>Ga0314774_1000565_pt1 | contig 28520 bp, 27 predicted proteins | sample MetaGCBIA2018_FD_204515 | JGI IMG/M metagenome (GOLD analysis project Ga0314774, IMG submission 204515) | Cryopeg brine microbial communities from Beaufort Sea near Barrow, Alaska, United States - CBIA 2018 | ecosystem: Environmental > Aquatic > Marine > Coastal | place: USA: Alaska | collected...
GATAGTGGACAACCGCCCCCAAACAATAGACAAGGGGTTCTTTTTTGAAATTTACAATTTTCCGCCGGTAAACCCAATAAAAGCAATAGCTTTATATTCGTAGAAATTTATTTAGGACAGTATTGTTTTAAAGATGTTAAAGAACTTATTTACACACTTCTCTAAAATATTCATAGATCATCACCATTGCCAAGGTGTCCAGTTCACAATAGCGCAGTAATCCATTATTTATGGCAGCTCGTTCTTCGGGTTTAACTTCAGGGAATTGCAATTTTGCATAGGCAAACAAAGCTGCCCCGCCATCTTTAATTTCGGAAAGGTTACTTGCTACTTCCTCGAGTTGCTCATAATCCCAGCCTTCAAAAATAGGAGGTAGGGCTTTGTATGGACTAATTGGAATGCCATTTTCCATTTTTAGAAACACATGAGCTGCATCAAAGTTTTTACTAGTTAGATCTAGATTAGCTAATGGCTGTTGATACTTCTCCTGAAGATAGTCACTGGAATGTAGTACGGCTGGAAGAATCGCTTTGATGGAATTAGAGCCATTGGTTACCGGGTCGTAATAGTAATTCACTACGGTTTTTTGGAGATCTATCATATCTCTTTTGCCACGCCAGGACTTTGCATTTCTGTCGGTATTATGACTGATGGTTTCAATAAATCCCAAAAGCTCTTGTTTATCCGGTTCATCAGAATTTCGCAGCTGGTCATAGATCACATTCACAATAGTGTTCTCATGATTGTGATATCTAAAAATGCTTCCTTCATTAACAGAAAGGGAATCTTTTAAGGCTCTTATAAAATCGAAATTGGGAAACACACCAATTTCTGTATTCAAATATTCATTATAATGTTCCACACGTCCATCTTCAAAAACAATGTGATGACTGAATTGGAAAGCCAACTGTTCATATGGATGCATCCCAGCCATAAATGGGATTGCTACGGCAGTGGTTTCAAAATCTATAAAGTTGAGAGGGAATTGCCAGGATGCCAGTTCCTCCCGTAAATTTTCCAGGTCGAAATGAGGAGATTGATCTTTGTTTATCGTTTTTTCAATTTGCAGCCATTGCCGTTCAGATCTGCTTAGTTTTCCAGCTTCCGGGCGAATGTTGAGATCATTTTCTGATAATTCGTGCATAAAGAATTTCCCTTCCTCCAATGCTCTTCTAGCAGGATTGTACCACACATCGTAAACTTTAGGCTGATTAATTTCCAATACAAGAATATAGAACTTAGCATTTACGGTGATTTAGGAGCGAAAAAAGCAAAAAGGTACAGAAAGGTACACAGAAATTCACAGTGCTTTTTTAAAAAAAAACGAAAAAGAGGAGCTCACCCGTAATTTCGCCAAAAATAATAAAAATTATTATCAGATCCTGGGTCATGTTTTTTTGATCACACCAGTTCCAATTTAAAAAAACGAAAAAAAGGAACCTCCCCCGTAACTTCCCCAAAAATAATAAAAAAAAATTGCAGATCCTGGGTCGTGCTTTTATTGATCAGATCACTTCCAAAAAATGGCTAGTAAACCCCCAAATAGATTTGACAATATGTTAGTGAATATTTTTACTAAATATTTCCTAACATATTGTCTTTTTTAAAAAGAAGATGAGGAATAAAAGTGTGGCTCTTCCTAAGGGCCGGTACTGTCCAAAATGAACCCTTGTTGATTAATCTAGTTTTCCTGGAATGCCTCTTATTGGAATAAATCCAATTGGAGGTGATTCAAAATACTGCGATATGTCTAGATCATGACCTAATAAATCATGTGTTTATCCCCAAGATTAATAATTATTCCGTTACTTTAAGCTTTAAATAATTCGTTAGCTGTAATTTTAACCAAATCAAGAAAAATTCAGCAATAAATTGACAAGAAAATTAAAAAAATTCATCCTGAATGAAAAAAATAACTATAAAAAATCTGATTGAATTTCGTGGGAAAAATGAGCGAACCAAAATCACTTTCGTGAATAATCTTAAGAAAGAAAAAAAGAATTCCGATGATAGTTCCGGAGGCGATTATTGGATTAGCTGTTTAAGTGCAATTAGAAACACTTTTAAATACGACAATACTGATTTACTGGATGAAAAAATTGAATTGTTAAAAGACAAAATTAAAGTTTCAGAAATTAAAAGAATAAAAAACCAATTTCAAAGAAATATTGATATCATAAATAATTTTAAGGAATATGATTTTCAGCATTTAAAACCAAATGTAGATATGACTTTTCTTAAACAAATAAAACATCAATTTCTAATCGACATTAAGGGACTTCCAGTAGAATCAAAACCTTGCCATATTTTTTCATTTTCAGAAAATAACAGCGAGGAAATAGGAGGAATTTGGTTCATAGCTCAATTGAAAGGTTTTAAAAAAAGTGAATTGGGAATGTTTACTGACATTCTCTATAGATATATGGAAAAACATTATTCAGAAAGGTTCTATGTCAATCCAAAATATTGTATTGCAGTTGACCTTTTTAATGGTCAAGAAGTAAACTATGAGGAAATTAAAAATGGTAATATTCCCATTTTGATTGATCAAACTTTAGAAGAATTAAAGAAAATATAAAACCTATGGCAAAATTTAGAATTTCGGGAGTATGGAAAGATGGTAATAATATAATAACACACTATGCCTTTCATACCGTTAATGAGAAAACAATTTCAAGAGCTTCAAAAAAATCAAAAGACGAGGCTATAAGACTTTTAAAGATAAATGGAAATTCGGCTGTTACTTGGGTTTGGAATTATTCAACATCTTTTTGGAAAATAGGAGAAAAAGTAGAAGTGATAAATGGAAGTAATGGTAAATATTTAAGGTCTAATCCTGACAATACCACAACCGACAATTTAGCTAATTTAATTGATTTCGATTGGATAGCACTATAAAAAAATACAACTAACAATATAAAACATAGTACGAGATATTGCAAAAACTAATGGTTCAGGCATTTTTTGGAAATCGCCAAATTTTTAAATTTTCCTTATTCCCAAAAATAAAATTAATAAAAAAAATAATAATAATTCGGCATGTATTTATCCGAAGCGAGAGTGCTTTTTTTATTGGCACTACGTTTCATATATAAGACTGTAGTACAAATATCATTTATAGATTCAGAAATGATTGAAAAAATTGATAATATAACTTTAGATGTAATTTCAGCACGATTGAAAAATTTCGTGAGTCCTTTAGATATTCTAAAATGGCTCAATAATTTTGAGGAAAAAGAACTAAAATATGCCATTGATATTGCTTCGAATTTAACTGTATTTACAACTTATGAAATAGAAGAAATCATCAATACAGGTTTGTTCAATTTTTATCCTACGCTTAAAAAGAATGAAATCTTAATAATACATCCAGTAGGAAATTTTGGTAAAAGTGGTAGCATGGTTACATATTTTTTTCAAAAAACAGATTATTACCATAAGAATAGAAGTAAAGTATTGATGTTACCCGTTCTTGAAAATTATTCATATGAAGTAGATAAATCATATAAACTAATACTCTTAGATGATTTTATAGGTTCAGGAAATACTGTAATTAAATATTTTAGGAAATCTATTGACCCTATAAAACAAAATTTCAAAGAAATTGGTTTTATAGGAATAGCTGCCATGGAATTAGGCTACAATAAATTAAAATTTTTATTCTCAAAATTAGAAATTCCGAAATCGAACATTTTTAAAAAAGCATTTTCGAGTGAAGCTAGTTATTTCGGGTATAGAAATTATATACATCATAGAGAACTCAGTTATAAGTATGGAAAGAAATTAACAAATCCAACAAAAATTAAGTCTGATGGTACTGAAAAATATGGTAAAGCTTTAGGTTATGAAAACAGTCAAGCATTAGTTGCTTTTTCTCACGGAAGCCCGAATAATACATTGCCAATAATTTGGGCGAATAAAAATGATTGGACTCCTTTAATTCCTAGGTTTTTTTCAGATAAAATCAGTGTTTCAAAAAAGTTTCGTAAAAGCATTTCCTATGAACTGTCAATTTTAAAGGAGTTCGGTAGTCAAAATTTGAGAAATGAATTTTTCTCAATAGAAATCAAAAAAGGAAAAAAAATTTTTTCTTCCGTTAGTAAAATTGATTTCTCCCTTTACGCAATTATAAAATTATCAAGATCTGGATTCAATGAAACTAGCATTTGTCAGAGACTTGGTATACTTACGAAGGATTATGAAGAAATTTTAGAGATTGGAAAAACTAGAGGGCTTTTTGAAAATGGAAGTAACTTAACATTATTTGGATTAGAACTTTATCAGGATGCAAAAAAATGTATTGAAAGAAAAAAACGTAATTTTGAATACGAAAAAGCAGATTATTTTAAGATCAGAAAAATAAATTACTTACCTAATCAATTCAATGGAAAGTCATAAAAGGCAAGCTATTTCGAGTCAGTTTGTGTTTAATCAAACATTTGAAGGACGAGAATACATAGACAGTAGTTTATGTAGGATTGAAGCAACTTTTCAACTTTTAGGTCACAAAACCCTCCTGCGTCAGGTTCGTGACCTAAATGCTTCGCATTATTTTAAAAGTGAGTTGCCTTTATGACTTATCCATTTTGTAATATTAAGAAAAATTCAATCGATCATTCTAAAGAGTTTGAAAAGGAAGTTGAGGAGTACTCAAGAAAATTAAAAGATAAAAATCTACCAGTAATTTTTTCATTGCCCCATTTATCTTTAATGGCAGGAGTTGACATTCAACACACGATAAATACCTGTAATTCAGATAGAATCGAATTTCACAAGAGATTTAAATTAAAGAAAAAAAGAGGTGGCTATAGGGTTATTCAAACTCCAAATGACGAATTGAAATACCTTCAAAGATGGGTTTTGAAAAATATTTTGGAAAATATTCCATCTCATAATTCTTGCAAAGGCTTTGATAAAAAAACTTCCATAAATGAAAATGCAAAACTCCACCTTGGATCAGAGGCACTTCTCAAAATTGATTTACTTAGATTTTTTGATTCGATAAATGAAAAAAGAGTCTATGGCATTTTTCGAAGTATTGGATATCATCCAAACTTAGCTGTTTCTATGGCAAAACTATGTACAATAGTCCCGGATGGTAATTTTCTTTCTTCCTTTAAGAAGAAAGAAACTCCTTTAAAAAATTTAATTATAGATAGGAATGAAGGAATTTTGGCTCAAGGATCTCCGACCAGTCCAAAGTTATCCAATCTAATTTTAAGAAATTTAGATAAAAGATTTAAAGGTCTTTCAGATAAATATGATCTAAAATATTCAAGATATGCTGATGATTTAACCTTTTCAGGTAATCTAGTTCAACTAAAAAAAATTAAAAAAATAGTTTACCGAATAATTAAAAATGAATCCTTATTTGTTAACTATGGTAAGACTAAATTTATTAAACGCGGAGGGCAATTTTTAGTAACTGGAATAAATGTGCAAGGAAAATCTACTATGGTTTCTAATAAAAAGAAAAATGAAGTTGAACACCACATTTATCATTGCCTAAATAATGGAGTAAAGAAACACCTGAAAGCATCGGGCATAAATAATAGAAATTTTAAAGACTGGCTTTTTGGAAATATTTCATTCGTATATTCTATTGAAAAAGAAACTGGAAGGAAATACATTGAGGAATTTAATAAAATTCAGTGGCCAATATAAATGACACTTGGCACACCATCAGTTAACTTGCAAATAGCGGTTATTGCAGGAAAAGTGTTATTTTAGAGACCAAGTAACAAACAACTAAACCTACAAGGAAGCATCCTACTCCCGCTACTTGCGATAACCAAGACACGTAATGTCCATTAGAAAAAATGAATATTAATATAAAATATGAAATACTAACAAAGGAAATATTTGATACTCTATTGAAGGAAGATGGAGTCACAGTAGATGTCCAACATAATGTTGAGATTCAAGGTAAAGCCTTTAAACACCAAATTGACGTTTATTGGGAATATCAAGTTGCGGGAATTATTCACAAGGTTGCCATTGAATGCAAGAACTACAATTCTAATGTTTCAGTAGCAAAGGTTCGTGACTTTTTTGGTGTTTTATCAGACATTGGAAATACGAATGGTATTATGGTGTCGAAAAATGGTTTTCAAAGCGGAGCAAAAAAATTTGCAGAATACTACGGTATTAACTTAAGAGAATTAAGAGCACCTGAAGAGAAAGACTGGGAAGGTCGAGTTAAAAAAATTCAGATTAATCTTAATATGGTAATGCCTCGCATAAAATCAAGGAAATTCAAGATTGACGAAGATTGGGTGAAAGCAAATATCAAGCTTCCTGAAAATGGTGACTTCTCATATCAACTGAGCGGAATGACTGATGAAATCTGGGTAATAGACCAAGATGACAATGAACTTAAAAACCTGCACCAACTTGATAGTGGTTTACCTCAAAACTGGAAAGTAGAAACGGATTTAATTCACAAATATGAATTTGAAAATGGTTATTTGAAAGTTGATAAATTTGGTAAGATAAAATTGAATAGTATTGAATATTTATATGATTTGCAAGTAGGGGAACCTGACCCTATAATCATTGATGGTACTGAATCTGCCAGAGCAATTCTAAAAGATGCAATAACAGGCGAAATCAAGTTCTTCAATAAAGATGGAACAGTAAAATAAAAAAGGGCATAACATTATATAAATTTAATGCTCGGGTCTGTTCTTTCCCAAAGTTTTGGTATTTTTGGTCAGCTGATTTTCCTGGCGGCAAATCAGCCGCGTGTTTTCACGTACTAACTTTATACATTCCGTCCTAAGCAATTTGAAAAACCAATGGTAAGTGTCCATTTCGATAATATAAGACAACAAATTATCAATGCTCTTGACAAAGCATCTGAAAGAATAATTGTTGCTGTATATTGGTTCACGAATGAAGAACTATTTGACAAATTAATGGAGCAAATTGAAAAAGGATGTAAAGTTGAATTAATAATTCATAATGATTTCATTAATAATCGAAATACTGGATTGAATTTCCAGCAATTCGTTGACAAAGGAGGTGAGTTTTATTTTTCGGATGGCTACAATCCAATGCACAACAAATTCTGTGTTGTTGACAATCAAATTCTAATTAATGGTTCATATAATTGGACTTACTACGCAGAAAACAAAAACAGAGAAAATGTTTTAATAATTGAGGAAGAAAAAGATACTATTGAATCATTTATTAGTGAATTTGAAAGACTAAAATCCTTAACCGAAAAAGTAACTGAAATAAGACACTTGACTCGCTTTGAAGTTGATGAAAATAATGTTTTGAGAGCAAGAGATTATCTTGCCAATGACATAGTTTTCCAAGCAAAAGTTACAAATAGACCAGAGATTGTGGAATCTGCATTTGAAATTGCACCAGAAAATATAGAAGTTCAGAAAATTGCATTTGCATTAGACTTAACTAAAAAATATAGATTAAAGCATTCTATTGGCTCAAGCTTGGTAAATGACGGCTATAAAATTGTTGTAGAAAAAGGTGCTATGATTCCAGTTTCATCATCAGCAATAGTTCGCACAATTGCAGATAATCAAACAAGTTCAGAATCAACAATTCATTATGGAGAAAACCCAAAAGCAAGTTTAAATCCAAAATTTGCTAAAATGCGACTAAATGGATTGCCGAAAAAACCAGCGGGAAAAGCAGAAATGAAATATCATTTTACTATTGACCTTAAAGGCAATTTACGAATGGAGAAATATTCTCTCGATAATGGAATAAAACAAATTCTGAATAAGAAAATAACCGGAATTTTAGAAGAATTAACGGATGAAAAAACTGCGTAGAGCACTGCTAAGTAATAGCCTACTTACGAAAATTCTCGCAGATTTTCTATTCGTTTTTTATTCGCTAAAGAGGAGTTTAACCACGCAACAAACCCTACAAACATGTTGCCCACAATATTGACACATCCTGAATAAAAGTCTCACTTATGCGAGGGTTATAACAATTCTATGATATATTGTATAATTATTCTTACCTAACTCAAATTGGAAATTATCGTTAAATGAACAAAACTGATTATAAAGAGCCAGGAAAAGTTGAAAAAAGAGTTCTTCAAATACTCTCAAATAGAAATTCTATTCATTTTATGTCGTTAAGAGGACTTTTTCCTATAGAGGTAACTGAGATTGAAAAAGTCTGTAACGATCTAATCAAATTAGGATTAATTACAAAAAATATAAGTCAAAACGAAACTATATATTCACTAACAGATAAGGGTGCACAAGTAACAACACATGGCCTTAATAGCTGGATTAAAAAGAAGGTATCCAACAAAATAAAAAATAATCCATATGTGATTACCAAATCTACTCCCAACATTGAACGCCATGCCGTTAGGATTTTAGAATCTGAAAGAGAAATTTTTTTAGATGGTAAACAATATAAAATAGTTCCTGAACAAACATTGGAACCCAAAATAATAAATCAAGAAAATCAATATCATAATTTGAATGGAATTATTGATAAAGTACTTACATATATATACACTTCTAATATACCCTTTTCCGACATGTCAATGGAAAAAACTCATAAGCATGAAATAAGACATGTTATGAATTATTTAGAGGAAGAGAAGTTAGTGTTACCACAATCTGATCCTGTAAAATTAACATCATTAGGAATTTATGTCTATAATGAAGGACATGATAAATGGAAAAGAGAAAAGGAACAAGAGAATTTGATTGAAGAAAGGATTAAAAATTTCCATTTACAAAACATCCTAAATAAGAAACCAAAGAAAACTTGGATAAATGATTGGTACAACGCTAATGAAGTTATTATAAAGATTTTTTTAGGAATAGCAACATTGATGGGCGTTATACTACCTTTTTTTTTATAAATTAATCATATAGGAAATTTAAAATTCAGATTAAAGAAATATGGTGGGAACATCCCGAAAAAAGGGGCAATCGTATAAAAAGTGATATTTTAGGGGTGAAACTTTCCATGTCCACTCGACCCTTAAACCGTTACCTGCAAGCTAAAAAGAGTCAACCGCACAAATAGCACATTTGGTTTTTTTTCAACGCAAAAGCCTACGCTAAAAAAACCAAAAGAGCTATTTTAGCCAATGCTCACGAAATAATGAAAATAAAAGAATAAACAATAATATGTCAGAAGACCAAAAAAAGATATTAGAAACACAACTTTGGGGTATAGCCAATTTACTAAGAGGAAAGATAAGTGCAGACGACTACCGAGACTACATTCTCGGTTTTATCTTTTATAAATACTTGAGTGAGAAGCAATATATATACGCCAACGAACTACTTGAAGGAGAAACGGAGACGAACTATAAAGAAGTTACTGACACCGAAACGCTTGAAGCCATCAAAGAGGAATCGCTCTTAACGTTAGGTTACTTTTTACAACCAAAGGAATTGTTTTCTGAATTGGCTAAAAAAGGTAATGCCGATACCGAGAGTGAAAGTAACTACATTATTGAAGACTTACAGGCGGTAATGAATCACATTGAGCAAAGCACAATGGGTACGGAATCAGAAGAAGATTTTAACGCTTTGTTTGAGGATTTGGATTTGACATCTACAAAAATTGGTAGAACAGTTGGTGCGAGAAACGAAGTAATAGTAAAAATCTTAAATCATCTCGACAAAATAGACTTCAAATTAGAGGATATTGAAGCAGACGTTTTGGGAGATGCCTACGAATATCTGATTGCAAAATTTGCAGCAGGATCAGGAAAATCAGCGGGCGAATTTTATACGCCACAGCAAGTTTCTAAAATATTAGCGAAAATTGTAACCACAGGCAAAACAAAACTGAAATCAGTATATGACCCAACCTGCGGTTCGGGTTCATTATTACTTCGGGTAGCAAGAGAAGTCGAAAATGTAGGCGAGTTTTATGGACAAGAACTCAACCGTACGACTTACAACTTGGCGCGAATGAATATGATTTTGCACGACATACATTTTCGTGAATTCAACATTGAGCAAGAAGACACCTTAGAAAACCCACAACATCTTGAAAAGCGTTTTGAGGCGGTAGTTGCCAATCCACCATTTTCGGCACATTGGAAAAGCGATAAAAACCCTTTAAACAGCACAGATGAACGATTTAGCCAATATGGAAGATTAGCTCCAAAAACAAAAGCAGATTATGCCTTTATTACGCATATGATACACCAATTGGCTGATAATGGAACAATGGCAACCGTTGTGCCACACGGTGTACTTTTTAGAGGTGCTGCCGAAGGAGTGATTCGACAATACTTGGTTAAAGAACTCAATTATTTAGATGCGGTTATTGGTTTGCCTGCAAACATATTTTACGGCACATCAATACCTACGTGTATTTTGGTATTTAAAAAATGCCGAAAAGTTGATGATAATGTTGTTTTTATTGATGCGAGCGGAGTCGATCATTATATTAAAAACGGTAACCAAAACGAATTGCGTGATGAAGATGTAGAAGAAATTATAAGTACGTATCGTACAAGAGAAACTAAAGACAAATACTCTTATGTAGCAACCTTGGCAGAAATTTCTGAAAATGATTACAATCTAAACATACCCCGCTATGTAGATACTTTTGAGGAAGAAGAAGATATTGTTTTAACCGAAGTAACAGAACGCTTAATTAATTATGATAATGACCTTGCAGATGTGAACAGCGAAATCGTTAATTTTTGTAATGATTTAGGAATTGCCCCACCTTTTAAAGTAGAAGAGGATGGAGAATAGTGTAATACCAGATTTACGGTTTCCTGAGTTTACAGACCAGTGGAATTCCGACAAACTTGGCTCTATAGCAACTTTCAGCAAAGGGAAAGGAATTTCAAAAGCAGATATTAATGAAGATGGTGCAACGGAATGTATCAGGTATGGCGAATTATATACTGTTTACTCGGAAGTAATTTCGGAAATAGTATCAAAAACCAATCTTGATATTAATACCCTTGTTTTAAGTGATGCAAATGATGTTATAATACCAGCATCAGGCGAAACTCAAATTGATATAGCAACCGCGTCTTGTATTTTAAAAGCAGGTATTGCATTGAGTGGAGATTTAAACATTATTAAATCTGAAACTAATGGCGTGTTTTTATCTTATTATTTAAACAATGCTAAAAAGTATAGAATAGCAAGACTTTCACAAGGAATTTCTGTTGTGCATTTATATTCAAGTCAATTATCATCTTTAAACGTCAATATTCCAAGTCCAGACGAACAAACCAAAATTGCCGCTTTTATAATGGCCTTTGACAGACGTATTCAAATTCTACAAAAAAAGAAAACCGAATTAGTGCAATACAAAAAAGGTGTAATGCAAAAATTGTTTTCTCGCACTATTCGCTTTAAAAAAGGTGACGGAAGCAGTTTTCCAGATTGGGAAGAAAAGAAATTGGGAGATGTTTTAGATTATTTGCAACCTACAAATTACTTGGTTTCTGATACAGATTATCGAGATGAATACGACATACCTGTATTAACTGCAGGCAAAACCTTCTTGCTTGGTTATTCAAACGAGAAAGAAGGTATATTTTCTGATAATCTACCGACAATTATTTTTGATGATTTTACAACAGCCTTTCAATTTGTAGATTTTCCATTTAAAGCTAAATCATCAGCTATGAAAATGTTAATTCCTAAGATTAAGGATGTGAATATGAAGTTTGTGTTCGAAATTATGAATACTATTAAATTTCCTTTGGCAGAACATAAAAGATATTGGATTTCAGAATATCAAAATGAAAAAATATTATATCCCAAAAAAGAAGAGCAAGAAAAAATTGCGAACTTTTTAAATTCAATTGACAAATCAATAGATAAAGTAGGTGCTCAGATTGAAGATTCCATTGTGTTTAAACAAGGACTTTTGCAAAAGATATTTGTTTAGGTATGGAAAAAACGAGAGCAGTAATAACCGCAAACCTTAGTTCTTTTAAAGAATTCGAATACTATTTTTCTATAATAGAAATAGCTGAAAAATCTGTAAACAAAAAACCTGATGTTACCCTAGATTGTTGTAAATCATTAATTGAAGGTATTTCTAAAACTATTTTGATTACGCTTGATAGCAACTATAACAAGAACAACAAGTTGGTTGATGGTGTAAAGGCCCAAAAGCTGTTTGACAAAGCCATAAAACTAATCTCGAAATATGACAAATCTTTGATTGGCAAGGAAACCGAGTTCCTTTCTAAATCGAGAGATTTGGTAGATACCATCATCAATATAAGGAATGATAGAGGCGAAATATCACACGGTAAATTCATACCAAAACCAAATGAAATAATAAGCACTTCCGAATTTGCCTCGTTTGTCATCAATCTAACAGATAGTATAATTTCATTTATGCTTAAAATCCTGTTTCAAATAGATATTCCAAAAACAGGAAGAATAGCATTCGATGACGAAAAAATGGAAGAATACAACATTTGGCTTGATGATAACACAGACTTTCCAATTAAGAAAGCAAAATATAGTCTGCTTCTATACGAGAATGATTATGACGAATATGAAAGTCGATATTCAGACGAGTTTTTGAAAACGGATGAAACAGAGGAAACAGAGGAAGAAGGAAAACCAATAGAAATTGAATTTCCAGAAAAAGTAGTAGTTGAAGTTGAGAAGCCAAAAGAGGAAATAAAAAGATTGGTAAATACTTTTGATGAAGCATCTTTTTGGATTGAGTCAACTACAGAAAAAGTGGCAGCATTTTCAGTAGCGGAAAATCTAAAAACGGTGGAATCAAAAAAACTAATAACCGATTATTTGTTTAGCGACAAAAAGCCTTTGCGAGATGCTGTTGCAATGGCAATGAAGGACAAACCAGCATTAAAAGATAGAGCGAAAATAATTAAAACTCTGACTGACAAGATTGTTGCTTTAGCTGACAAATTACAAAACCCAAAAGAGGAAGAATGACCACACAACCGGAACAAATATTAGAAAATAACTTGGTTGGCCAATTACAAAAATTGGGCTATAAAAAAGTGGTCATCAAAGAAGAAAAAGACTTGTTGGCCAATCTTAAAAGCCAATTAGAAATTCATAATAAAACCATTCTTTCCGATAGCGACTTTAAGCAAATTTTAAATTTCATAAACAAGGGCAATGTATTTGAACGTGCAAAGATTTTGCGAGACCGTGTTCCATATACTAATGATAAAGGCGACCATAAAACAATAGAATTAATCAATCAAATTCATTGGTGTCAAAACGAATTTCAAGTTACCCAACAGGTAACTATGGAGGGCAAATACAAAAACCGTTATGATGTTACCATTTTGATAAACGGTTTGCCTTTAGTTCAAATAGAGCTGAAACGAAGAGGTTTGGAATTGAAAGAAGCATTTAACCAAACCAATAGATATGAACGACATTCTTATTGGGCAGGACACGGCTTGTTTCAGTTTATTCAGATTTTTGTAATCAGTAATGGTGTTAACTCAAAGTATTATGCCAATAGCCCAATAAAAGCTCGTTCTTTTAAGCAAACATTTTATTGGAGTGATGCGGAGAATAAACTGAATACACAACTTTCAACTTTTACTGATATATTTTTAGAGCCCTGCCATATTTCTAAAATGATTTGTAAATATGTCGTGCTGAACGAATCACAAAAAATATTAATGGTGCTTCGTCCCTATCAATTTTATGCGGTAGAAGCAATTATTGAGCGAGTAAAAAGCACAACTAAATACGGTTACATTTGGCATGCCACAGGTTCAGGAAAAACATTAACTTCCTTTAAAACAGCTCAAATCTTAACCAATTTACCACAAGTGCACAAAGTGATTTTTGTGGTTGATCGTAGAGATTTGGACTATCAAACAACCAAAGAATTCAATAGTTTCAGCAAAGGCAGTATTGATGGAACTAATAATACCAATACACTCGTAAAACAAATGGTTGGCGACAATAAACTAATTGTTACTACCATTCAGAAACTCAATACTGCAATTAGCAAAAAAAGATATTTGAGCAGAATGGAAACGCTCAAGGATAAACGCATTGTATTTATTTTTGACGAATGCCACCGTTCTCAGTTCGGAAAAACACACGAAGTAATCAAAAGTTTTTTTTCCAATTGCCAGATGTTCGGTTTCACAGGTACACCAATTTTTGAAAAGAATGCGGGAACTAATGAATTCGGAAAGCGAACAACATCAATGCTCTTCGATAAAATTCTTCACAAATATGTCATTACAGATGCTATAAGGGATGAAAATGTTTTAAAATTCTCTATCGAATATATTAGCACCTTCAAGAAGAAAGACCATATTTCAGATATTAATGTTGAAGCTATTGATGAAGCTGAAGTAATGAACGCCCCAGAGCGTTTAAACAACATTACTGACTACATCATAACCAACCATAACCGTAAAACTCACAGTAGAGAATTTACGAGCATTTTTGCAGTATCGAGTATTGACACGTTGATTGAGTACTACAAACTATTTCATCAGAAAAAGGAAGATGGGAACCATAATTTACGGTTAGCAACTATATTTTCATATCAGGCCAATGAAGAAGATAAAGATGCAGTTGGTAGTTTTATTGATGACGAATTTTTAGTGGCTGCCGAGCCACAAGCAGAATATGGTAACCAACATTCAAGAGATTATCTTGAAGACTTTATTGGTCATTACAACAAACAGTTTAGCACAAATTTTACAACAAAAGACAGTAAGAGCTTTTATAACTATTACAATGATGTTGCAAAGCGTGTTAAACACAAACAAATTGACGTTCTATTAGTAGTTAATATGTTTCTAACAGGTTTTGATAGTAAAGCACTTAACACACTTTATGTTGACAAAAATCTTAAATATCATGGTTTAATACAAGCATATTCCCGAACTAATAGAATACTTAACGAATTAAAATCCCAAGGAAATATTGTTTGTTTCAGAAACTTGAAAAGTGCTACAGATGAAGCAATTTCGCTTTTTTCAAACATCAATGCGAAGGATGAAATCATTATGCAACCTTATGACGAATATGTTGCAAGATTCAATCAGGCCTTTATCGCATTATTGCAAATAGCACCAACTGTGAATAGTGTAAATAACCTTCGAAGCGAAGAAGAAGAATTAGAGTTCATCAAAGCTTTTAGAGAGTTAATGCGCTTAAAGAATGTAATGGCAACCTTTACCGAATTTGATTTTGTTGACTTGTCAATGGACGAGCAAAATTTTGAAGATTACAAGTCAAAATATCTTGACCTTTATGACAAATCCAAATCAAGTCATCTGAAAGAAAAGGTTTCTATTTTACAAGATGTAGATTTTGAATTGGAATTGATACATAGAGATGAAATAAATGTAACATACATTCTAAAATTGTTGGCAAAACTGAAAGATGCAGATGCAGAAGAGCAAGACAAACAGAAAAAAGCAATTTTAGAATTATTGGCAGGGGATCCTCAAATGCGTAGCAAGCGAGAATTGATTGAAAGATTTATTCAAGAAAACTTACCTCAAATAGAAGATTCGGACAATGTACCAGACGAATTTGCCAACTATTGGAGTAAAGAAAGAATTGCGGCGATTGATAATTTAAGTAAAGAAGAAAATTTGCATTCCGAAAAATTACAGGAGGTTATTGGTAATTATTTGTTTACTGAAAAGAAACCACTACGCGACGAAATTATCGGAATGCTGAATGAAAAACCAAGCTTAAAAGAAAGGAAAACAGTAGCGGAACGAGTAACTGAAAAAATAGTAGAATTTGTAGAAACCTTTATTAGTGGCATAACAAGACCATAAAAAATATCAATGCTAAAAGCCATACACATTTGAAAACGCATCAGCAGCCGCTACGCCAAAAATCGCAAAAGATTATGTCTTTGCCAACCCACAATCCCGAACTAATACAAAACTTCGGAAAACCAAGCAGAATGTAGAAAGCCAGACTCCCGCTACTTGAGTTTACCAAGACCGGTACCAAATAATTTATTAAGATTCATATGGAAAATATAATTCACTGGATTGATTCATATTTAGAGAAGGAAAAAAAATTAGAAGCTACACCAACAGAATTATCTCCATATCTAGACAGAAATGGTATTTTGAAAGATAGTGAATCAAGAAAAGGAAAACCTCTTCGAGATCTACTTCGTAAGAACAAAATTCCGCACGCTTATCAAAAAGGTAATCGATGGTTTATCCCAAAATCGAGATCGATTGGATTTAATAAAAATATCGAAAAATTCCCAAAAAGTGTAGTTATTCCAGAAGTAATTAAAGAATACAAATTATATAAGATTGCGGAGTTGATTAAAACTGAGTTAGAGAAAAAATATGAATCAAAAGCTAATTATATTTTTGAATATAAACCAGTTTGGCTTAAAACTTATCCTAATAAAGAAGAATTGCCCGAATATTGGGAAAGAATTATATCGGTTTATAATCAACTCACAAATAATAAGTTTGACCTTGAAAATAAAATTTCATCGTTAGATAATAGAAGATTAATTGCAAAACAGTCATTTGATATTTGGTTCAGTGAACCATTTAATCTCGCAATTGAATTTGATGAAAAACAACACTTCAATTCGTTTAGAAAAAAAACTTTGAGCTATTATAATGGTTTAAAATTAGGTTTCAATATAGATGAATACCAAATATTGAACAATAGGATTATCAATCCAGGAAAATCAGGATTTACAAAACTCAAACCAAATGACCCGTTATTTCCTGAAATGTATGAGGGGAAAAATCAGGACAATAGGATTAGACAAAGAGCATTTAGAGATTATTTGAAAGATATTTTGCCATTATCAAAAGGATTTAAGCCCACATTGAGAATTCCTTCTAATATAACTAATGGGAATATTAAAGATTTCTCTAAAAATGATTTAGAAAATATAAAGTGTTATATAAAAGCTTATATATAATTTTGCAAACTCCAAAAGGCCTAATTCACATTTTCTCCAATCCTATTTCTTCAACTTGATTTTCAAACAAATTGTCATATGTAGTACCCAAACAAATTAAAATCATGTAATCTGTAATTCCTCCATAATATCTTCCGGCCATACAATGAACTTCCCATATTTTCCTTCTTTCTGGGTACCACCGAATTTTTCACCCTTTTTTGTAGAATTCCAGTCATCACCATTTTTCTTCATTAGTTTCAAATCCACCAAAATAGAATTAATTTCTCGACTGCTAAGTCCTGTAAGGTTTGATAACTCTTTAGTAGTTTTATAATTGGATTTGGAATAATCCTTTTTGATAACTGAAGAAGAGATATCCTGTACCTCCGATTTCTCAAGGATGAAATATTCATTGAACCAATTTCCGGTCAATTCAACAGCTATAAATTGACCTTTTTGAGGTAGTTCTTGTTTAGTGTCAAACCAGTAAGATTGATTAGTTTCTAATAGTTTCATTTTAATTTGATCATAGCTAAAATCGTCATTCTGATATCTCGTATCTTCTATAACACCCAATGTAAAATCAAAAGATTCCTGGATGTGAGATAAAATTTCATCACCTAATTGATCTACCTTTTTTTTACTTTTCAATATTTGCTGTAATCGAAATTTTGAGATTTGATTTGATTTGATTATTTCCTCAATTGCCTCATCTGGTAAAATAGAATTTGACTTTTGCTTAATCTTTTGGGACTTTTCGTCTCTGTATTCTTCAAGCATCATTTTTTGGACCTGTTGTCTGTAAGATAAGGATGGAACTAAAATCTCAACTTGTTTTTTAATAACATCCTCTGATTCAAAACTATTATGAATTACTTCCTCTAAATTATTCCATTTTTTTCTTATTCCATTTATTTTTAAATCATCAATATCTTCCATCATCATTTCATAAGCATCAGGATCGGTCTTTTTATCTATAAGAAAACCCATTTCAATATTGGTAGTTTGGCTATAATCGTATAAATTCATTGATGCTATAATAGCCTTATTTTCATTTATATAGCATTTGGCGTGTAAATTTTTTTTCTGATAAACTCTCAAATCTTCAATTTCCTCCATCCATTTTAACTCCTTTTCTTTTAAAGTTGTATTTCCGTAGATAATGGATATCTCAGAAAGAGTTCCCAGTTTACTTTTTGTCTTTAATCTTTCTTGAATCTGATTGTTAACTTGTAAAGAATAGGTAACCAAAATTATTTTTTCCTTTGCTTCTTTTAATAGTTGCATTAATTCACTAGTGATATGAGAAGTGTCTAAATATTTTGCCATTTTTTTATTAATTTTTATTTTATATAGTAACCTAATTCATTATTTGCGGAGTTCATCAATCATCTAATTTCCCAGTCTCAATAGTATTTTATTCCATTTTGTCAATTAATCTTTATATTGAAGGCATTTTTATTTTAGCTATCTTTTTGGACTAAACTTGTTTTTTAGAGTAGCTTTTAATTAACTGAACCAAGATTCTCCACAAAAAACACTTTCCCCAGTTAGTTAGGTTTTTAAATTTAATTAAACATTACGACAATCCACTCCTTTTCCCAAACATCGGTGTTAATTCATCCCAAAAGCCTTGTTCAATAAGTTCCAGGAGATTGATATTTGCGGTGGAATGTTCCGGGGCTGAAATTTTGTATAATTGAACTTTTATTCCGGAATTGACTTTTTTTGGTAACCAGTGGATTAAGTGCATAGAATAAACCCCTGTACTCCCGACTCCAAAATGGTTGTGCATTCTGGTTTTTAGATTGGAACCTTTACTACTACCTATATACAAGACTTTTTTCTTTAATTCTCTTTGGTCATTTACTTTAGACATGTCATGTTCCTTTTTTGCTTTGTATATCCTGAATAATCCTTGTATATCTTCACTAGATTGAGGTTCTTCGAAGGAGATGATATAAATGAGATTTTCTTTTAAACCCTTAAAAAAATCTATTAAAATTGATTTAAGGTTATTGCTATCATCATTATATAATTGAGAAGTACTAATATACAGTGGCTCTTTAACTTTCTCAATTTCGCATTTCTCAAGTAAATTTTGAGATTGAGCTAAAAGGTTTATTTGGTTATTCCTGATATCTTCAACTTTAATTTCCATTTATCGCCTGTTTAACTAAACTCATTAAATATTCTAAATTTTTATCATCTTTTACAAGCATTTCATAATCGCCATTTCCAAAGTGTCCGGTTTTAGAAACATCTCTCATTAACTCTTTAGGGTCATCTAAAGCACCTTTTGGAAGATTAACAAAGATCTTGATGCCTTTATTTAAAATACTTATATCGGCAATATTTTTATTCTTTTTAAAAGCTATATAAACCTTTTTGGGTTCGACTTCTATGTCATCAGCAAGATTCAAAATTGCTTCCTTATAAACCTCGTATAATTCTCTTATGTCATCCGGTTTATCCTTTAGATGATCTTCTTCGGCATATACTTTTATCTGCTCTGTAACAGCTTGTAATTCTTTGTTGGAAGATGCTAAAGGTTTAATGCTTTCTGAAGATTTACTCTTTTTTATTTGATTAACACTTACCAGGTTATTTTCATAGCGTTTAATTTCCCATAATTCTATGGCTATATCTTTAAAATTAGTAGCAGACTTTTGATTTTCAGTAAAAGAGGAAGAAACAAAAACCACCCGTGTTTGGGACCAATCGACTTCGTTTCTTTTTAATGATGATTTCAGGGTTTCGGTGTACTCAATAATAAAATCAGCTTTGTTTTCAAGCATAAGGCTTAAATAGGTAAAGCCCTGGTCTACAACACTAACATTTTTATTTCTTTTATATTCAATAATAATGAATGCTTTTGATTGGGGATCATAAGCCAGGGTATCAATTCTTTTATTTTTAATAGTGAATTCTGATTTCACTAAAACCAAGCCCATTAAATTAAATAGATTGCTTTCGAAGATCTGTTGGATCTCCCTTTCAAGTTTAAACGGATTTTCCTTAATGTTGTTAAGATCTTTAGACGTGCTTAGATTAAAGAGTTGCATAATAAAATTTTAAATTAATTAATGGTTTAGACCTTTCTTCCGGAACAATCTTTTCTAATCTCATTTTTATTTTTAAAATGGCGAGAGATTTCATGTGTTTTTTTAAATGTTGTTTTTCAGGGAGACGTATTTAAAGCCTAAGCGGATTAAATGTAAAAAAGATGGAATCTTTACCCAGGAATCTTCTTTAAAAGCCATTGGCACATAAGGATCATTAAAATTAAATCTTATAAATTGAAGGAAAACCAGATAGTGATTTTCATAAGAGGAGTAAATCTAAGGAATTTTAAGTGAATTTTAACACTTATATTTTAGCCATTTCCTGTACCTGGGTAATATTCCAGAATAACAATTCAATCTGAAACTATTATCAGTTACATCATATCCACCTCCCAAACTTAAATCCCACCCAATTCTTTTTTGCCCTTGGATTTATCTCATCAAGAAGGAAAAAATATTTAAGCTACATTTTAAGATATTCAACTTTAACTTCAATCTCAGGTATTTTTTATTGAAAGTAGTTTATTTTTTATAGCCATCTTTTCCGATATAAAAAGAATGATCGCCCACTTTTACCTCAGCTTTACCGTTTTCAAAAGATTGCGCGTTGTCAAATTCAATTGGAATCATAACTATTCCCAGGTTATCAATAAATCCAAATTTTCTGTTTAGTCTTACTAAAGCAAATCCTTCGCTAAAACTTTCTGCAAATTCAAATTCTAATGAAATCACTTCATCCCCTTTTTCGTTGATGAAGCCATAATAATCAATTTCGTTGATGGTATTGTAAACCAATGCCAGTTCTTCGGAAAAATCATATGCACGGTCGTACATGTGATTGATAATTAAATTTTCGGCACTATCCACATAACCATATTTCCAGTTTATATTTTCAATGGGCTTCAAAACTTTGTCTAATTCCAGGTTATGTGAATTGTCGGGTTTATTTGTAATAGATGCTTGAGGTTGTAACTGTATATGGGGCATCATTTTAAGGTACGTGCTTTCTAAAAAGTATAAAACCTTTTCAATTGAATTTAAGTCACCTCCATATTTATTTTCATTTACAAGAAATGCATACTCTTCTCTACCATCGACTTTCAATGCTAAAATATTTGCATCAAAAAAACCATGTCTAAATAGGTAGCTATCATCTTTCCTTTCAATTAACAAAGAGTTGTTTCCTAAATATTCCCATTTACCTTTTTCTACCTTTCCGTTTTGAGAAATTAACAACTCAAAATTGCTTCTGAAAATATAAACAAACTTCGAGTTATTTAACTCGTCTATTACTACCCAATGCTGATTTGTCAATAGGGTTAAATTATCCAGTTTCTCACTGTATCTTTTTATTTTGGGTATTATATCGGCTAGATATGTCTTCATTGTCTCTATTTTTTTTAATTTACTGCCGGGATTACAAACAGATTTTCTTGCAATCTCATTCATTAATTGAAACGAATATTTTAATTATTCCTCTTTTTTGCCATTCTCCCTGTCTAAATTCAGGTCTTGACCTTAAGTTTCCAGAAACGCCCGAACTTTCACTAAAACTATTTGCTTTCCAAAGTTTTTTTTCACTAGTTCCATTTGCATAGAACGTTGTTATATATGCTCTTTTAGTTGAAAGAAGTTTTCTTTTGAATTCAGATTCACCAAGAGGATTTAATTCAATTGGCAAAGTTGTGCTACTGTAATTATATTCCTTTGGTTGAGAGAAATGTCTTGTTGGTAAATCTGGTTTTGTTGTGATTTTATTTTTTGAGGTAACTTCTATTCTCAATTCTTCAAGAACCGAATCAATAAGTTCACCATCATAATCGCTAATAAAATCTTGTTTAATTAATTCTGTTAGTTTGTATTTATAACTATCGGAGAGGACTTGGCTTGTAAGTCTTTTGTATTCTTCTTTCCGGTTTAGTTTCTTTAATGCATTTAAAGTGAAATCTTTTAGAAATTCTTTATCAAAATTTTCTTTGTCAAATAATTGAACAAATCTCACTCCTTTTTCACTATTTCTTTCAAATCTAATTGTTTCAAGAAGAATCGGGTCTTCTTGTTTTGCTAAATTACCATCGTAAAAAATCTGAATACCTTGGCCAATTAGAATTCCATATTCCAATTTTAACTGTCGCATATACGAAAATAATTGTTGTTGAAATGTGGAAGTAAGAGGAATATTCGGTTGTTTAATTTCGATTACAAATAGCTTTTCGCTCTCAGACGATTTAATCACAAAATCGGGAGTTATCCTGTTTGCTGCTCCAATTTGAAAAGAAGGTCTAATATCAAAATCGCCTGAAAATTGTTTCCAATTCAAAACTCTTAAAGCTTGAATAATATTTTGTTCGAATGAGTTTTCGCTTATGTCATTTTTTATATTGTCATATAATAAAAAACAGATTTCATTCCATTTGTCGTTATTCATAACTTATTGCTTTTATAGCTTGCTTGTAACTAAATATTATAGCAACTAATGTACTGGTTTAAATAAGTTCTTTTAACGATAAATAAAAGTTTTGCTAAAAATTTTCGAAAAATTTGAATTTATTGGCCTTAATAAAAATTGAAATTGTTGAGAATATTAAAGTTAAAATATAACTGTAAGAATTGATGAAATAGTGAGAAATGGGTTTTCATCACAGTAGATTTCGCATAAAATACCCGGATAGCTCTATTTATTAAACTGTCTGAGCTTCCAAACCTACCTCATAAGGAAATGCAAAATTTAAAACTTCATCACCTGAAAGCCATTTAGTCTGGTCTTCTTTTTTTAGCACTATTGGCATTCGTTTTTTGCTGTTGTGTATATTACTCATTAACTCATTTGCATCTGTTGTAAGGATAGAGTAGGAGTTAACTAATTCGTGATTTAGTGGATTTTTCCAGGAGGAATAAATCCCTGCAAAAGCAAAAAGTTCCTGATCCTTTGGCCTGATCAAATATTTCTGTTTTTCTTTTCCTTTTGGATCTAACCATTTCCATTCGTAATAGGCATTGGCAATAACAAGGCAACGATTGTTCAAGGAATTACGATAGGCTGGTTTTTCAGTAACCGTTTCAATCCTGGCATTTAGCGTCATTTTCCTAATATTGTCATCTTTTGCCCAAAATGGGATCAGTCCCCAATTGAACATTTCAATCTCTCCCTGATTTTCATTGGTAATGACGGGCGTTTTCATAAAAGAAAATCCGTTTATTTCATCCATTGGTGTGTAGGATTCCGGTTCTATGAAACGAGCCCTGAAAGTGCTTTCAATATCCTTCAAGGTGGCATTTAATTTGGTTCGGTAGCACATCAGGTTTTTTATTATTTTATGAATTTATGAAAATTAATTTTTTTAAACCACCTGTGACTTTAAAAATAGCATATTTGATTATCAGTAAGTCATTTTTATATCCTTCAAACGTACTCCAATTGTCACGGTATTAACCTTTCAACCGAAACGGTTACGATAATTCAATTAAACCTTAAAAGCCGTTGGTCATACTTATAAAACACCATTGCTACCGTTGCAATGGGCGTCTTTACCGTGTTTACATTTGTTAGAAGAAAAGGTGCCATTGCATAGCCGTTGCAACGGCCGTATTTACTGGGTTTACACCTGTTAGAAGAAAAGGTGCTGTTGTAGCCATTGCAACAGAATACCGTAGCCATTGCAGAGCCGTTGTTTCACCGTTGCAGTAGCCATTGGTAAGCCGTTGCTTCACCGTTGCAGTACCCGTTAAAACTCGAAAATTTACTTTAATGCAGGCTGTAAATCAGCATATTAAAAATTTTTCTTTGCAAAGGATGCCATTGCAACAGTTGCATCTAAATAAATATTTATTGATGATAAAATGAAGTTTGGATCATTTTGAAAACTGCCGGAAAAAATCTTCCAAATCATTATTATAAATACCTTCTTCTTTCAATTGCAGATCGGTTTTCCCTCCCGTCATATCCCAAATCTTTGCATTAACTTTTTTTGAATGAAGTAAAGGCAATTTTTTATATGCTATCGAAACTGCATTTTCACTTATATCCGGAATAAGTAAAACTTTATGACCGATAAGACATTCTACTTTATCCTCGGTTAAACCGTTAATTCCTCCATAGGCCAACCATACATACTGTGGCAGTACTATTTCACCCACTATGGCTGTCTTTTCACTTTCAACAAGAACAACAGTCCTGGACCCCTTAAAAGACTCACATAGCAAATGAGCTCCAAACAAACATGCGAAATAACCATCTCCATTTTTATAAGGAACTCTAAACTTATTAGTCCTTTTTCCCTGTTCATTATAATAGGAAATTTTTGCTTTTTGTACCCGTGAATTTTGATTGATAAGCCAGAAAATAGTGCCACCATCTTTGGTTGTTCCTATTGCATAGGTTTCTTTTACAGTATCTACCAAATCCTTCGGAAAATTTTTTCTTAAGTATTGCAATAAATTATTTTCCGGCTCTATTTGATAATACCTCCAGATGACTGATTCTGGTATATATTTTTGTTCGGGATGATTCATCGCCTGCCTGGCATTTTCGGATAATGGTAGGGTAAAGGGGTTAACCAAACCTTTATCCCAGAAATTGGTTGTTTCATTCCACTGATATTCTTCTCCTTTTTCATCCTTGTATAATGCAGGTGGGGTAGTGGTTTCCCCGCAGGAATGACAATATCCAAAACTATCTTCGAAACCTTCATAATTCACGAATTTTCCATCTGTATTTGCTTTATGACAACAAGGGGTAATTAATTTAAAATTTCTCTTTTTGCTGAATTTGAGTGCTCTTTCTACTTTGGTCAACATATTTATTAGTTAGCGCAACGTGCAACTTGCAATCACCTGTTATTGTTGTTGTAATTTGCTGATTATTAGTTAGGTGAAAGGGTTTTTAGGCTTAATTGCGTGTTGCAGGTTGCATCGCCAATTTAATTTTCTTCATTTGTCTGGAAATCGTTGCTTTATCTACTCCCAGGACTTTGGCTATATCAACTTGTTTAGCATTATTTTTCATACCTACTTTAATAATGCTTTCAGTGCTAACCTTTTCCTGCTTTTTACCATTGAGTTGACTAATTATGATTTTGTAATTCGTAAAATAAAAATCACATATTAATATTGCCTCTTCTACAGTTATGGCATTAACTTTATTTCGATACTCACCTGATTCTGATTGTTTAATTAGATGTAACAAGAGTACAACCTTGTGAATATTGATTTGTAATTTTGAGATGTATTCTTTTTCCATAAAGGGAGCCTTTTTCTGAATATTAATTAGGTTCTGGCAGTAATTGAAAAGGGCATCTTCTGCTTCCTTTGTACAATGAATATTTAGTGATTCTCCATCGTAATTGGAACTCTCAATACCGTTCCTACAGCGCATTAATCTTAACAGGTTATCCGAGTAATTTTGCAAACAATCTGAACTGATGTTATTCCTTAAAAGAGTGTCGTTATCGGTTAATTTTGTTGTAAAAAACATACGATCCACTAATCCACTTTCAAGATTACCTCCTGAAAATATTTTAGGTATAAATTCGGTTTGGATAGAACCCAACAGCACGGGATATGATTTGGACAATCTAAAACTTTCAGTAGTTTTTCTAATAATATCAATATGTTTATTTGTGTTTCCCTGTAATAGAAATGTTCGCCAGGCCGGACCATCTTTACTTGACGGATTTCCCATTTTCTCAATTAAATGATAAAGTTCATCAACATAAATACCAATGGAATATGGGTTTTGGTAATGTGCCCTATTTGCGGCCTCAATTGTAGCATCCTGAATTAAAATTTGTTTTCGGATACACACATCATCAGGACCGGCATATTTAACTTCTTCTTTATACTCGTTATATTTTTCAGTATCAATTTTATTTAATGGAGCCGTTGCTAATTCCATCGCAGGGGATTTCATATCACCACGACTACCTATTAATGCGAAATATAGATTTCCATAATTAGAATACCCCAGTGCATTAAATTCAAAAGCCAATCCAGCTGCATTGCTAAATGCAAAAAGGATGGAACTTAGTAAATATTCTTTTGGAATCCTTTTATACTGAAAGGCCTCTTCAATTAGGTTTTTTTCAAAGTCAGGAAGCTTTTCAATAATTTCATTAAGTTGACCCCTGGCTTTTTCCTCAAGAGTATTACTACGTTCCTCAATTTCAGATTTTATATCATCTATTTTGTTCAATTCCATTTTGGCAGATTATTTAGATAGACAACAGATTTTAGTTCCATATCGTAATAAGCAATAGCGCCATCATTCCGAACCGGAATATTGGCAACTCTGAAAAACCTTCCATTCGTTTTTGCCAATAATGATTGGATATCGCCTTTTGTCGCCGGTTTATTTTCCTCCTTTATGAATAATGATTTCCCGACCTCAGTAGCAATATTTGCTATTGTTGCGTTCCCAATACCTCCCCAGGTAACACCATCTTTTGGTTCTTTTTCTGTGGGTACTTTCAGACCCTTAGTTGTTCTATTTAATTGAAGTTTCTTATTACGGATGTGGGAATTGACTCTACAGCTATTGCTGCAAAATTTTTGTTTGTATCTCCTTTTTGGTATATACTCTTTGGAGCAATATTCACATATATATAGGTATTTTTCCATTTTTATAAATTAAAGTAACGTTGGTTTAGCGGATAAGAATGATTCTTCTTCTTGTAATTTTTTGCGTCCAGAACTTTTATAGTATTGTTCAAGGCATCATAGTAAACAGCGGTAGAACCTTTCTGATTCAAGTTCAGAACCAATAAATATTTTTTTTGGTCTCGTTTCCGAGTAGTTCTTTGTTGCTCAAGATATCTGCAGTTATAATTTTGTTTCGAATACATATCTTCTACTTTATAGGTTTTTTAAAATCTCCGGTTTTTGTGTAGGTATTCATCTGCTTTAGATTTCGCAGTTGATGGTTCAATAATAGCAACAGGATTTTCTCCCTTCTTCAACCATTCAACTAAGGCAGCGCGAGAAAAAAGTAACTTTTTTCCTTGTTTGAAGTATGGAATTTCATTGCGATGAGTTTTACCGTAGATTGTAGCCGGACTCAAGTCAAGAAGTTTAGCAGCGGATTTGACATTTAAGATGTCTTCTTTGTTATTTTCTTCAGCATCCTTTTTCGATAGCTGGTATAGTTCAGCGGCTAGTTTTTTTAAATCCTCCCCCGTGAATACATTATAGTTTGTCATAATACTGTTTTTTAAGTGTTTTACTGTTTCAGTATACTAGATTATAGAGAATTTGTAGAATACAATGCATAGCTGGGTAACCCACTGGCAGCCCGTGGGTTTTTTTATTAAATTGATAATCAGGTATTTGGATGGGTGAAATAAGGGTAAGCAACACAAAAAAACCAGCTATTATGGGTAGCTGGTTTAGTTTTTTACTTAGATTTGGCTTGTAATATTAAGTCTTACTTTGAATCAACTGGACTTCTGCTTTCAACGTTTTCAGTCCTAAAGTTTCGAGGTTATTGATAAGAATTTGAAAGAATTTACCTTTTTCAAACTTCTTGAAATGTTCAAAATCCCTTTTAAATAGGGTGTAGGATTTCGCACTATCAGCATTCTTATATAATATTGATAAATCCTCTATTCCAGAAATAACGTGAGAAAACTTTATTAACTCGGATTTGCCGATACTTTTTTTAGGGAATAAGATTTTTTCATAGAACACCTTAAGAAGAAATATCTTCTCTTGCTCTGTAAAAGATTTTAATCTTAGTTTTGTTTCTTCAATTTCCTGGCTGTAATCTTTTTTTTTCGAAGTAATTGTTTGATGGAAGGGAGGAAAGATTTTCTTGTGAAGCTTTAAAAAATAGTCAGCCGATTCAAAATTTATGTCATATTTAGTTAAGTCTATCCATTTCCATTTCTTGTCCCGGTAAACAAGATCAAAATATTTATCGTAATTATGTGTTATGTCGGTGATATCCTCGTATGCTTTATTTTCTGCTAGCTCTCGAATAAAAACAGTATAATCTTTTTCAGAATAATTTTCTAAAAAAAGCTTTTTGGTTTTCCGTTCCAAAACACCGGGAAACAGAAAGTCAGGAAAAGTAACTTTGTTTCTGGATTTGAAATACTTATATGTTTCAATTCTAGTCTTTAACGAAGATTGTTCGAAATGTTGATTTTTCCATTCTGCTAATTTGGAGTTAATGTCATTACAAGTTTCTGAAAACTCCCGCTCATCTTCATCTTTTTCCTTTGAACTTTGAAATTCGTTGTTCACAAACTTTTCTAAGTGCTGAAAAGTCTCATCATAATTATCTTCAAATATTTTTCTATAGTCCATCCAAATCTAAATTTATTTTGTTAGCTGCTTTTACTTTATTATGGTCCATAACCTTTGTATAAATTTGTGTAGTTGATACATTTTTGTGCCCGAGAAGTTTAGAAACAGTATAAATATCTGTTCCGTTAGCCAGCTGTAGAGTCGCATAGCTATGCCTAAAATTGTGGAACGAAATCTTTTTGTGTATTCCCGCATCTTTCAACCATTTTTTGAGTGGTCGGGTAATCTGATGGTATTTGAAATCATTAAAGATAATTCCTTCTCTGGTCTCCTGCACATTTAAAA
>Ga0314774_1000568_pt1 | contig 28228 bp, 22 predicted proteins | sample MetaGCBIA2018_FD_204515 | JGI IMG/M metagenome (GOLD analysis project Ga0314774, IMG submission 204515) | Cryopeg brine microbial communities from Beaufort Sea near Barrow, Alaska, United States - CBIA 2018 | ecosystem: Environmental > Aquatic > Marine > Coastal | place: USA: Alaska | collected...
ATCTTTTCCCTGCGCTTCCAGGGCGCGAACTTCTCCCAATTTTGTGGAAAAGTAGTATTCACTCACCTGGTTTAATCTGTTGGCCTGAATCATTATAAGCTATTTTTATATGTTCCTAAAACTTTTAATTGTTCTGTCATGACTTCAAGAATTTGAAGGGCTTTTTGAAACTCCTCATAATCCTCAAAAATTACATCTACAAAAAATGAATATTTCCAGGGGGTTTCTATTATTGGCATAGATTGGATCTTGGTCATATCCAGGTTGTAATCCCTCAAAATATTCAATACAGAAACCAGGCTTCCGCGACGGCTTTCCAATTCAAATTTCAAAGATGCCTTGTCTATTTTCACCCCGTTTGGCTCCCTTTTTTTCATGCTTAAGATCAAAAACCTTGTGGCATTGCTTTTTTTGGTATGAATACTTTCTGCCAGTATTTCCAAACCAAAAATTTGTGCTGCAGCGGTACTGGCCAAAGCAGCCACACCAACTGATCCTTTTTGAGAAATTCTCCTGGCAACTTCCGCTGTATCGGCATCTTCAATTAATTTTATATGCGGATAACTTTCAAAAAATTCTTTACACTGCAATAAAGCCATGGGATGAGAATAAACCTTCTTTATATTTTGGATACTTTGTCCCTGAACTGCCATTAAATTCATATTAATAGGCATATAGTGTTCTCCCACTATCTTTAAATCATGTTCATCTATTAAGGCATAATTGGGCAAAATGGACCCAGCTATTGAATTTTCTATCGCCATTACCGCTTCCTGCGAATCTCCAGAAACCAGGCTCCTTACCAATTCATGAAAAGACATACATTCCTGAACTTCTACTTTTTCTCTGTAAAATTCCTGCGCCACCAAATGGTGGAAAGAACCCTTAATACCCTGAATTGCTACTTTTTCTCTCATATTTTAGTTTAACTCTTCCCAGGTTACTACCCCCGGCAGGTTTGATTAAATTATATCAAAAAAAAATCCCGATGTTGCCATCGGGATTTGAAATATAATTTATTGTTTAATTACATGGCGTTCCCGATCTTATCTCCGCTATAGAAATAAAAATAATAGAAAGCGTTCCAGGTAGTAATGTTTTTCATTTTCTTTTTATGATTTCGCTAAAGTAAAATTTAATTTTCAAATGAAGCACAATTTTTTGATTTTTTTTTACGATAACGGTTTCGAAATATTTGCTTGAAAACTTTTCCAAGTCTGAAACTTTGGAAAAGTTAAACCACCACCTGAAAACTTTTCCAAAGTTTGGAACTTTGAAAAAGTTAATCGCTTACTTTTGAAAAAAGCAATTGTATGTCCATAACTGTTGAAGGAATATCGAAATTTTACGGGGAACACAAAGCCCTGGACAAGGTTTCATTTTCTATTGAAAAAGGTGAAATTGTCGGGTTTTTGGGGCCTAACGGAGCAGGAAAATCTACCTTGATGAAAATCCTGACCGGATTTCTGGCTCCTTCAGAAGGTGTGGCAAGTGTTAATAATATCCCACTTTCCGGAAATTTGCTGGAAGCACAGAGAAACATAGGTTATCTGCCGGAACACAATCCTCTTTATACTGAAATGTATGTACGGGAATTTCTTTCCTTTAATGCTTCCATATATAAAATTGATAAAATAAGAATTGAAGAGGTGATCTATCTAACCGGACTTACCTCTGAAGCCAATAAAAAGATAGAACAACTTTCCAAAGGCTATAGACAGCGGGTTGGGCTTGCTGCCGCCTTGCTTCACGATCCGGCAGTATTGATCCTGGATGAACCTACCACCGGCCTTGACCCGAACCAGCTAGTGGAGATCCGAAATCTTATTTTGAACATCGGAAAAGAACAGGCAGACGGAGGCTCCGGAAAAACCATTTTTCTCTCTACACATATCATGCAGGAAGTGGAGGCAATTTGCGACCGGGTAATAATTATCAATAAAGGTAAAATTGTAGCCGACAAAAAGATGAAAGAATTGCGGGATGAGCAGGAACAAATTATTCACGTAGAATTTGATTACCGGATAGAAGATAAAGCACTTCAAAGTTTGCCGAACCTGATCTCAGCAAAAACCCTCGGCGGTTTTCATTACGAATTAAGATTTGACTCAAAAAAGGATATGCGACCTGCCGTTTTTGATTTTGCTCATGACAACGGCCTAAAAACCCTTCAGCTAAATAGAAAAACCAGGAATTTGGAAAGTTTGTTCGCAGACTTGACAAAATCCTCCCAAACATTCCCACCTGCTCCCAAAGGGGGAGCTTAAAATGTTACCCAAACCAGTTTGTTTTATTCCCCCTTCGGGGGTTAGGGGGACACAAAAATTAACCTTCCGGTATAAAATGACTCAACGCTTACAACTGGCGGACGATTTTTGGCGATTAGGTTTCCACTACTTCTTATTTCCCCTTTGATGGATTGAATGGGGTTCAGGATCATTTTATTGGTGCCGCGATGGAATATATCAGCATGCTGCACAATTAGATCTCCTGCCTCCAATCTACCATCACCGGCAGCGAAAAACGCGCTAAAATTTCCCACCTTCCCGGCAAGGAAATAGTTGGAAACATTATCGTTTGTAATTCGCAAATTCTCAACTTCAAGATCGAGGATAAAATCTCCATCGGTATGGATCGCGGGATCCTTTTCCTGGTTAAAGGAACGCAGCCAAAGATTCTCGAATTTCAGTATCCCAATACTTTCAATAGCACTTCCACTGCTGTTTTGCAGCCAATTTAATGTTGGAGTGGTTACAAAAACCCTGGTGATCTCATAATCCCGAAACAAATTACAGGAATTGGCATTTCTGATGCTCAATCGGTTGTTTTCTACTACAAGACTAACTCCTTCAATTAAATTTTTTCCGGTCTCAACAACTACTTTAAATTCTGCTCCCTGTTCAACAAACAATTTCACCTGTTCGTAAACAATTATTTCCTCAAAAGGTGACACTGTGAATTCTTCAGTAACAATGGATCCTTCAGATTTGAAACAATCGGGAACATTTTCAGTATCACAGCTAATAACTGTTAATCCCATAAAAATTAAGAAGAATACTTTTTTCATTTTATATTAAAATTCTCGAATGATTATTTTTTCTAATATTATTACCTTAAAACATCTTTTTATAATCCATTTGGTTTTGTTTTAGAAAATTCTAGTTACAGACAATTTGTATAGCCGGTACTACCAATATGCTTTTCAAAAAGGTCCACCTAAAAATTGAATAAAAAATCTTTGTGCTTTTGATGTCTTTGTGGCAATAATAGCATTTCTTAGCGTATGCCACTAAGGCGAAAAGACGCAAAGTTGCACTAAAAAAATTTTACTTTCCAAATTCTTCTAAAACAGAACCATTAATTTTTTGTCCCTCATTAAGGGTTTGATTCTCCTATGCTTGCCTCGAATTTTTAAAAGTATTTTCCAATTCATACCTCGTGGGCTTGCCCCGAGGTTCTTGATTAAATGATTTTTATTTACTTTCACAATCTATATCCTATAGAAAATTCAGCAGCTTCAGCATTGAAATAATGTGAGCGAATCGTTACCGAACCCCATAAATTTTTGCTGATTTCATATTGAAAACCTATCCGATTATACAACCGGTCTACATAATGTTCATAAGGAAAATACACATAATATCCCAGCTGTGTAATTAGCGATAATTTATCGAAAGTGAGTTGGTGACCTATAAAAACTCCAACTCTTTTTGAGTCTTCATCACCTGTGGTCTCGCCTTCAGGAAATGCGACAGACTGATAATAAATACGCTCTTCCAATGCTTTGGAGAAAAACAGTTCGGCACCCGCCTGCAAAGTGCTTTCATGACTTATAACCTTATCGGCAAAAGCGGAAACAGTCAAAAAAGGAAATTGTTTTGAACCAATTATCCCCATAGTATTCACCCCGCTGCGAAGCGCAAAATTAAAATGAACGGGTTCCGTATATCTTTCACCTTGTTCCTTCGGAATAAATTCAGGTAAACTTTCCTGATTCATTATATAATTCAAGCCAAAATTGAATGCGAAGGTATTTGTACTGCTATTGGGAGATTTAAAATCGGCATTGGAATAGTGAATCAATGAAATCCCGCCTTGAACCCCGAATCCTTTAAAAATATTTTCCTTCTTATAATTAGCCATTATGAATGGAGAGATCAAAATGTGGGAACCGTAGGCTTTGTTAAAGTAATTATTGTCCGGATTATAAGGATTTGTGGCATAAGCTAGTCCACTTCCCATTCTTAACATTAAACTCCGCTTGAGAATATAGAAATTCAAGTGGGCATATAAGCCATAATTCTCTCCCAAATGGGGATTTCCCATGTCCTGATAAATAAACGAAAGACCCAGGTCCGGATAATTATAACTACTTTCCCAGTTCTTAAAGCCAAAGGTTTTTTGATTAAATCCAAGGATTACCCCGGTGGGATGACCAGTGATAAGATGAGCCAGGTCCGGACTGTGTTCTATAACAGTTCCGTAAAAATAATTGACGTCAAAGTTGTAGAATTTTTTGATCTCGTTTTGGGAAAAAGAAATCGCAGAGGAAAATATAAAAAAGCAGAGAATAATTTTCTTCATAGGCTACAAATGTAACCCAATAATTTAAAAAATTGCCGCAGCTATTTTCTGGATATTGGAACTTTTCCCCATTGAATAATAATGCAAAACCGGAACCCCGGCTGCAATTAACTCCTTGCTTTGTGCTATGCACCATTCTACTCCTACCTGGCGCACCTCACGATTGTCTTTGCACTTTTCAACTTCAGCGATTAGTTCGTCAGGCATATCCACATGAAAACGATGCGGAAGTACGCTGAGCTGCGATTTAGTGGCAATTGGCTTTAATCCGGGGATTATTGGAACAGTGATCCCCTGCTCCCTGCATTTATCGACGAATTCAAAAAACTTCCTGTTGTTAAAAAACATTTGGGTAACCACATATTCTGCGCCGGCAGCCACTTTTACCTTTAGGTTTTCAATATCCTTCTCTAAACTCGGGGCTTCCATATGCTTTTCGGGATAGCCGGCCACTCCCACGCAAAAATCGGTTTTGTGACTGTTTTCCAATACAGGATCCAGATACATTCCCTTATTCATATCGGTAGTTTGTTGCACCAGGTTATTTGCAAAACAGTTTCCATTCGGTTCGGGTTTAAAGTAAGTTTCACTCTTAACCGCATCCCCGCGAAGTGCCAGCACGTTTTTAATCCCCAGAAAATCCAGGTCTATCAGAAAATTTTCTGTGTCTTCTTTGGTAAATCCACCACATAGAATATGCGGAACGGCATCTACCTTATATTTGTTTTGAATTGCCGCACAAATACCTACAGTCCCGGGACGTTTTCTAACAACACGTTTTTCCAGCAGCCCATTTTCCTGCTCGATATAAACATACTCTTCACGATGATAGGTAACATCAATAAATTGCGGGTCAAATTCCATTAACGGATCAATTCCGTCAAAAATTGATTTAATGTTCTGGCCTTTAAGCGGAGGTAAAATTTCAAATGAAAACAGACTTTTTCCTTTTGAAGCTTCAATATGTTCAGTAATTTTCATCGATCTTTTATTGTTCTGCAATTGCAGGGTTTAGCCATTTTTCGGCACTTTCTAAAGTTATTTCTTTTCTCGCGGCAAAATCTTTTACCTGGTCTCCGGTAATTTTCCCTACCCCAAAATAACGGGCTTCGGGATTGGCAAAATAATATCCGCTTACACTGGCCGCAGGCCACATTGCCAAACTCTCTGTAAGTTTCACTCCGATTTTTTCTTCAACTTTTAAAACTTCCCAGATACTTATTTTTTCCAAATGATCCGGACAAGCAGGGTAACCCGGTGCGGGCCGAATTCCTTTATATGTTTCTTTTATCAATTCTTCGTTGCTCAGGTTTTCATCAGATGCATAACCCCAGTCCTGAATTCTCACCTGTTTATGAAGATATTCGGCAAACGCTTCGGCCAGTCTATCGGACAATGCTTTGATCATAATCGAGTTGTAATCGTCATTTTCCGCTTCAAATTCCTCTGCAAGTTTCTGGGTACCAAATCCGGTGGACACACAAAAACAGCCCATATAATCCTGAATTCCGGTTTCTTTCGGGGCAACAAAGTCTGAAAGTGCAAAGTTTGGTTTCCCCGCGTGTTTTTTTAATTGTTGTCGAAGGGTACGGAATATTGCAGTTTTTTCTTCAGAAAACTCACCGTATTGTATTTCAATATCATCGCTGTTGACCGTATTGGCTGGGAACAATCCAAATACCGCTTTTGCTGTCAGTAATTTTTCGTCAAAAATTCGATTCAATAAAACTTTGGCATCCTTAAAAAGGGAAGTAGCGGCTTCGCCTACCACTTCATCTTTTAAAATTCCAGGAAACTTTCCGTGCAACTCCCAACTCCTGAAGAAAGGAGACCAATCTATATATTCTTCAAGCTTTTTTAAATCGAGATTTTCAAGTACCTGAATTCCCAATTTTCGGGGTTTGGTGATCTGGGTAGTTTTCCAGTCAATCTGAAAATTATTTTTCCTTGCTACCTCAATTGGAAGATATGATTTTATCTTTCCCCGCTTCAGGAAATTTTTTCTAAAAATATCGTAATCCACTTTTAAATCGTCCCTGTATTTTTTACTGGAATCTTCCTTAAGCAAATTACTTACCACAGTTACTGCCCTTGAAGCATCATTTACGTGAATTACTGTGTTTTGGTATTGTGGATCTATCTTTACGGCTGTATGCGCTTTGGAAGTTGTGGCGCCACCAATTAATAATGGAACAACGAACTTTTGGCGTTCCATCTCTTTGGCAAAAAACACCATTTCATCTAATGATGGAGTTATTAACCCGCTAAGACCAATAATATCCACATTTTCAGATTTGGCCCTTTCTATAATTTTTTCTGCAGGAACCATCACCCCCAGATCAATAATTTCGTAATTATTGCAAGCCAATACTACTCCCACAATATTTTTCCCAATATCGTGAACATCGCCTTTTACGGTGGCCAAGAGAATTTTTCCAGCGGACGATCTATCACCGGACTTACTGGCCTCAATGAAAGGCAACAAATAAGCCACGGCCTTTTTCATTACCCGTGCCGATTTCACAACCTGCGGTAAAAACATTTTCCCGCTTCCAAACAGATCTCCTACCACATTCATTCCTATCATCAACGGGCCTTCAATAACTTCAATAGGCTTTTCGGCTTCCAATCTCGCTGCCTCAATATCTTCGAGGATATAGGCGTCAATTCCCTTAACCAGGGCGTGGGTAATTCGCTCCTGCAAAGGATTTTCCCTCCAGGAAAGGTCAACTTTATTCTCCCTTACCGCTCCTACAACCGACTCGGCTAAGGCCAGCAAACGTTCGGTGGCATCGTCCCGCCGGTTTAGAATTACATCTTCCACATGTTCCAGCAGATCTTTGGGAATATCATCATAGACATCCAATAATGCCGGATTCACGATCCCCATATTCATCCCCGCCTTGATGGCATGATACAAAAACACAGAATGCATCGCTTCCCGCACCGGATTATTTCCACGAAAAGAAAATGAAACATTGCTCACTCCCCCACTCAGGCTGCAAAGTGGCAGGTTTTGTTTTACCCAGCGGGTAGCCTCGATAAAATCTACCGAACTTCTCCTGTGTTCCTCCATTCCGGTGGCGACAGGAAAAATATTCAGGTCGAAGATGATGTCTTCCGGCGGGAAATTCGCCTTTTGAGTTAATACATCAAAAGAACGTTGGGCAATTTCGATTCGTCTTTCATAATTATCGGCCTGGCCTACTTCATCAAAAGCCATTACCACCACGGCCGCTCCGTATCTTTTTATTTTTTTCGCCCGACTTATAAATTCTTCTTCCCCTTCTTTTAAGCTAATGGAATTCACTACACATTTTCCTTGTACTACTTGTAAACCAGCTTCAATAATATCCCATTTGGAACTATCTATCATAATTGGAATACGAGCGATATCAGGTTCAGAAACGATGAGATTCAGAAATTTGACCATAACTTCTTTCCCTTCAATAAGGCCATCGTCCATGTTCACATCCAATATCTGCGCGCCACCTTCAACCTGATCACGGGCAATTGTAAGCGCCTCCTCAAATTTTTCTTCCTTAATAAGTCGAAGGAATTTTTTGGATCCTGCTACATTGGTTCGTTCTCCAATATTTATAAAATTACTTTGTGGAGTAATAATTAAAGGTTCCAACCCCGAAAGTTTCAGACAAGGCCCTTCTGAACTCCTCGGAAAGGAGGAAGTATCTTCAGAAAAATTAATAGTATCAGCCATTTTTCGTTTCGTTTTTTAAACTCTTAAACTAAAAAGTCAAAGTGTTTTTGAATAATTATATTTAAAAATCTATTCACACCGATTTTTATACGTTGTGAGCAGCGATTTTCCTTGGTTTATAATTTTTGGCTATTTCAGCAATGGCTCTTATGTGTGCGGGCGTGGTGCCACAACAGCCTCCAATAATATTGACCAATCCTTTTTCCAGATATTCCTCAATTTGGGAGGCCATATCTTCCGGGGATTCATCATATTCCCCAAATGCATTTGGCAAGCCGGCATTTGGATAAGCCGAAACCGCAGCATTTGATTTTTGAGCCAGGGTTTCCAGGTAAGGAGTCAATTGTTTTGCTCCCAAAGCGCAATTAAAGCCTATACTTAGTAGGGGAATGTGTGAAACCGAGATCATAAAAGCCTCGGCAGTTTGCCCGGAAAGGGTTCTTCCCGATGCATCCGTAATTGTACCACTTATCATTACCGGGATATCGAGATTGAGTTCTTCCTTTAATTCATCAATTGCAAATAAAGCCGCTTTCGCATTTAGGGTATCAAAAACTGTTTCTACAAGTAAAATATCTACTCCGCCATCTATCAATCCTTTTGCCTGCTCCCTGTATGCAACACGGAGTTGCTCAAAGGAAATTGCCCTAAACCCGGGATCAATTACATCCGGGGACATGCTTGCTGTTTTATTGGTAGGGCCCATGGCTCCCGCCACAAACCTGGGCTTATCAGGATTTTCCGAGGTAAGTTCTTCTGCTACTTTTTTGGCGATTTTAGCCGACTCATAATTGAGTTCATACACGAATTCCTCCATGCTGTAATCGGCCATTGCGATAGTAGTTCCGGAAAAGGTGTTGGTTTCAACGATATCGGCCCCGGCCTCGAAGTATTTTCGATGAATATCGGCAATAGCTTTGGGTTGGGTTAAAGACAATAAATCATTATTACCCTTTAAAGATACCGGCCAATCGGCAAAGCGTTCTCCGCGAAAATCTTCTTCGGTAAACTTATATTCCTGTAGCATAGTGCCCATGGCACCATCTAAAACAAGTATTCTTTCTGTGAGGATATCTTCTATTTTTGACATGTTGTTGTATCTGAATCACTATCAAAAAAGAAGGAAGGAAAAGCATTCTCTTGTTATCTATCTGCGCAAAATGCGGAGTAGAATGTAGCACCTTCTCCTTTTTAGGGGAGGGTTGCTAAGGTTTCATTGGGTCTATCCCTCAACCTTTCTTGATAACGATGTTAAATGTATGAACTTAGAAGTGCAAAGATAAGGCGATACCCCATGCAATTCCAACTAATTGAAGGGAATTTTGGCTAATTAATGAATTCTCCGTTTAAAGATGTTTCATAGGTAATATCCGCAGTTTTCTCCAACATTTTTGCGACTGAACAATATTTTTCCAAAGAAAGCTCTACCGCCCTATTTGCTTTTTCAGGGGAAAGATCTCCTTTTAGGAAAACTTTCAGTTTTATTCCGGTAAAAACATTTGGAATAGCTCCCTCCTGCCGGAAACCTTCAACCTCCATCTGGAAATCTTCCAGTTCTATATGTTGCTTTTTTAAAATCAATACAATATCAATTCCGCTGCAACCGGCAATTCCCATCAGCAATAATTCCATAGGACTTGCTCCCTGTGGATTTGGATCTGATTTATTGTCTAAATAAACTATATCTCCTCTTTCATTTTTGGTTTCAAAATGATAATCGGTATTCAATCTTTTTAAGCTAATTTTCATTTGATTTGACTTTTTGACAAAGTTAGGTAAAAAGGAGGTTTAAAAAAATCCTGTCAAACCTAACATATCTTTGAGACCTGCGAGGTTTTTATATCTACGGCACGATTCCAATTGCTGCCAAACCTAACAGGTTTTAAAAACCTGTTAGGTTTCACTACCTCAAAAAACTCGCCCTTTCGGTCTGCCTGCCGGTAAGACAGGGGTGGGAGGCCTTACCCAATACTTTGTACTACTTCCCTTTTGGCTTGCTTTTTACTTCCGTCAAATCCTTCAACCCCGCCCACGGTAGTATATTTTAGGACATATCTTTTATCTGGATGAATTCTTTTATAAGCGCTTTGGCACATAATAGCTGCTTCATGAAAACCGGATAAGATCAATTTGAGTTTTCCCTTATACGTATTGACATCACCAATGGCGTAAATTCCCGGAATATTAGTCTGATAATCGTAAGAATTATCAACCTTGATCGCATTTTTCTCTATCTCCAGTCCCCAGTTTCCCATTGGCCCCAACTTTGGTGAAAGTCCGAACAATGGAATAAAATAATCGGTTTCCCTGAAGGCTTCTTCTCTTGCGATATCCTTGTACCTTATCACAACTTTTTCAAGCTGATCCCGTCCACATAATCCAACAACTTCCGCATCAGTAACAAGTTCTATTTTTCCTAATTTTGATAATTCCGACACCTTTTCTACCGAGTCCAGAGCTCCCCTGAATTCGTTTCTTCGGTGTACCAAAACCACTTCAGAAGCTACATCGGCTAAATAAATGGCCCAGTCTAAAGCTGAATCGCCTCCACCTGAAATCACAACCTTTTTATCCCGATAAACCTCCGGATCTTTTATAAAATAAGACACGCCTTTATCTTCAAAATCTTCAATATTGGGAATTGGCGGTTTTCTCGGTTCAAAAGACCCGAGTCCGCCGGCTATTGCCACTACCGGAGCCTGGTGTTTTGTCCCTTTAATGGTGGTGACAATAAAACTCCCATCTTCCTGTTTTTCTATGGTTTCGGCACGTTCTCCAAGGGTGAAACCGGGTTGAAACGGTTTAATTTGCTCCATTAAATTTTTCACCAAATCACCCGCCAATATTTCTGGAAAAGCTGGTACATCATAGATTGGTTTTTTTGGATAGAGCTCCGCACATTGCCCGCCTGGTTGTGGCAAAGCATCAATTAAATGTGTTTTCAACTTCAGCAATCCAGCTTCAAAAACCGTAAATAAACCTGTAGGACCGGCACCTATAATTAAGATATCTGTTTTAATCATGACTCTCTCTTTTGTATTAATGTTTGGGTTATTTCATTAAGTTTATTTACTTTTTCCCCAAAATCTCCCTTAATTGTTTTTCTGTATTCATTTAAATTTTCAACCATATAGTTTATGTCTTCCGGGATCACTTCCTCAAAAAACTGACGTAGGCGCTTGGCCGTGGTCGGTGATTTCCCGTTGGTGGAAATCGCTATTTTTACGTGGCCTTTGTTTACAATGCCTCCCATATAAAAATCACAATATTCGGGCGTATCGGCTATATTCGCAAGCAAATACCGCTTTTTGGCATTGGTATAAATTTTCTTGTTTAGCTCCCTATCATTGGTAGCTGCAATTACAAGGTGCCGTTTCTTTAAATACCTCCGTTTAAAGCTTCCTTTGATTAGGTTTACACCGTGTTTTTTTGCCAATTCCACTGTTTCAGGAAGAAAGTCTTTTGCCAAAACCTCAACATTGGCATTTGGACTGGATTTCAACAAAAAATGCAATTTTTCCAGACCTACGTTTCCTCCACCTACAATGAGGATATTGAGGATATTCACCTTCAAAAAAATCGGATATAATTCGTTTCTTTCCATTTTTTAAGCCGAAATAAATTTTGCTACTGAATCTTTAGGAAGACTGTCGAGATTTTCAAAAACCGACTGAAACTGAAGTCTTTCCCGTACCACTTCTCCTATCACGATAATTGCAGGAGAAGCCAGTTTTTTCTCTGCCACAACTTCTTCAATAGTGCTGATCTTTCCAAATCCGGAACGTTCATTTTCTGTTGTTCCATTTTGAATAATTCCCACCGGGGTTTCCCCTTTTCCGAAATGTTTAAAGGTTTGTACAATTTCAGCCAATTTCCCCATGCCCATCAAAATAACGACAGTGGCCGAAGATTGAGCTGCAAGGTTAACATCGGCAGAAAGTTTTCGATGTGAGGTAGTGCCCGTGATCACCCAAAAACTCTCCGAGATTCCCCGTTTGGTCAACGGAATCCCTACATTGGCAGGTACTGCAATTGAAGATGTGATTCCGGAAACTACAGCTGTTTCCAAACCTTTGCTTCTCGCAAATTCAATTTCTTCGGAACCACGACCAAAAATAAACGGATCACCGCCTTTTAACCTCACCACATGACCACGTTCATAGGCATATTTCACAATAAGCTCATTAATTTCATCCTGACTAAAAGTATGCAGGTCTTTGCGTTTGCCAACAAAAATATGTTCCGCCTGTGGCGCGTATTCCAGCAATTCCCTGTTGATAAGTGCGTCATACAATACCACCTGTGCAGCTTTTAAAGTATTCACCGCTTTAATTGTAATCAACTCCGGGTCTCCCGGTCCTGCACCTACAACACTTAGTTTTGGTTTATTTTCCATTTTGTATCTCCTTTGTTCTATATGCATCTACCCTTTTATGGAACAAACGCGCGTCATCTAAAAATTTAATTGCGAAAGCTTCCGTAGGTTCATTTGCGTTTAACTGATAAGCGAATTCCTTAAATGAAGTGGAAAGCTCAATTTTACCTGGCGTGACAAATACCTCATCAAACAGGGAAATAATCCCAGCCTGCGTATTGGTGGTTTGATTATCGGCAAGTAATAATGCTTTCGCCGAATTCACTATTGAAGTGTAAGAATGGTAAATACTATCGGCCCAGGCTTTTCTTTCCAGGGCACTATTTGCATTCTCTATTTTCTCTTCACTTTCAAACAGCAAGGTTGCGATTAGATCTATGATCACTCCTGCACATTCTCCCACTCCTATGGCGTTGATATAACTTTTTTCATGACCCCAATCTATAAAGTCACTTTCGACCAAATTCGTAGTATCGGCAAGGTCTTTCAACATATCATAAAAATAGGTTTTTCCCTGCCTGTCATAATATTCCGAAAATTTCTCCTCCGGCTGGGCCTGAGCTTCAAAATCGTTCAGTAAAACTCTTAAGGCATCAGGTCCGCGTTTACTTGGTATCTTGATTATTTTATCTGCAAAACGGCCTTTCCCGTCTCCCAAAACTCCACCGCCAAGTAAAACCTGCAAGGCAGGAGCCACGGTTTTCCCCACTTTTATGGACATTCCCTGAAAGCCTATCTCCGCCATATTATGCTGTCCGCAGGCATTCATGCACCCACTTATTTTGATGGTGATATCCTTTCCGTTTATATATTCAGGATATTCTTCCTTTAAAACATCTTCCAAAACAGCGGCAATTCCTGTACTGCTGGCTATTCCCAGGTTACAGGTGTCTGTGCCCGGACAAGCTGTGATATCTACAGTTTTGTTGTAACCGATTTCTGCAAGACCCAATTCCTTTAATTCACTATAAAAGAAAGGCAGCAATTCTTCCCGCACGTGGCGCAATAAAATATCCTGCCTTATCGTAAACCTCAGTTCGTTACCGGCATATTTCTTAATTAGATCGGCCAGTTTTACTGCTGCTCCGGTATAAAAATCTCCTAACGGAACCCTGATCCCAATGGCAAATAATCCTTCTTGCTTCTGAGGAATTACATTGGTGCTTTTCCAGGTTTCATATTCTTTTTTGTCTTTTATTTCAACCGAAGGAATTTCAATATTTTGCAATGAAGGTTCCTTTTCGAAAGCTTCAAGATCAAATTCCACAATTTCTGTCGAAAGCGCTTTTTTCTGTTGGGCCACCAATTCCATAAAAGCATCTTTTCCAATATCTTTAACAAGATATTTCATCCTGGCTTTTAGTCGTTTTGATCTTTCCCCATATCTGTCAAACACCCTTAAAACTGACTCCATTAAAGGAATTATTTTTTCGGCTTCAATAAAATCGAACAGTTCATCGGCGTGTCTTGGTTGAGAACCTAATCCTCCACCCAACATTACTTTAAATCCGCGTTTTCCATCTTGCAGTTTCGCAATAAATCCCAGATCGTGAATATAACTCAGCGCCGAATCTTCTTCGGTAGCAGAAAAAGAGACTTTGAATTTCCTTCCCATTTCCTGACAAATAGGATTCCTAAGGAAAAACTGAAATGCAGCGTGTGCATAAGGTGAGACATCAAAAGGCTCATTTACATCTATTCCGGCAGTTGGGGAAGCAGTTATGTTTCGAACCGTATTTCCACAAGCTTCCCGAAGGGTAACATCATCTTTTTCCAGTTGGGCCCAGAGCTCGGGAGTACGGTCCAGGCTAACATAATGGATCTGGATATCCTGCCTGGTAGTAATATGAAGCCTTCCCTTTGAATATTCATCAGAAACAGCTGAAATTCTTTTTAACTGTTCGGAAGTTACTTTTCCGAATGGCAGTTTTATACGCACCATTTGCACCCCGGCCTGTCTTTGTCCGTAAACGCCACGGGCGAGCCTAAGACTTCTGAATTTGTCCTCATCGGCTTTCCCTTCTCTGAATTCCCTTATCTTTTTCTCTAAATCCAAAATGTCTTTTGCAACTACTGGATTTTCAATTTCGGTTCTAAAACTTTGCATAATCTACAGATTTTAATGGTGAGCCCATAATGGGCATTTATATGAAAAAAGTCCTTTTAAGCTGGAACACTTAAAAGGACTTTTATAATTAATTATTACAAAAACGCTCTCAAGTGTAGGGTTTATGGCACATACACATCATCATTGGGAATACTATGTTTCTGGTGATTTTCATTTACTTTTTAATTAATAAAACCCACGCCGGCAGTAGTGTTGGTTTGACTATCAATTAGGATGAACCTGCCATTATCTTTATTGTTTTTATACTTATCTGTATAGATAGCTTTGCTCAATTTTAATGATACCTGGCCAATTTCATTTAAATTAAGTGAAGAAGCCTGGATGGCTCCACTAAAATCTGTGGAAATATTTGTGTCGATTTTATCGATTTTAGCCAGTACACTATTGGTGTTATGCTGAAGCACATATTTGTTTCCAGGCAGAAGCGCTTTTCCATCCATCCAGCAAATTGTGGCATTCAGAATTTTTGTTTGCTCCGGCAGTTCGTCAAATTTTACAAGCATATCACCCCTTGCCACGTTAATATCACCATCTAGCGTAATTGTTACTGAACTCCCCGCCGGGGCTTCATTATACTTCTTGTCAAAAAAGTAAATTTCCTTGATAGTGGAGCTGGTGAGCGATGGAAGTACGGTTACTTTATCGCCAACTTTCAGGCTGTTCCCGGTAATTTTACCCGCATATCCCCTGAAATCGTGATATTTCTCACTTTTTGGACGTATTACCGTTTGAACAGAAAATCTGGCTTGACTAATTTCATTAAAATCTTCAGTCTTTATATTTTCCAAATGTGACAATATGGTGTCCCCTTCATACCAGGACATTGCATCCGATTTTTCAGCAATATTTTCACCCCACAAAGCACTTACCGGTATAAAGGTGATGTTTTGACCTTTAAACTCACTTTTGGTTTGCATTTGCTTAAAATCTGCGACAATTTCATCAAAAACAGATTGTGAATAATTGACCATATCCATTTTGTTCACGGCCACCACCACTTCTTTGATCCTGAGTAAATTATTTATAAAAAAATGGCGATAGGTTTGTTCAATTACTCCTTTTCTGGCATCTATCAGGATGATTGATACCTGTGAGGTTGAAGCCCCTGTCACCATATTGCGCGTATATTCCACATGTCCCGGAGTATCGGCGATAATGTAACTTTTCTTTTTTGTCGAAAAATAAATATGCGCCACATCAATGGTAATTCCTTGTTCCCGTTCGGCTATCAGGCCATCGGTTGCCAATGAAAAATCAAGATAATCAAATCCTTTTTTCCTGCTGCTTTTTTCTATGGCCTCCAATTTATCTGAAGTAAGGGAATTTGTGTCGTAAAGCAGTCTTCCTATCAAGGTACTTTTACCATCATCCACACTGCCTGCCGTTGCTATTTTTAAAACTTCCATTTTTTTCTTTATTCTATGTTCTATGCTCTTTATTCTATTCTCTCTATTCTATTTTCTAAAAATACCCCTGTTGTTTCCTGGTCTCCATCGCTGCTTCCGAGCGTTTGTCGTCTATCCTTGCACCACGTTCAGAAATTGAAGAATCCCTGATCTCCTGGATCACCTCTTCAATTCCAACTGCTTCAGATTCTACCGCCGCTGTACAGGTTATATCTCCTATGGTCCTAAACCTCACCTTTCGCGTTTCTATAAGTTCTGCTTTATCGCGGTAAACATGTTCAGAGGCTGTCCACAATAAACCATCCCGCTCAAATATCTCACGTTCGTGAGAAAAATAAATGGATGGGATCTCAATTTCTTCCAGGGCTATATAGCTCCAAACATCGAGTTCTGTCCAGTTGGATATAGGAAAAACACGTACATTTTGTCCAATTTCAATTCTTCCGTTAAGCATATCAAACACCTCAGGGCGCTGGTTTTTTTCGTCCCATTCCCCAAAATCATTTCTAACTGAAAATATTCGCTCCTTGGCACGGGCTTTCTCTTCATCCCTTCTTGCACCACCGATACAGGCATCAAATTTAAATTCTTCAATAGCATCTAAAAGAGTAGTGGTTTGAAGGATATTCCGACTGGAATATCTCCCGGTTTCCTCAATAACTTTACCGTTATCAATGGCGTCCTGTACATATCTCACAATAAGTTCAAGGCCTAGTTCTTCTGCCAATCTATCCCTGAATTCAATAGTTTCAGGAAAATTGTGCCCTGTATCTACATGCAAAAGCGGAAATGGGATTTTTGCCGGGAAAAAAGCTTTTTGGGCCAGTCTCACAAGGCTAATAGAATCCTTACCTCCTGAAAATAGCAATACGGGATTTTCAAATTGAGCAACCACTTCCCTAAAAATATAAATGGCTTCACTCTCCAGTGTATTATTTTCTAAAATCTCTTTCATTTTTAAACTTTTTTAAGAGTGTAAACCACATTCTCTGTTCGACAATACTTTTGTTGGATCAAAATATTCAAACTCGTTAGGAAGTTTGTTTTCTTCCAGGTAAACATCCAGTTCCTGATCACTCCAATGATAAAATGGACTTACTTTCAAAACCCCATCTTTGCTATAACTCAAAATATCTATACTGTCCCTGAAAGTGGTTTGGCCTTGTCTTAAATTGGTGAACCAAACATCCGGGTTTTGTTCTTTCATAGCCCGTTGAAACGGTTCCAGTTTTACCTGCTTGCTAAATTCATCAAACTCAGGACTATCCAATTGGGGAATCCCTCCCATAATTGCATCCCTGTAGGCTGCAGTTTGTTCCGGGTTGTACAACTTAACATTGAGGTTTAAAATATCTATTACCGCATTGGCGTGTTTATAAGTTTGAGGCGTGTTATAACCGGTGTCGCACCAAATCACTTTTATATCCGGTTCAATTTGAACACAAGCGTGCAAAACAGTAGCTTCGTAAGGCCTGAAATTGGTTGAAACAACAGGACGTTCTTTATCTGCGATCGCCCATTGTATAATTTCAGAAGGAGAAACCCCCTTCAATTGCCGGTTAAGCACTGCTAATTCCTTTTCAGTATAATTCTTCATGATTTTTCCTTTCCCAATGTTATTTTATTCCAAATTCTTTCGTGTCCAAAATATAGGACCATCTTTGAAACTACTTCTATGGAACCAATTGCAACGGCTGTCTTTATTTCTCCGGTTAACAACCAGGAAATAAAAATGGTATCTGTGGTTCCAACTATTCTCCAACTTATGGCCTTTGCAATACTGCGCAAAGGTTTTTCGGTACTCTGATCCTTAGTAAAACTGGTTTTTGTTACGGATTGGTCTATTAACATAACTCTTATTTTATAATTTAACGTAATACCCTATCGGGTTACTAGGTTATTCGGCAAATATAAACTTCATTCCTCTAAAAGCCAATTAATATTGACTTAAATTATTCATTTTAACATTCTATATTGATTCTTTTTTACTTTCCGGCAATATCTGCAAGGGTATTCTCACCTAAAACCCTCAAAGTACAGTCCCGTACCTGGATCATAATTCTATTTACAGAACACGAATCCTCATCAGGACAATCGGAACATTTTTCATAATAGTTCAAACTCACGCACGGCAACATTGCAATTGGACCTTCCAAAACCCTTATAACATCGATCATTGAAATATCTTTAGGTTCCCTTATCAAATAATATCCCCCGCCTTTTCCCTTTTTTGAACCCAAAAATCCCGCTTTTCTCAAACTGAGTAATATACTCTCCAAAAATTTGAGTGAAATATTCTCACTTTGCGCAATCAACGGGGTTTGAACAGGTTTTGTATCAGTTTGTCTGGCGAGATAAGTCAAGGCTTTGATCCCGTATTTTGTCTTTTTTGAAAGCATAGCACAAATATAATTAATTAAAACCTTTCTGAAGTTTATAATTAATTACAAAATAGCAAACTGTTTAAATCTAAGAGCGAATCATTGCACTTTTTCAGGAATTTAAGGCTTGTTTTAAATCTCCAATAATATCATCTACATGCTCCAATCCAACCGAAATCCTTACTAATCCCGGAGAAATTCCTGTTTCCAACCTTTCCTCATCACTTAATTTACTGTGCGTTGTAGAAGCGGGATGCGTTACTATACTTCGCGTATCCCCCAAATTGGCAGATCTTGAACAAAGTTGAATGGCATCTATAAACTTCCTTCCTGCCTCAATACCGCCTTTTATTTCGAAAGAAACTATATTACCCCCCTGCTTCATTTGCTTTTTGGCAATTTCATATTGCGGATGCGATTTCAAAAAAGGATATTTCACATTTGCTGTATTGGGATCTGCTTCCAAAAATTCTGCGACTTTCAGGGCATTTTCACAATGCCTGTCCAGCCTCACCGGCAAAGTTTCCAGGCTTTTTGAAAGTATCCACGCATTAAATGGAGACAAAGCCGGACCTGTATTCCTTGAGAAAAGATAAATTTCGCGAATCAATTCTGCACTTCCTACAGTTACCCCTCCTAAAACCCTTCCTTGTCCATCAATTAATTTTGTTGCTGAATGAATCACCAGATCGGCACCAAATTTTATAGGGTTTTGCAAATAAGGCGTGGCAAAACAATTATCGATGATCAGGATCAGATTATGTTTTTTCGCTATTTCCCCCAATTTTTCAAGATCCAGAATATCCACGCCCGGATTGGTAGGGGATTCTGCAAATAAAATTTTGCTTTCAGGAGTAATAAGGCTTTCAATTTTATCGACTTCGGTTACACTAAAATAACTGTGTGAAATATTCCACTTAGGAAAATATTTAGTGAATAGCGCATGGGTTGATCCAAAAACAGACCTGGACGAAATTATATGATCCCCGCTGTTTAACAAGGCTGCCAGGGTTGAAAATACCGCGGACATTCCCGTGGCAAAAGCAAAGCCGGTATCTGCACCCTCCATTTTCGCTATTTTTTCTGCAAATTCAGAGGTGTTCGGATTTGAAAACCTGCTGTAAATATTGCGTTCTTTTTCTTCTGAAAAAGAGGCCCTCATATCTTCGGCATCCTCAAATACATAGCTGGAGGTCAAGTAAATAGGCACTGAATGTTCCTGATATTGTGAACGTTCCGTTTGTGTTCTTATGGCTATTGTTTCGAAATTTTTGTGGTCCATCTTTTTTGTTGCTATTTATATGTTGTTGGTGTTGTTCCTTTTTCCTTTTTCCTTTTTAATCCCCTTTTCGTGGGATAATGGGCTTAATTTTTATCAGCCAATCGTAAAATATCTCCAAAAACGCCCCGTGCCGTAACGGCTGCTCCGGCTCCGGCGCCCTGTATCACGAGTGGTTTTTCGCCATAAGACTCTGTATAAATTTCAAAAATAGCATCGGCGCCCTGTATTTGTCCCAGTGCACTTTTGTTTGGAACGGAAATCAATTTAACTTCCAAATTCCCTTTGTCCTCCTGCAAATTTCCAAATAAATTTCCAACATATCGCAATACATGATTTTCTTTTTGACTGTCTTTTATATGTTGATAATAGTCATCCATTTTATTCGATTTTTCCAAAAATTCGGCAGCCGTTCCATTTCTTAATTCTTCCGGAATTAAATTTTCGATAATTACATCTGAAAATTCATTTTGCAAATCCAGTTCACGCGCCAGGATCAACAATTTTCGGCCAACATCATTTCCACATAAATCTTCACGAGGATCCGGCTCCGTAAAACCCTGGTCAACAGCTTCCTTCAACACTTCACTAAATGGCCTATTTTCAATGGAATATGTGTTGAACAAATAACTTAACGAACCTGAAAACACGCCCCTAATTCCCGTAATATTTTCACCGGAATCATGTAATAATTTGATGGTATCTATTAGTGGCAATCCTGCACCAACATTTGTTTCATACAGGTACGATTTTTTGTTTTCCTTAATTTTTTCACGCAATATTTTATAAGAAGCATAATCAACCGTATTGGCAATTTTGTTTGAAGAAATTAAATCAAATCCGTTTTCGGCAAGTTCAAGATAATTTTCAATAAACACACTGCTGGAGGTATTGTCAATGGCAATTAAATTTTCCAAATGGTTATTTTCGGCATACTCAATAATATCTTTTAACCTGTAATTATTCGTTGAGAAAGTTTCAAATTCCTGTTTCCAATTTTCGCTAACTCCCTTTTTATTTAACAACACATCTGAGGAATCAGCCACAGCGAAAATATTTAAATTGAGGTTTTTCCTTTTTAGAATATTTTCTTTACTCTTTAAAATTTGTTCAATTAAAGTTCCTCCTACCAGACCTTTTCCAAAAATGGCAATATTGATGTTTTTGGAAACACCAAAAATCTCCCCATGAATTACATTTACGGCTTTTTTTAAATCTGTTTTTTTAACTACCAAACATACATTTTCACCGGTCACCGTATTATTAATTAAAATAGGCGTGATATGGTTTTTGATCAACGAGCTGTATGGCTGATTGAAAGAATGCAAACTTTGGCCGATAATTGATATTACCGAAACATTCTCTGTGACATATATTTGGCTAACGTCTTTATTTTGAAATTCGTCTTTAAACTCGTTTTCGAGCACGACTTTGGCTTTATACCCATTTTTTGCGGCAACAATAAAACCAATCCCCCGCTCAGACGAACCCTGGGAAATAATACTTACGCTAATATTTTCTTTTCCTAAAGCACTAAAAATTCTTCCGTCCACCCCAACATTCCCTAATAAACCACGCCCAATAAGATTTACCAATGCAACATTATCATCTACAGTCAATGATTTAATACCTCCGCGTTCCGTTTCAGAACCTATTAATGTTCCAGGATTTTCAGGATCGAAAGTATTTAATATCCTCAATGGAATATTTTTTTCAATCAAGGGAATAATTGTTTTGGCATGTAAAATAGTGGCTCCAAAATTTGCCATTTCGTTCGCTTCCTGATAAGAAAGTTTTTCAATTTTTTTTGAATTTTCAACCAAATCAGGATTTGCTGTATAAATACCGCTTACGTGAGTGTAATTTTGAAATTCTTCCGCATTTAAAAAATTGGCAATAAGCGCAGCGGTATAGTTACTCCCATTTCTTCCCAAAGTAGTGGTTTCTCCGTTTAAATTTGATGCAATAAAGCCAGTGATGATTTGTATTGCTTCTCCATTATTTTTTCTAAAATGTTCAATTACATTTTCTTCGGAAACACTTTCAAAAGGTAATGCTTTTCCAAACTGATTATTTGTTTTAATCAAAGTCCTGGAATCTACAAAATTAGCTTCAACACCTAGTTTATTTAACAAATGCGCAATCAACTTACCCGACAAAATTTCACCTTGAGCAAGGACCTGGTCCTTTACTTTTTCAGTGTAATCACCCAGTAAATTCACTCCTCTAAAAATTTCATCGAGCAATTTAAATTCAGCTTCCAAATTAACAGTTTCATCAACTTCGAGCTGGTATTCTTTTAGTGCTGAAAACTCTTCTATATATGGTAAACTATTTTTAGCTTTTTCCAAAATAGACTCCAAATGGTCTGTGGTTTTATCGCGTGCCGAAACTACCACCGTAATTTTTTCGCCTTCTTTTATTTTATTGACAATGATCTTTAAACTGCTTTCCAACCCAATCCCGTTGGCCAATGATTTCCCTCCAAATTTCAGGACTTTTATTTTATTTTTTTTAGAACTTTTATTAAAAATTGGTTCTATTATTTTTTCCAATTGTTGATATTCCATTAAAAAGGCGTCATGCCCGTGAACTGAATTAATTTCATTGTAAGTCACATTGGGGTTTGTCAAAGCCAAATGCTTATACGTTTCCCTGTTCTCTTCGGCCGTGAAAAACATATCTGAATCCACGCCAACAATATGGATATTTGCCTTTATGGTATCCAAAACAAATTCATTTCTGCCCTTTGTGGCATCTATTGTTTTTAACAGCTGATTCATTAATTTATAAGCTGAAAGCTGAAAACGCTCCTGTAGTTTTTTACCGTGATGCAACAACCAGCCTTCTACATTGAATATCTCCAACTCTTCATTTTTTGATCGTTGAAAACGTTCTTTAAAAGATTCGGGGGTTCTGTAACAAAGCATGGCATGCATACGGGCATCATGCACGGGATTGCAGGAATTCGACAAAAATTGTTCTTGAATCTGACAATTGGCTATTAACCAATCGGTCGATTTCCAATCGGTGGCGACCGCAATTAAATGTTTTGTGACAACTGGATTTATCGCTGACATTTCCCAGGCAATTCCGCCTCCTAAAGAACCTCCAACCAAGGCAAAAAGTTCATTAATTTTTAAGGCTTCCAAACCCAATAAAAAGATTTTCGCAATGTCCCTTGCCACAAAATCTTTATAATTTTCAATAACAAAACCGTCATATCCATTCCCGGGAATGTTAAAAGCTAAAATAGTATAGTGTTCTGTATCTATTACTTTGTTTTCCCCCACTAAATCCCGCCACCAGCCATTTGCTCCTGCCACTTCAGAATTACCTGTTAAGGCGTGGTTGATTAATACTACAGGAGCCGAATACAATTCTTTTCCAAAAATTTGATAAGAAAGGTTAATCTGTTGAGGGGCCCTTCCCTTTTCAGGAATAAAATCAGCTATTGTTATGTGTTTTAATGGTTTCATAATACTATTTTAAACATTGTCGCAATAACAATTTTTGATTCGGTATTAACTGATAGCATTATTTAAGAAAGACAAAATATTACAGGAAGTAATTTCGTTTTGTTATCTATCCAAATTGGTAGAAATTAGCACCTTCTTTGCAGGCAAAGGGTTGCTAAGGCTTCAACAGGTCTAATCCCTCTGCCTTTCTTAATAACACTTTTCAGTACGTTTATGATCTGAGCCGCAAATTAATGCTTAAATTTTTCTTAAACAATACTTCAGTTAAAATTTGACAAATTGTTTTATTAATTTTGCTAAATGCTTGCATTAAGCCCTGCTTCAAATCTGACAGGCCTTCAAGCCCAGCCGAAACCCGGCTTAAAATCCCTGATCAATCCGGCAGTTTCCTCTTGCGCAGCCCTAGGCTGCAGCCAGTTCTTTTGATTCCTGCACAAGTTTCAGGGAAATTGGTGTCGGATTAAAAAGGTTATCCTGTACCGGACAACGACTTTCAACAATCTCAATCCATTTTTTAATTTCTTCACCGGAAGCATCTGAGATTGGTTTCACCAAAACTTCAATCGCTTTAAAACCTGCACGTTCTTCTGTCGAAGCACCAAGGTATTTATCGACATCCAATGCTCCTGAAATTTCTATTTTCAGGGATTTAATTTCAATGTTCAGCTCTTTCGCAACGATGCCTCCAACTATATTCAGGCAACCGGCGTAACCAGCTAAAATATACTCTACCGGGCACGGCCCTTCCAATTCCGGATTATTTTGGTTTTCACCAACCCTTATTTCAAAACCCTGTGCCTTGACGACCAACTGCTCGTTTGGTTTTGAATTTCCTGACACTTTTATATTTACTACGCTCATTATTATACTGTTTTAAGGTTTTATATATTTTTGAATGCTGCCTTTAAATCGGCTTTCAAGTCTTCAATATCTTCAAGTCCAACCGAAAGTCGGATCAAATCTTTTGTAACTCCTGCTTCCAATTGCGCAGAATCTGATAATTGCTGATGCGTGGTACTTGCAGGATGGATAATTAGGGATTTGGTATCGCCAATATTTGCTAAAAGAGAGAATACTTTGGTTTCATCTGCCACAACTTTGGACGATTCAAAACCACCTTTTACTCCAAAGGTTACCACTCCACTTTGTCCTTTTGGCAAATATTCCTGTGCTAGTTCATAATATGGACTGTCTTTCAATCCGGGATAATTCACCCAGGTAACTTCCTCTTGTTCCTGAAGCCATTTTGCCAGCTCCAATGCATTTTCACTGTGTTTTTTAATACGTATTTCCAAAGTTTCCAGTCCCTGGATTATTTGAAATGCGTTAAACGGACTGAGTGCGGCGCCAAGATCACGCAAACCTTCTATCCTAACTTTCGCGATAAAAGCGGCTTCTTTTAAAGCATCGTGATACACAAGTCCGTGATAACCTGCAGATGGCTCGGTAAATTCAGGGAATTTTCCATTTGCCCAGTTAAATTTTCCTGCGTCTATAATAACCCCGCCAAGGGCTGTACCATTTCCATTGATGTATTTTGTAAGGGAATGTATTACGATATCGGCCCCGTGTGCAATAGGATTGAGCAAAGCCGGAGTAGCCACCGTATTATCTACTATTAAAGGAACTTTATTCGCTTTGGCAGTTTTGGAAATTGCTTTGATATCTAAAACATCCAGTTTTGGGTTTCCAAGGGATTCAATAAAAAATACCCTGGTGTTTTCTTTGGAAGCTTTTTGAAAATTTTCCGGATCTGAAGGATCAACGAAAGTGGTGGTAATACCGAAACGTGGCAGGGTAACGCTTAAAAAATTAAAAGTTCCGCCGTATAAACTATTGGAAGCCACAATATGGTCGCCAGATCTAAGCAATGTGAGTAAAGCCGTACTGGTAGCAGCTGTTCCGGAGGCCGTTACCACGGCTGCGATCCCGCCTTCAATGGCTGCCAGGCGTTGTTCCAGGATATCGTTTGTGGGATTGTTGATCCGGGTGTAGATAAAACCGGGTTCAGCCAGGGCAAATAAATTGGCTGCATGTTCTGAATTATTAAATACATAAGAAGTAGTCAGGTAGATTGGAACCGCCCTGGTTCCTCCGTTTGAAGTTACATCGTGACCTGCGTGCAGTGCGTTTGTTGCTAATTTTTGAGTGCTCATGGTGTTTGTTTTTAATAGTTGATTTGTGATTCGTTGATTTGTTGATTTGTTGATTTTTGATTCGTCAATTCGGGTTTTATATTCTGTTTATTTAGCCACGAATGCACGAATGTTTTTTTCTTTATCTTGTTTGTGTTTTTTTCTCTTTCCTCTCTTCTCTCTCCTCTCTCCTCTCTCCTCTTTCCTCTTTCCTCTTTCCTCTCCTCTCTCTCCTCTTTCCTCTTTCCTCTTTCCTCTTTCCTCTCTCCTCTTTCCTCTTTCCTCTCTCCTCTTTCCTCTCTCCTCTTTCCTCTCTCCTCTTTCCTCTCTCCTCTTTCCTCTCTCCTCTTTCCTCTTCAGGATGGTGGGCTAAAAAAAAATCCCTTCAGCGTGTTTGCCGAAGGGATTTAGGAATTTAATTATATAAAACTAATTTATATCCTGAATTTTGGGCAAGAGCAGTTTGCTGCGTACATCATACACATTTGCATTTTACCACACATCATATTTTCTATTGCAAGATTATTTTTCATTTGTCAGTTTTTTGTTTTCGTTTTGTCTTGGTTCTTGTCTCTTGTCTCTTGCTTCTATCTTCTATCCCTCTTTTTTCTCTTCTCTATTTTCTCATTTCCACCTCCTAGGATGTTTAAGGGATGTCCATAAAAAAAGCCGCTGCGGGTGGCAGCGGCTTTAGTAATTCTTATAGTTTAAGTTTTACGCAAAGGTCTCCACTGCAGGGTTTTCCCACATCATATAACACATATTGCACATTACTTTATTCATTTTCTTATTTTGTAAGGGCAAATATAACAACACAAAAAGATAGGAAACAAATTTTTCTTAACTTTTTTTTTGAAAAATTATCCGCACCATTAAGACGTCCGTAGGATTTGGGATTGCAAATTGACTTGCCTGAATTGTGTTTACTATTTTAACCATTAATTTCTAACATTTATAAATTATAATAAGAGATTGTAGTGTTTATATCCAATTGTCCTGGTTGTGATCTTGTTTTTTGCGCTAAGGATTGAGCGGTTGTTTGAGCTCTTTTAGCCTTTTTCAGGCTAAAAAGCGAGCCGCGAAAGCCTGACGCGAGCCCGCCTGCCCTTACGGGCAGGCTTTTGGGCGAAGCGGAGCGCCCAACTCTTTGTAAAATGTAGTTAAAACAAGCTGCTATTCATTCAATTTTTATACATTTGCCACTGATTGATCCAGGGAATAATTTGACTGATTGCAACCCTTAAAAAATGCTAAAGCAGTGTAAACTCCTCTAGCCTTTCACGTCAAAGCCCATTAGTACTATTAATTTAAATACAGAACATGGCTTATTTATTTACTTCGGAAAGTGTATCTGAAGGACACCCCGATAAAGTTGCAGACCAAATTAGCGACACTCTTTTAGATAATTTTTTAGCATTCGACAAAGACTCCAAGGTGGCTTGTGAAACCCTTGTTACCACCGGGCAAATTGTTTTGGCCGGTGAGGTGAAAAGTGAAACTTACCTGGACCTGCAGCAAATTGCGCGGGACGTGGTGAACGATATTGGATATACCAAGAGCGAATATAAATTTAGCGGGGAATCCTGCGGGGTTATTTCCCTGATCCACGAGCAATCCCAGGATATCAACCAGGGAGTTGACCGTGTGATCAAGGAAGAACAAGGCGCAGGCGACCAGGGTATGATGTTTGGCTACGCTACGCACGAAACCGAAAATTATATGCCACTGGCACTGGATATCTCCCATAAGATCCTGATAGAACTGGCAAAATTGCGCAGGGAGAATAAAGACATCACCTATTTGCGTCCCGATTCAAAAAGCCAGGTAACTATTGAATACAGCGATGAGAATGTACCTCAACGCATTGATTCTATAGTGATCTCTACCCAGCACGACGAATTTGACACGGATGATGAGAGGATGCTTCTAAAGATCAAAAAGGATATGATCGAGATCCTGATCCCAAGGGTAAATGAACTGTTTCCTGAATATGTCAGGAAATTGTTCAATGACGATATTACCTATCATATAAATCCAACAGGAAAGTTTGTAATTGGCGGGCCTCACGGGGACGCGGGACTTACAGGAAGAAAAATAATCGTGGATACTTATGGCGGAAAAGGCGCGCATGGAGGCGGAGCATTTTCCGGAAAAGACCCTAGTAAAGTTGACCGTTCTGCCGCTTATGCCGCAAGACATATCGCAAAAAACCTGGTGGCTGCAGGAGTAGCCCCGGAAATATTGGTACAGGTTTCTTATGCCATTGGCGTTGCAAAACCGACTTCTATTTACGTTGATACCTACGCCACTAAAAATGTGGATCTTAGCAATGGTGAGATCTCCAAAAAAGTAGCCGAAATATTTGATATGAGGCCTGCCGCAATAGAAGATCGCCTGAATTTGCGCAATCCTATTTACCGCGAAACGGCAGCTTACGGGCATATGGGAAAAGAGCCTAAAATGGTTACCAAAGTTTTTAAAAGTCCTTATAATGGTGAAATAACCAGGGAAGTTGAATTATTTACCTGGGAGAAACTGGATTATGTGGATAAGGTTAAAAAGGCGTTTGGATTGTAAAATCCCCTAACCTCCGAAGGAGGAATTTAATACCTATCAAACCTAACAGATACTGTGTTTAAATCCAAGAGATTCATTTAATTTTTTTAACTTTGAATTTATTAAAAGAAGTCTTTTTTTAATGACTATCTACTAGCGAGAAGGCAACTTCTCGCTTTTTTTTTCC
>Ga0314774_1000569_pt1 | contig 28164 bp, 20 predicted proteins | sample MetaGCBIA2018_FD_204515 | JGI IMG/M metagenome (GOLD analysis project Ga0314774, IMG submission 204515) | Cryopeg brine microbial communities from Beaufort Sea near Barrow, Alaska, United States - CBIA 2018 | ecosystem: Environmental > Aquatic > Marine > Coastal | place: USA: Alaska | collected...
TGTGTTTGGAAACTGCTATTTCTACCATTTCCTTTGCTGAGGGCAATTTATTTTCAATAAAATTTGCATTGGGATGCCCGCAGATCTTCTGAAACTTTTCCACTCCGCTACCAATAAAATAAACCTGATCCCTTTCCAGATATTCCTGAAATGAATCCGGTCCCAAAATGATAGCTGAAGTTTTTAATATCTGCTCCTTCGCTGAATTAAAAACCGCGGCATACACCTCCATTCTCCGGGCATCCAGCATGGGGATCACAATGCCCTGCTGTCCCACCTGATTGGCCAAAGCGGTTAAGGTTGGCACCGAAATAAGAGGGATGTCAAGGGAAAAACACAAGCCCTTGGCTGCTGAAACCCCAATGCGCAAGCCTGTATAAGATCCCGGGCCCGTGCTAATTGCAACCGCATCCAAATTTAAAAGCTTTAAATTATTCTCCTCTAAAATTTCCTGAATAAACAGATGAAGTTTTTCAGCGTGTGAATAACTGCCGTTATAATCCTCTTTAACGGCAAGAATTTTGCCGTTATGAGCAATTGCAACCGAGCAATTGGTAGTAGCTGTTTCTATACAAAGTATTGTAGGCACTAAAATTGAATCTTATTTTTATTCTGATGGGGCTTTCTCTTCTAAAAGAATTACTTCATCTCCATCTTTTAAGGTTTTGGTAACGGTATTGTACGGCCCGGTAATCACTGTTTCTCCAACTTTTAATCCCGATAAGATCTCAATATTCTGGTTGTCCTGAATTCCAGTCGTAATAACACGCAATTTAGCCTTATTTCCCTCTTTTAAAAAAACAGCTTCAAATTTTTCATCGGAAATAACAGGAGTTTTAGCTGCCGATGGAGTTGAAGATGTGTCGTTTTTTATAACTATCGCACTGATAGGAATACCTACAATATCATCTTTCTTTCGGGTAATTATATCTACCGTAGCGGTCATTCCCGGCCTGAAGGGAGAATAATTATCGGGTTTTCCTTCGCGTAAATCCTTATAAGAAGCCTCCAAAATTCTAACTTTTACCTTAAAGTTGGTAACCTGATCGGCAGTTAAACCCGTAATTGCTGAATTGGAAATTTGGGTTACCACCCCATTAAACTCTTTTTTCAAATAAGCATCAACTTCAACTATAGTGGAATCTCCAACGCTAACTTTTACAATATCATTTTCGTTTACATCAACTTCCACTTCCATATTGGACAAATTGGCAACCCTTAATATTTCGGTTCCTGCCATTTGCTGGGTTCCTACAACCCGTTCTCCCAATTCTACGTCCAATTTTGAAATTGTGCCGCGCATAGGAGAATAAATAGTTGTTCTGGCAAGATTATCAGTAGCTTCAGTAACGGTTGCCGCAGCGCTTTGCATTCCGTAATAGGCTGCATTTTTTGAAGCCTCGGCAACTTCATATGCTGCAACTATCCTGTCCCATTCCGATTTTGAGATAACCCCTTTTTCAAATAAAGTTTTATTTCGGTCATAATTGGATTTTGCTTCCCTCAGGCTTGCCTCGGCCTGTGCATAATTGGCTTTTACATTTTGTAAACCTGCCCGGGAACGTTGTAAACTGGATTGGTAAATATCCGGATTAATACGAACCAATAAATCTCCCTTTTCAACCATTTGGCCTTCTACTACAGGGAGTTCTATAATTTCTCCCGAAACTTCAGAAGATAGTTTAACTTCTATTTCCGGTTGGATCTTTCCGGTAGCTGATACTTTTTCAACAATTTGAATCAGTTCAATTTTGGTGAATTCAACCTCCCTTACATTTCCGGAAGCACCGAACCAACCTGCTTTTTTGCCTGCTACCAAAACCACAATGACTACAATTGCAATTACACCAATAATAAGTAGTGTTTTTTTCTTCATTTCCTAAAATTTAAGATCGGTTACAGGGATTCCAAAATATAATTCGATCACTTTTAATTTAAATATATAATCGTATTTAGTACGAACTACTTCTGTTTGAGCAATTTCAAGCCTGGATTTTGCCTGGCTAAAATCGAAGGCATTGGTAAGCCCAACATTAAACCTTTCGGTTGCATACTCATAGGCTTGCTCCTGTGCATTTAGAGCAACTGTTGCAGCCTCATAAGCTTTTAGTGCTCCTTGGGCATCTACATAGGCCTGATACACATCAGCTTCAAGATCCAGTTCGGCTTGTTCCAGTTGAAATTCAGCTCTTTTTACATTGATCTCGCTTCTTTGAACCTGATTTCTGGTTGCAAAACCATTTAATACCGGGATATTTAATTGCAACCCATAAGAAGTTCCATCATTTTCATAAAGCTGAGTTGTGAAATCCCTATTGAAGGCATCATTATCGGCATACCTGGTATTGTAATTGTAAAATGCCGTAAGTGTTGGATAATAGGCTCCACGAGCTAACTGAACATCTTTTTCTGCTATACCTTTATTTTCTTCGGCAATTTTAATTTCATAGCGTTCCTCTTTCGCTTTAGCTATCAAATCATAAGGGGATTGCATCAAAATTTCATTCCCTAAAATGTCGTAATCATCTTCTGAAATATCAAAATTTTGATAATCCTTGATCAGAAGGGTCTGTGCTAAACTGATCAAAGAGATCTGAATGGCATTTTCGGCTACTATAATTCGTTGTTGCTCATCGGCATCGGTGGCCTCAATTTCCAATAGATCACCTTTTGGCAAAACCCCTGCATCAACCAATTCTGTAGTCCTTTTTAACTGATCACTGGTTACAAGGTTCTGAGCTCGTAAAACCACCAGGCTCTGTTTGTTAAAAAGCACATTCAAATAAGCGTTTGCAACATATAATGCGATATTATCCTTCATTAATTCCAGGGAATACTGACTGGACAATTGTGATAATTTTGCACGTTGAAGTTGTCTTAAGTTCCGTAATCCGTCAAATAAAGTAAGGGAACTGCTCGCACCACCTGAAAAAGATGTAAACCTGGTATTTTCAAACCGGTTATTCGTAGGGTTTATACTCAACCCCCCATTGCTGGATAAATTGGATTGAATGTTAAGGGATGGAATAAAATTACCAATAGCATCCGAACGGTCGACATCTGCTGCTTCTATATCAAGTGTAGATTGCTTGATGGAAATATTGTTTTCTAAGGCATAAACCACACATTCCTGAAGGCTCCATTTTTTTTGCTGAGCCTGGGAAGTAATTGCGAAAAGAAAAGCTAAAATTAGCAAAACTGATTTTTTCATAGTTGAGATTGTAAATGATAGGTCTAACAAAGTGGTGAGTTGTTACAAAAAAGTTAAATTCTAATTTCCTGATAAGTCTTGAACCGGTTTAACCTGATTCCAGACTTTGATTTTATCATCCTTAGAAACACCCTTTAATACTTCAACATTGATCCCATCACTCACTCCCATCTCAATTTCCTGACGATTAAACTGTTGTTCCCCTGTTTCAATTTCAACAAAAGGTTTTTGGGTTTTAGGATCAAATTGAACCAGGGCTTCTTTAATGGAAAGGGCATCTACCACCTTTGCGAGGATTATTGATGCGTTTGCACTCAATCCGGCACGTATAAATGTAGTATCAGATTTGTTCAGGGTCCCTTTAATATTAAACTGAATTGCTCCGTTCTCACTTACCCCTTTTGGTGCTATATAATCCAGTATGGCATCAAATGTTTTATTTTCAATGGCACCTACAGTAATTTCCAGGGGAAGACTTTCTTTGATCTTACCTACCTCACTTTCATCAACTTTACCTTCAAAGATCATCTTATTAACATCGGCCAGGGTAGCAATGGTAGTTCCATCATTAAAATTATTGCTTTCTATAACCTGGTTCCCGGCTTTTACAGGAACATCCAGCACCATTCCGTCTATAGTGGACCTAATTAATGTATTGGCAGCGTTCCCAAGGCCACGGGTGGTCCCGGTACGAACAATTTCGAAATTTTGCTGTGAAGAACTATAGGATTGTTGGGCACGTTTAAAAGCAACTTCCGCATTATCAAAATCATTTGCTGAGATCACGCCTTTATCAAATAAGATTTTTTGCCTGTCGAAGTTTTTCTTTTGATTATCCAGATTAATTTTTGCGGTAGCTACAGCATCTTTTGCACTTTGCAAGGAACCAACATTAGGAATTACCCTGATCTTAGCAATTAAATCTCCAGCTTTTATACGATCTCCGGCTTCAATATAGATATCATCAATAATCCCGGAAATATTTGGTTTTATCAACACCTCTTCCCTGGGAACGATGCTCCCGGTTGCCACGGTTTTTTTAACGATGGTTTGGATAGAAGGTTTTTCAGTTTGATAAACAACAGGATCCTCCTGATTTTTTTGATATAGATAATATAAAGCGCCCACGAAAGTGACGGTTATAACTACCAGGGTGATAATGGTCAATGTTTTTTTCATCTTTAGATTATTATCTGATTTTTATTTATTCGGTTCTTAGTGCATCTACAGGTTTTACTTTAATGGCATTTTGTGCCGGAATTAATCCTGCGAGCAATCCTGAAATTATTAAAATTGAAAGTGCTGTAAAAACTACCCTTAAATCTACACTTGGATTTGCAAACATCATTTCGGATGTATCCATTCCATCTAATTGCTTATTTACTAAAGCAATAACTCCGGTTGCCAATGCAATTCCGGCCATACCTGAAATAATGGTCAGAAAAATAGATTCCATTAAGATCTGGCCTCGAATAGACCAGGGAGTAGCCCCCAGAGCCCTGCGAATTCCAATTTCATTGGTGCGTTCCTTAACCACAATTAGCATAATATTGCTAATTCCGATAATCCCTGACAACAAAACTAAAATTCCCACAAAGTATGCCACTGCTTTTAGGGCAACGAACAACCCGTTAATCTTGCTGAATTCTTCGTATAGATCGAAACTGCCAATAGCCCTATCATCTTCCGGATGAATGGAATGCCTGGACTTTATAACGTCGAAAACCTGGGGTTTTAATTCGGTGATTGAAGTACCGTCATTTGCGGTTATAGCCATCCATCCAACGGTATCTCCCATATTAAAAGCCTGCGAGAATGCAGTAAACGGAACATAAATTTGCTTTTGTGCTTCCTCCGGATTCCTGTTATTGCTCCCTTTTTTCTTATAGGTGCCAATCACCATAAAATTCACACCGCTAATTTTAATATAACTTCCTATCACCTCTTCTCCGGGCAAGTACATATCTTTTCGCACACCTTCCCCGATGATCGCGATTTTTCGGTTTTCATCAATATCAGAATAATTGATAAACCTTCCTGAAGTGATATCCATTGGCTCCTGCTTAATGACTTCAGGATAATCCCCGTAAACATTGAAAGCGCCTGTTTTAAGTCCTCGCACCACATTATTTGCCCCACCAAATCCTCCCAGTTGGTTTCTTGGGGAAACAAATCTCAAATTGGGCACATTCTGTTTGATGGCTTCTACATCTCCGATTTTGAAATTGTAACGCCTTCCTTTTGGTAATCCTTTATATGGTTTGGACGGAGTTTGTGTCCACATAAACATAGAATTAGTGGCCATCCCTCCAAAACCCTGTTTTACGCCGTTTTCAAGGCCTTTGCCAGCCGCAAGCAAAATAACAAGTATAAAGATGCCCCACAAAACCCCGAAAGACGTAAGCAGGGTCCTGAACCAATTTGCGGTTAGGGCCTCAAGAATTTCACTCCAAGTATCTTTGCTAAACATATTATTCGTTTCTTAAAGCATCTATAGGTTTAATACGGGCGGCTTTCCAGGCAGGAAAAAATCCAGCTATGGCACCGGCTATGATCAAAATAAATACAGTAGTAATGGCTACACTGAAATTTATTGAGGGGTTCGAAATATATTGGGTTTCAATTAATGGGCCCACAAATTCCAATAAGGCCAAACTAAAAATAAGCCCCGTAAAACCTGCGATCGTTGTAACGAAAATAGATTCGTGAAGCACCATGATTATAATAGATATAGGCTCGGCTCCCAGAGCTTCTCGTACTCCAATCTCACGGGTTCGCTCCTTTACTATAATCAACATAATATTGCTCACCCCAACAATTCCGGCAATTATGGTACAAATTCCCACGCCCCAAAAAAAGAATTTTATCATGTTCATCAGATCATAAAACCTTTTGGCATTTTCCAGGGAATTATTAATGGTAATTGCCCTGGCATCATCAGGTGCGATACTGTGTTTTTCCTTTAAATGTGATTCCAATTCTGAAGAGAATTTTTCTGAAGCCGCCAGGGCATCTTCAAAATTATCTTCTTTCTGAAGGGTAAAAGAAAGAAATCTAATATCATTCCCCCCATTAAAGACCCTTTGCGACGTGGAAAGCGGTATAAATACCCTGGACTCTTCCCGCTCCCCGCCTGGATCAGTAAAAACGCCTATTACTTTAAAATTGATATTGGAGATTTGTACGTATTTACCCAATGGGTCTTCCCCGTTTTTAAAAAGATCAGATTTTACTTTATTACCCAGTACTACCACCTTTTCAAAATCTTTATGGTCCTTATAGTTTATATACCGGCCATTCACAATGCCGGCACTTTCCAAAAACTGATAATCCGGCAAAACCCCTTCCACTCTATAGGATCCGGATTCCTTATTGTAATTGACGATCCCATTCCTAATTTGGTAGATTGAAGATTTATATTCTAGCTCATCTTCATATTTGGAGGTTACGTAATTATAATCTTCGTTTTTCAGGGTAATAACGCGCCCCGGGTTGAGGCCCTTGTATTCTTTTGAAGTTGCACCGGTCCAAATATATAAAATATTAGCTGCGTCGTTCTCAAACTCTGAAGAGATCCCGTTACGCATTCCTTCACCAATTCCCAGCAGAATCACCAAAATAAATATCCCTGAAGCTACTGAAAGCCCGGTAAGAAACGTTCGCAATTTATTTTTGCTGATCGCTTCAAATATTTCCTGCCATCGTTCTACATCAAACATTGCTTAAAGCCCTTACCTGGTTTACTTTAGTGTCATCTGTAATTATACCGTCCTTAAGAGTGACAATTCTTTTGGTCATTTGTGCAATATCGTGCTCGTGGGTCACTATTAAAATAGTTCGTCCTTCATCATTTATCCCCTGGATCAAATCCATAACCTCATTTGAAGTTTGGGAATCCAGGGCTCCGGTAGGCTCATCTGCCAATAATACCTTAGGATTGGAAGCCAGGGCACGGGCGATAGCCACCCGCTGTTTTTGACCACCGGAAAGTTCGTTAGGCAAATGTCCCGCCCAATTTACCAGATCAACCTTTTCGAGGTAACTCATTGCGATATCCAAACGTTCTTTGCGTTTTACACCTTGATAATACAGGGGTAAAGCCACATTATCCAATGCGCTTTTGTAAGAGATAAGATTAAAGGATTGAAAGATAAAGCCCAAAAATTTATTGCGATACCTGGCGGCGATCTTTTCATTCAGGTTTTTTATCGGCACCCCATCTAAAGCGTAAGCCCCCTCATCGGCTTCGTCCAGCATTCCTAAAATATTCAGCAAAGTGGATTTTCCCGATCCCGAGGAACCCATAATTGAAACCAATTCCCCTTCAGCAACATTAAAATCAAGTCCCTTTAATACGTGCAGGGAATTATTTCCCATAGTATAAGATTTGTGCAGGTTTTTAATTTCAATCATAATATAAATATTAAATTTGCCTTGTTTATATACAATAAATTAAACCGAAGGCACTTCCATAAGACCCTGAACAGAAAGAATTGTTACATTACTGACTGTTAGAATAATGTTAAAATTAACAAGGGATTAAGAACTACCTGGAAAAATTATTTTTTTTTATAGGAACGATAGATGAAAAACCCAATTCCGCCAATAGCCAGGTAAGGAAAAATCATCAGGTATATAATCCCGTCGTTAATTCCCTGTGCCATAGATTGATTGTCTGAACTTTCCAATACGGCACGGCACATTGCGCATTGTGCTTCGGCTAGGGATGGCAACATTAACAGTAAAATTGCCAGAAAGATCATCCGGAGTTTCATCTCTATTTTATTTTCAGGGTTTTGGATTTTATCAAATTTAATGCTTCCAAATCAGTTCATAAAATTTTGAGCACCTAAAATGCCTAAAACAAAATAATCCAAATTTTACACGTGATACTTGATAACAAAATATTTATGCACATTAAAATTGGTTTAGTCACTAATTCGAATCTAATAATAGGGCAACATAAATACATATACCAGTACTCCGGTAATGGCCACATAAAGCCATATTGGAAAGGTCCATCGGGCGATTTTTGCATGTTTGTCATACTGGCCCGTTAACCCACGGTACATAGTAAAAAGTACTAAAGGCACTATAATTGCCGAAAGCAGGATATGAGTGATTAAAATAAAGTAATAAACATATTTAAGGGTTCCTTCACCCCCATAATGCACCGGGTCTATACTTATTTTTGAAATGACATAGCTCACCAAAAACACCGTAGAAAACCCAAATGCGGCGATCATAAAATTACGATGCCATTTGTATTCTTTTATAGACATAAAAAAATAACCACTCATTAGCAGCAAAGCGGTTGAACCATTTAAAACTGCGTGAAAAAGAGGAAAAGTACCAGATTGCGTGCCAAAAATATTGTAACGTTCCGGTAAGTTCATCAAAATTAATACTAGTACCGGCACCACTATAGAAAGTAAAATAATTATTGGAACTGCAATTTTATCGGTTTTTGCGACAGCCATTCTTATAGGAGTTTTTTAATATCTTCAATTAGTACATCTATTTGTGGAGCTTCCTCCTCTTCTGTTATAGATATATTTTGTTTTATAGAACCTCTGTAATAAATAATGGGGTTTCCAAAATTATCCTCCCTGGATCGTACATAACCTTCCTTGTCTATTAATGCGAACAAGCCAGAATGTGCAAAACCGCCGGGCACTGTTTCATCTTCATCTGCAAAAATACCAAATCCGAGATTGGCCATATCATAAATTGCTTTGCGGTCTCCGGTCAAAAAATTCCAATTGGGATTTGTGACCTTATGTTCTTCGGCATATTCTTTTAAAACCTGGGGCGTATCATGTTCGGGATCAATAGTGATGGAGACAATGCCAAAATTTTCATTCCCCTTTAATTTGTTTTGAATTTCAACAAGATTTTCACTCATTATAGGACAAATGGACTGACAAGTGGTAAAAAAGAATTCAACAACATAAACTTTGCCCAGATAGTCCTGATTTGTAATGGTATCTCCATCCTGATTTACAAATTTAAAATCGGGCACCTTTTTACGCTCCTCATATTGGGTAATATAAACAAGTTCCGGCGTTTCTTCGGTCTTTTTATTGATGTTCAGCCTATCGGCTTCCACCACGCTGCCATTGCTGATTCTATCGATTATTTTAGGAATAAAAATGATTCCAAAAATCAAAATTATCAATGAAATGCCTATATAAGATTTGTTTTTCATAGTTGTTTTTTTCGCTTAGCATTATATTTTTTTAATTCCAGGCGATATTCAGCAAGGATCACCTTTACATCATCGCTCATTTTATTATTTAATTCTGAAACCGATCTCGAATCATATCCATAAAGGGTCCCGGTATCTTCATCGTCATCACGTCCTCTTAAACTTGCATTTTTATCAACAATAAATACGAAATGCGTCTGTAAATTGGAATCCAGTTGAAGATTGGTCTCAAAACTCTCAAAAACATCTTCTACCTGTTTTGGAGTCCCATAAACAAATTTCCAGTAACTGGAATTGGTTACCTGACTGAATTCAGTTGCAAAATGCTGAGCCTGGGTTTTCGCTTCTTCGGGGAGAATAATTACGAATTGAAAATCGTTGAATTTATAAAATTTTTCGAGTATTTTTTGATCGAGATTGTAAGTATTGCCTTTTAAGGCATCCAGATCATTTCCAAAAAAAGCGACCACGCTTATTTTATTCTGAAATGAAACAGCGGAATCGCTGCTGGTTTCAAGTTGATCTATGTCCAGAATTTTTTGTGTAAGTACCGGTAGTTTTCCAAAATTATTCACTCCTGAAGCAAAAAATAAATAAGCAACTATAGGAAGCAAAAACAGTACTCCAAGAACTAAAAACTTCTTCATAAAACCTCCTTTTTTAGGGAGTACAAAAATAAAAAGACGATTCCATAAAACCTTATTTCCCGGGGTATTTAACGTTTAAAAGTCCCAGGCAATATTATTGGATTTAAAAACCCCATATATATAATCTCCTTCTGTCAATAACACGAACATAAGGTAGCTTATTAGGAAAATTGCCGTCCAAACAACACCTCTCCGCAGTCCTTTAGATTCACCTTCAAGATGCATAAAGGCCCATGCGATATAATATGCCTTATAAAGGGTTAAAACAATGAAGATCCAGTTAAGCAATTTCATGCTTAAAAAGTGATGATGTGTCAAAAATTCCGGACGTATGATCCCAAGGAATACCTCAAAAATTGTAACTACCGAAAGAATGATAAAAACATACCAGATCCTTTTGGTATTCGACTCGTGCTGATGTGTAGTAGTATGTGCCATTTTATATTTTTTTCATAATTATACCAGGTAAAAGAAGGTGAATATAAATACCCAAACCAAATCCACAAAGTGCCAATACAGCCCAACTTTTTCGACCATTTCATAGCTTCCCCTTCGCTCATAAGTTCCCAGGATCACATTAAAGAATATAATAATATTAAGGATAACTCCGGAAAACACGTGGAAACCGTGAAATCCTGTAATGAAGAAAAAGAAATCTGCAAATAAGGCCACGCCGTATTCATTGTGTTTTAAGTTGGCACCTTCAACTATTCCAAGTGCTTCCCTGTCTAATTTTTGTATGGATTCCTCCCTGCTCAAAACAGTTTTTTCGCCATTTTCATTCATGCTTTGAGTACGTATCAATAATGAGCTGTTAGCTAAAAAGCCGGCTTTTACCTCGTCAATAGTATATGAGGGTATAGAGGCCTCTTCAGTAAACCAAACACCTTTATTGCTTGTATGTTGCGCTCTTTCTGAAGTCTGGAATACAGCAATATCAGAAAGTGCGACTCTTTCACCTTCCTGATTCACAAATTGAAGAATATTTCCTCCATTTGTTGTAACCGCTCCAAATTCTCCTTGTATAAAATTTTTCCATTCCCAGGCCTGAGAGCCCACAAAGATCAAACCTCCTACAATGGTAAGGAACATGAAAAAGGTAACTTTCCCCTTTTTCATATGATGCCCTGCATCTACTGCCAAAACCATGGTCACAGATGAAAATATAAGAATAAAGGTCATAAAGGCAACATAATACATTGGGGCATCTACCCCATGTAAAAATGGAAAGTGATTAAAAACCTGATCGGCTATAGGCCAGGAATCAACGAATTTAAATCTTGAAAAACCATAAGCGGCCAGGAATCCTGAAAAAGTGATCGCATCCGAGAGGATAAAGAACCACATCATCAGTTTACCGTAACTTGCCTTTAAAGGCTCATTTCCACCGCCCCAGGTTTTACCTTCGGTGGCAGTTTTAGTAACAGTAGCTTCCATATAAAAAAAAATTGAATTTAATTAAGCTTCAAAAATACACAAATTTATTATCTAAAGAAATATAAAAATAAAAACAAGTAAACCCAAAGAATATCCAGGAAATGCCAAAACATAGAACCCAATTCGATCCCTAGCATTTGGCCGGGAAGATAGCGTTGTTTAAAATGATTGTAAATAACTACCAGGAGTACGATCAAACCCGCAGCCAGGTGGGCAAGGTGAGCCAGTACAACTACATAAATAAAGGAGGTGGTAATATTGCTTTCGCTACCTGTAAAGTAATATCCAGCCTTGATTATTTCAGAAAAACTCTCAAATTGCAATACCATAAATGTAGTTCCCAACAATAGAGTAGCTATTAAAAAGGCAGTTGCATTGGTTCTTTTATTTGCCGAAATGCTCTTTTTTGCCATTAATAAAGTCATACTACTCAAAACAATTACCAGAGTGCTCCAATACATTGCATCGGGAAGTTGAAAATCGGCGCCCCAATCAGGACGGTTTTTACTTACGACATACGCACTGGTCAATCCGGCAAACATCATTATCATACTTGCCATACCAAACCAAAGCATCATTTTTTTAGCACGTTCTATTTTTTGACCCCTTGTCCCTTCTGTTAAATCCATTGTCTTATAAATTTATCTAAAACATATACTATTTGTAGCAAAGTGATATATGAAACACTTGCAAACATTAATTTTTTTGCTGACAGCGCATTTTTATTCTTATACAATTGAATGGCATAATACAACATTCCCAACCCAAGGATCAAAATAATAACCCCTGAAACGGGAGTTAAATATAGTTTTCCCGTCACCCCAAATACAGGAATAAGTGATACCATTATGGTCCAAATTGAATAAAGAACAACCTGTACAGCTGTACCCTTATCCCGCTTTCCGGTGGGTAACATAAAAAAACCACCTCTTTTATAATCGTCGTACAACCACCATCCAATCGACCAAAAATGCGGAAATTGCCAAAAGAACTGGATCATGAACAAAGTCCCTGCTTCAATGCTAAACTGATTTGTGGCGGCTACCCATCCCAACATAAAAGGAATAGCTCCGGGAAATGCGCCAACAAAAACAGAAAGTGGCGTTCTGGTTTTTAAAGGGGTGTAAATACTTACGTATATAAAAATACTTATAGCGCCAAACATGGCTGTTTTTGGATTTATTATATACAACACAATCAACCCTAACAAGGTAAATGTACTGGCAATAATAAAAGCGGTATTAACCGACATTCTTTTGGCAGGAATCGGCCTGTTCATTGTACGGTGCATCAGGACATCCAGATCGCGCTCAATAATTTGATTGTAAGCGTTGGAAGCTCCCACCATAAAATATCCACCAATAGCAAGCAACAATACAGTCACGAAATCTATAGTGTCGGCTCCAAGAAAATAACCGGCCACCGATGAAAAAACCACGCTTATAGCCAAACGCATTTTGGTGATCTCTTTAAAATCTGTAAGGATTGAAACTGAAGGAGTATGTAGTTCTGTATTACTCAAAAAAGCAATTTTTTTATTGGCCCGAAGATACTCCTTAATTAGTTTTTCACAAGAGGGCCAAAAAGTTAAATTTTAATAATCAAAATACCAATTAAAAATATCTGTTCGCAGACCAATATTGAACCAAACGGTACTATTTTTAAAATTTTGAGAGGTATTTACTTCCGGATCAAAATCCCGGTAAATCAAACTGCTGAATAATTTTAGGTTTGTGGCCGGGTTCACAATGTATCCGGCTTCTATTTCAGAATAAATCGAGGTTGTAGTATTTCCCTGTCCTATTTTAACCCCGTTTTCCAATGCTCTTTCTCTTTCGCTTCGGTAAATATCCCCTCCATAATAGGCATCATCCTTTCCATCGTTAAAATCAAACCCGCGTTTTCCAAAAATAATTTTTGCGCTCCCAAAGATCCTGCCCTGCCTGTATCTCGCAATTGCTATGAATTCCCTGAAATTTGCTCCCCATAGGTGAGCCATGGACTGATTGGCATGCCCGTAATTTAAAACTACCGAATTATGAGAATAGGTATAAGGCCGAACCTGATTGTATTCTGCCTGCAAATAGAGATTTGGCACATCAAAGGCATTAAAATATTTAATTCCTAGCTGGAACCCAAGCTTGTTTTTCCAACTTTGTTCTCCTCCAAAAATTTTTGAAGTGGAAAATTCATCAATAACCCACTGCCCATATAAATTGACCTGGTTGCTCCATTTATATTTTCCGGTAAGGCCTATTATCGCATTTCCTCCCCTTGCACCGGTGGAAAATTCAATTGACCTATAGAAAATCACGGGATTGAGAAAATTCACGTCGAAACCACGTCCATTGTCATTTTGCCAGATAACCGATTCGAATAGACCAATATTTAAGCGTTTGCTGAGGTTTAGACTCAGGTAATGATTTGCCATATATTTGGTTCGATAAGACTCCTGATCTGTCACTTCTTCCCGAACATCTCTTAATGACATCCAGGTATTTGTATATTTTAATTTCCAAAAGGAGGTATTGAGCTTTAAATAAGGATGCGGACTCGCATTATCACTTAAAAGCAGAGAGCGATACCCATCTCCTATAAAATTATTCCCGTGCCCAAATTGGATATTAAAAAATTCTGAAGGATTGTAAGAAATATAACCTTCGGCTACCGGATAATCATACCCGTTGTCCATGAATTCCTTTGCAACTCCCCTGCCGGGAATTATGGCCGGGTTACCCCCATAGGGCTTGATACTTTCCGCATATCTGTTAAAATAATCGGCAAACCTACCCTGGCTTTCAAAAACAACAGTATAAAAGTTTAAATTCTTACCCAGGCCCCCTTGAAAAATTGCTCCCCGGGTATTGTTGTAAGTGAGATCAAAATCGCTTTGAAAATCTTTTCCCAATTGCAGATCCAAAACAACATCGCCGGTAAACCAGTAATTTTCGCCCTGAAATGTCACCAGGTGTTCGTTCCATAATTTTCTTCCCAACCAGGAAGATGTATTTTTTGTGAGTTGCTCCCGTTCTTGATCAAAATCGTAATATTTTGAGATCTCATTATATAAAAATGGTTTTGAAGCGGTATGGCTGTTGGTTCCTATCCTATTTATTTCAGCATCAAACCGACTATACCTTTCATGAGAAAGTGGAATATTCAAATTACTGGTAGTTTCCCTTATTTTAAATGGTTTGGAAACGATTTTCTCATATTCTTCCAGCACATTTGGGGTTTCCCTAATTGTATCTTTTATGGCAATTGTTTCAATCTCAACAGGAATTGTTTCACTGTATCCCATTGGGATCATTAGCGGCATCCTGAACTGAACGAATGTTGGTTTCCCATTAAAAGTTGCGGGCGTTATTCGAGGCAATTCATTAAAAACACGCTTGATCTCCACTTTTAATTCAGAATAAATAGCATCTGTGTACAATACTTTAAAGTCACCCTCACTGGTCACCTCAAAAAGCACTAACATTCCCCCTGTATAGTTTTCTTCTGATACTTTTTGAGGTAAGATGAAATTAGCGGTTACAAACTGTTTCAGGGTATTCTTAAAACAAGCTTCTTCCTGATTATGTACTGAATTCTGACATTCTGAAAAAACAGGATACGTCTCGAAATCCGAAAAATCATCCTGTGCAAAAACAGTTAAGGAAAAGAAAAGCAGAAATCCAAAATACTTCATATAGGGAGAAAAGTGTTTGCTTGAGACACCTGAAAGATACCAATTTTTTTGTTGTTCCAAAATAAAGACCGTAAAAGAAAAATTCCCAAACTGCTTTGCAATTTGGGAATTTAAATTATGTCTAAAACACGTTCTTTAATCCTGAACCTGGAATACAATTGGCAAGGAATACATTACCCCTACCGGTTTTCCACGTTGTTTACCCGGTTGCATTTTTGGAAGGGCATTAATTACCCTTGCTGCTTCCTCCTCTAATCTTGGATGTGGTGCACGAGAACGAACATCTGTAACATTTCCGTTTTTATCGATCTTAAACTGGACTATTACCCTGTTTATTCCTGTTAACCCAAGTTGGCTTCCCAAATCTGCATTAAATTTCCTTCTTACGAATTCATCTATCTTTTCACTCATGCATTTTTTACGCTGATCGTTGTTTTTCATGCTCTCACAACCAGGATAAATTGGCACATTTTCAATAACAGCAAAAGGCACATCGGCAATCACTTCTTCTACCGGAGCTTCTACAACTTCCCTTACTTCAACAATTTCTTCCTGACTTGTTTCTGTAGATTCAATAATTGTCTCTTCCACTTCTTCTTCATCTTCAACCACTTCAATAACTTCTGGTGCTGGTGGTGGTGGTGGTGGTGGTGGTGGGGTATTTAATAATTCCGTAATTGGAATTTCTTCTTCTTCAAGTTCACCTAAATTTAGCTGTCCGGCATCATATACTGCTTTTTCATAAGTTTTCCATTCAATGGCAACGTAGGAAATTAAAAGGACTAAGATTAGACCCAACTGGAGAAAGAGGATACTTTTTTTAGTTAAATCGGCTTTTGGATTTTTCTTGAGTTCCATAATTGGTTACTGATTAATAAGGGTGGCTAATGTAAAAAAAATTTTCATAAAAATAAACTAAACTTTTGTTTTATGCGTTTTAAGAAATTCAAAAAAACAACACAATAGAGAAAAGCAATAAGAACACCTATGCTATTGGCCAGAACATCAGCCCAATCCGGCTGACGATATGTTGTTAGGGCTCCTTGCAAGACCTCAATTAACATACCAAAAACAATTACAAGGGCCGAAATATTAAAAAACACCCATTTATAATTACGATTTCCGGACTTTTTTATCAAATAATAAAAAAGCCATAACAAAGTCAAAATAAAATACGCAACCCCATGTAGCATTTTATCGGTAGGGTTAAATCCCCCTACCGAAATTTTCCCTAATGGAACAAGGGATAACGTTGTTATAATCAGGGTATAAACAACAGATATTAATAAAAATATTCTAACCGGCAATTAGATCTTTGTATTGTTCGGGGCTTAATAAACCCGAGAGCTGGGATTGGTCAGAAATTTTAAGTTTTATCATCCAGCCTTCTCCATAAGGATCTGAATTTACTTTTTCCGGGGTGTTTTCCAGGCTTTCATTAAATTCAAGAATCTCTCCGGCAAGAGGCAAAAATAAATCTGAAACAGTTTTTACTGCTTCAACTGTACCAAAAACTTCTTCCCGCTCTAAAGTTTCTCCCAAGGTTTCTACCTCAACATAAACTATATCGCCAAGTTCTCCTTGTGCAAAATCTGTGACCCCAACGGTAGCCACTTCACCATCAATTTTCACCCATTCGTGATCTTTGGTGTATTTTAATTCTTGTGGAATATTCATAAATTTGTTTTATATGAGCACAAAGTTAATTTTTTATTCGTTTTAGGCACCTAACATTTAATTAATTTCCGAAATTATATCTCAATGTAATTCCTGACCTGATAGTTGTTTGTGGAAATGCTGTAGAAACCGCATATTCAGAAAAAGTATGATCGTAATAAATCAAGGCTGTTAAGTTTTTGGATAGGGCATAATCTGCAGTAAAATTGATCGCCCACAAGTCCTGTCCAGCTATTACCTGGCTATTTTCCTGATCTAAATACCTAATGATATTGATGTTTTTTCGATAAGCCATATCCAGTTTAAAATTGAGATCACTGCTCAATACTTTGCTCCTGCCACCAAAATTGGTAACGATTTTCATATCCTTAATTCTGTAGCCCAAGCCCAGCACATACTCATTTCCCTTCACTTCGGTCAATAAATTATTGTCAAAACTTAGTGACAAAGCCCTGTCCTTTTTTATTTCTGCCAGAATGCGTATAGCATCATTGGTTTCCAGATCGACCCTTATTAAAGGGCTAAACATTTCGGTTAAGTTGATATTTGCAAATAACAACTTATTCATAAAATCACCTGCCTGATTGACTTTGAGCGGATCTTCAGGATCAAAGTCCAGATTTGTTTGAAATTGATTAATAGTATAAGTTGCACGATACCCATGGCTCAGAGAAAATCTTCTGAAATTCTTTTTAAACCAATCCATTTTCATAAACCCGGTATATTTTATATCCCAGTTAGGAACAGGCACGTCCCGAAAAGCGCCCAATTTAACCGAGGTGGGATCCTTTCCTGTATAGGCAGCCAAAAAGGCCGGTAAAAGAACCGCCTGGTTGCTTTTTCCGTAACCTATTGGATAACCTTCGTCATCAACATCATTTGGATCTCTTCCATTTAGGGCAGCCAGCCTTTGTGCTATACCTAACCTGTTTTCCCTGAAATTTTCGAAAGTTTCAGAATATAACTGGTTATTTTTGTCAAAAGCAGATTTTATTAATATCGTTGAGATGTTGAAATTTCCAAAATTATATGGATTTAAGGGTTGATATTGCAGATCAGTTGGGCTCACCCTGTAGTTTTCGGAAAAAGTTTCTGAATAAATCCTTCCTGCACTCAGGTCTATTGTCAGATCAGGGATAAGGCTCAAAGAGGCTTGTAGATCCAATTGCTTATTATTGATTGCGGTATACTGCTGGTTAAATTCCTGATATATGGTTAACCAGCCATTTCGGGCCGCGAGGTAGCGCACATCTGCCTGGCCGCCAAGGGTAAAACCGGCGGTAGGTCTTAGGGTTCCCATAAAACCGATGCTGTTAGTATATCCGGGCAAAAATATACCCTGATTCCTCCTGTAGGTTGCCTGAATTCTTTTTATTCCTGTAACCAAACCAATAAGTGTATTGTAGGTTTTATCACCCGACTTCACCTTCTCATCCTTTACAGGCTCTTTAGGTTTATTTGGATCAAGCGTAGGCACTCCTGCACTTCGTTCCTTGATAGTCTCAGGGGTGGATTTTCTTGTTTTTAAACCTAAATAATCATAAAGGTTTTGCATATCCATATTGGCATTGACCTGATGAATACTGGAATTTTGAACAGAATTTCCTAAATCCGGGATCCCTTCAAGATCACCAAAAATTTCTGAACCACGCTGCCATTGGAAATCACCGGTATAAGAGTAAGTGGTTTTAATGAATTTTAGAATTGGAATTTTACTGAATGGCAATTCATAATTTACTTGTAAGGTCTGAAAATGCTGATTAGGCGTCCCAACTTCAAAAAATCCATCCCAGATACCTATACTATTATCGGCGAAATTTTCTTCATTTATATAATTTCTAATAATGCGGTTATTGGTGGCATTGAAACTAAATTGCAGGGATTTTGTCAGGTTATAATTTACACGATATTGCCAATCATACTTAAAATTACGCTGATATAGGGTTGGGATCTCTATATCATTCTCGGTTAAACTTGTCTCCCTGAATTGTTGCTCATTATATTGCCTGACAATATTTGATCCCAGGGTTATATTGCTGGGTAAAGGGTTAAAATTAAAATCTTTTACCAAAGAATAGTAGTCACTGCTGTCCAGTGCTTTAGTATTTTTAAATGGCTCTATGGAAAACGGGGCAAAACTATAATCGTATGTAGCACCAACCCGGACATTCTGACTTAAGGCGTCTTCAATTTCAAAATCCCGATAATCCACCTGATTATAGGTGGTTGAGATCGCAAAATTTTCGATATCATAGGGCATAGGTTTTCTTTCGGATGTACGCTCTTTTCGAAGCCCAATAACATTGACACTTTGCCTTTTGGTATAAACCTCAGATTGTTCCTTGACCCTATTCCTTTCTGCAGAATCCGTGATCTCGTTCAATCTGGTTTCAAGTTTCAGATCTAAAAATTCCTGATCGTATTTTGGAGTAATTAATTCTTCGCCCCGACTATAGTTAAACGGTATCTGAACCCCCCATTTTTGGGGCAATAACTGGCCCACGTTCAAATTAGTTACCATATCGTATTGCTGAAGATCTTCCCTGCTGCGTTGATTAGGGCCTTGTTCCAAGTTTCCAAAACCAACTGTACTTCTTCTTCCTGTAGCCGAAATAGTTGCAAAATCGGCTACATTGGCGTCCATATTTAGAATTGCAGCCCATCCGCTGTCACTGTCCAGATCAGACATTCGCAACTCGTTAAACCAAACCTCACCGCAAATATCAGAAGCACTGGTGTTGGGCATCCCGTTTTTAATTCCAAGCATAAACAAACGCACATTTCCAAAACTTGGATTCCCCTTAATACCTATCCTTAATTCCCCAATTTGATATGGATCTTCAGCATTGGTTAAATTCAATTCTTCATCAAAATAATTAACTTCTGAGGATATTAATGAAGGATCGCCCAATACCTTTGTTTTAATCCTTTGCAATAACTCAAGGGATAAGGACAATCTATTGGATTCCGGCCAGATCTCATCAGCCGATACTGCACCAAACGTAGTTGCAGTAAGAGGTATTTCTATTTGATAATAATTTTCGGTAAAATCAGTTCCCATTCTTATAAAGGCCACCAGTTGCCCATCTTTAAGCGGAACTTCATTCACAAAGGATTCTGCGTGTAAAAACATTTCCAGGTTTTTATATTGACGCATATCCACCTGAAAATTTTTGTACACAGCACGGGCATCCTGAGGTTCTAATTCGCATACTTTCAGGGAAAGGGATTGTTCGTTTTGCCTTATACTGGTATTGCTGTTATACAATTCTTCACGCACTACCCCAGGAGGAAGCACATAAGGAATAGGTTCTCTTTTTTCATTTTCTTCGATGTTTACCGATGAAACTTCAAAGAAAGTTCCATTGCCCAATGGTTGACCCGGATTTTCTGGATTTAAACTTTGATTGAACCTCCTGTAATCTCCCCTTACCAAATCCATAGTTCCAAATCTAAGAATGGTGGTTTCTTCAAAATTATTTAAGAATAATCTCATAAATCGAATCGATCTAAAATCGGCTATGCCTCCTACTGAGCTGGTAGGCTCAAAAATTGGGATCTTAAACTGTACCCATCTTACAGGAATTTGCTGTCCATTTGGCAGCGGAGCTGTAATTTCTTTAACATCGGCTATATAAGGGTTATTGTCAATATTCATTCCCGGGAAAATATTAACATCATACTCAAAATAACTGTTGATGGTATTCATGGTATTGTCACGGTTCAAATCCTCTGTAGTTGGAAGAGTAGAATTCCCCCTGTTATTATTGTCAATTCCAGACGGGGAATTACCGTTGGTGCCATTATAATTTTTGTAACGATTTACAATGGATCCGGTAGGGTTTAAAAAATACTCATAGTTATCGGCTGAGGGATCTGCTAAATTGGCAAAATTGCTAAATTGAACAGCTTCCTCCGCATCGCTTAACCCATCAAACCCAGCATCCTGATTTATGCGTTCCTGCCCTTGAGAATCAAAGGCATAGATTAAAGATTGGTTTGCCGGAACCCTTCCAAATGCAGTATTTACAAAGTTTTGGTCAACAGCATCACGGGGCAGTCCATTTTCAAATTGTTTCCTGCCATCTTTTAAAACATCTTCGGAAATATTACCCAAATTGAAAGTTAAGGTACCACCATTGTTATTGGCATTTTCAGAATAAATAAAGGGATCCATCATCCAGAATTCTATAAATTCCACGTTGGATTGTTCAAAATTTGTAGAGCTTAGAGCTCTGGACATCCCCCCAAAATTTTCCTTCGGATTATTTAAATTATTTCCTCCGGCAGCCGTAGTATTGAAATTATAAGGCCCCCTCTCCCCGGGAAAATATGCCAGGTCCATAGTAAAAATCACCTGTGGCTGACCCTGAATCACATCGGTATTTGGAAATATTTCATCTAAAAAAACCCTCCTTGAAGCGAAACCCGAGAGATCTACATCGGTAATTCCATTCGGCCTCAGACTACTGTAAAAAATTGGATCTACGGTGTACCACGCCAATTTAGCACGCTTATAACCGGTTGCAAGATCCCCGTTGGCAAGTTCACCACCATATCCCAAAGGGACGCTGGAAAGTTCCCAGCTCAAAGGATTGCTAATTGAAATAGAGGTTTGTGAAGCTTCAAAATCGTCTATATAAACAGTCGCTTTTTGATCAAAATCATTCACTTTAGGCGCTCCGGGTTGCAAATAAGCAAACTCACCCCTTATAGAAATATTGGAAGCAATATCGGTATCAATATTGGGTAATTTATTCACTAATCGGGTTAAAAATGGTACCTCAGTGCTATAAGTTGCATTAAGGCCATAAATAGAATTATTCACCGGTTCAACACTGTAATTTGCCTTTTGGGTCAACGGGCGTTCACTTAAATTTAAATAAGTACCGCCAATCAATAATTTCTCATTGAATTGATGTTCAACATTTATCCCTGTGAACCGTTTGGATTGTTGTCCGAAAAGCGAGTTGTTTTCTGTTGAAATTTGAATGGGGATGTTGGAAGCTAATAAAGCATCATCTATTATTTGAACCCGTCCAAGTTGGTAATTCACTACATAATCCACACCTTCCTGTAAAACCCTACCTCCTGCTGTTACCGTTACCGAACCCTGAGGCAGGTTGAACCCAATAGGAATTCCTTCAACATTTGATGATTTATACCGGCCTTTAAGCTGAAATTTATTTTTATCGGCTTGTTCCTGCTCGGCTTGTATTTTTGTGGTTTTGTAAAGGGCGCGGAAAACATATTTTTCCTGGTTGGCATTGTAGGTTTGGGGAAAATTATAATCTTCACCACCACCATTTGGTGTATTGTCCAGTTTTTCGAATAAATGCTCTCCGAAAGGTTCAACCGTTGTAAAAATAACCAGCCCATTTTGTGGCTCTATGGTAAGACCAGGAACGTAATCAAAAAACCCATCTCCCCCACCTACAGGATCATTATTTGAATCTAATTTATCCAGGTTGAACACCCGGAGCAAGGTAGTTTCTGCAACACCTTCGGGTAAGGGAAGATTGCCACCCTCAGCGGGAGAAATAAAATTTTGAGGCTGTGGATTGGTATATAAAATATTTAATCTGAAATCGTCCCCTTCCAATTGATAAGCGCCAAGACTGTAAATATTCTTCATCATCAAATCCCAAATTGGCTCATTGACATTTGTTACCGTGCTTTTAAGTAATTTTACAACCAGGTTTTGATTGACTCTTAAACCATTGTTTTCATCCTGCACATTCGCATCTACCCCGTCATTGGCAAATTCACCTACCTGATAAACCTGTCCGTTCAGAGTGTACTGATATGCCACAGCTAAAACCTCATCATTGCTCAAACGTTGATTAAGGGTAATGTATCCTAAACGTGTATTAAGGGTATATTCTTTGGGTTGCAACTGGCGGGCATTCTCCAGTTTGTCAAAATCTGTACCCTGGGATACCGGTAATCCTCCAAACCCGTTTTGAACTGTAGCTATATCTCGGATAGCAGGGGTTAAGATAGATTCCTGGGTACCTGTTATCCCAAAGGGATTGAAATCATTATTGGAGTTATCAGGAAAAGCACCGGGAGGTTGGTTAAAAAATCCTGCAGGCGGGTTTTCCAAACCTATATTACCTGGAATGTTGGCTTCTCCCAAATCCTGGATCCCTACAATATTTCGTGTATCGTTTAAATTTTGAATATTATTCACCCGATTGGTAACCCAAACCTGGACACGTTGAATTTGGACATTACTGTTTATAAAAGGATAATTCTGCAGAGATTCATTATAGTGGTCTCTGAAATAATGCGCTAAAAAGAAATGCCTGTCCTGATCATAATCTATTGCAAAGCGCTCAAACTCTTCAATTGTGGCGCCACCTTCAACATTTACCGTTCTTCTTTCCGATTTTTGTTCTGAAAAAACCCCGGTGATACGTGTTTTTCCGAATTGCAGTTCAGTTTTAACCCCAAATAAGCTTTGTGCTCCCTGAATAAGGGCACTGTTCAACGGCATACTTACATTTCCTACCTCAATTTTCTGCACAATATCATCCTCGGTAGGAGTGTATTCCAACTTAAGCTGATTTTGAAAATCGAAAGTTGATTCGGTATCATAATTCGCTATTACCTTCAACCGGGTTCCAACCTGGCCCAATAAGCTAAGTTGAATGCGCTGATCAAAATCGAAGGTTAAGTTACTCCGGTTTCTTGGGGAGAAAGCCGGATTATCCTGTTTTGTATAAAGCAGTCCCAAATCCATAGCAACGCTACCCTGGGGTACTACCTCTATTTCCTTCCCGCCGAATACACTCTCAAAAAACCCGGAATTCACGTAATAACTTGGTAATAGATCTTGTTGCGTTTCAGGATCTCCTTCCCTGTTTCCGGCAATGGCATTGTTCTTTTTCTTAAAATAATTTCGTATTTCTTCCTGAATTACAAGCTGTTGGTATTCTTCGGGGGTTAAAATAAGTGGGATGGAAAGATTATAAGTACCCAGTTTTTCGGTATAAATATACCTGTTCAAAATAGGGTCATATTCATATCCCATGATTATACTATTGGGATTTGGCAATGAAATTTCCCCAATAACATGACCTGTGCGGGTAGAATCCTGGGTTGTAGGCGGTTCCTGGGCAAATAAATTGTTGGAAAAAGCAATTAACCAGAAGATACCAACCAATACTAATCGACCCAATTTAAAGTTATTATTTCTCAAAGTTGATTATAGTGAAATTACAAATTCTTTAAAGACAGCTTAATAATAGTTTCTACTGTGGGGTCGGTGGTTTCCTTCATAATTCGGTCAACAACTTTTTCGGCCGGTTTACGTAAAAACCCTAGGGTTTCCAGTGCAGATAACGCTTCTTCCTTGTTTGTATTGTTTTGGGTAACAAAAATTTCATCAACACCGAACACTTTTAAAATTTTATCTTTTAAATCCAAAATCACCCTTTGTGCCGTTTTGGTTCCGATTCCTTTAATTTTTTGAATAGTAGCCGCATCCCCCGAGGCGATCGCTTCCATAATTTGTTTAGGTTCCAGGGAAGACAGCATAGTACGAGCAGTACTGGAGCCAACTCCCGAAACAGAAATCAATAATCGAAACAACTCCCGTTCCGATTTTTCCATAAAGCCATATAAGGTTTGTGAATCTTCCTTTACCTGCAAATGGGTATATAAGTGTATGGCTTCTGAATTTTTTAATAGCGAAAATGTATGTAGGGATATATGAACAAAATATCCTACCCCGTTGCAATCAATTACAACATGAGTAGGATTTTTTTCTATTAATTGCCCCTTTAAATGATAGATCATAGATAAAACCGAAGTTAGTATCCAAATGTACTAAAATAAAAGAGAGCTCCAAGTCATATATAAACTTGATGAAAAGCCTATTTTTCAAGCTTGCTCAATCTTTCCTTTTCTTGCGCATCTACCACCGCGATTGCCGCCATATTTACCATTTCATTCACACTTGCTCCCAATTGCAAAATATGCACTGGTTTGTTCATTCCCATTAAAATCGGGCCTATTGAATCGCTTTTATTGATTTCCTTGATGAGTTTATAAGTGCTGTTGGCCGATTCTAAATTTGGATAGATCAAAGTATTAACCTTTTTACCCACCAATTTTGAAAACGGGAATTTGCTTTTGAGCATTTCCTGATTCAATGCAAAATCAATTTGCAAAGCACCATCCACATTCAAATCAGGGTGATATTTATGCAAATAGGCAACTGCCTCCTTCACCTTAACGGCATGCTCATGTTTAGAAGAACCAAAATTTGCATAGGATATCATTGCTATTACCGGTTCCATTCCAAAAAGCCTGACTGTTTTTGCAGTCATAAGGGCGATCTTGGCCAGATCTTTTGCAGAAGGATCAATATTTATAGACGTATCGCTTATAAACAAAGGGCCACGCGAGGTGTTCATCAAATTGGTAGCAGCTACCCTATCTATCCCTTTTCCCATTCCAATAAGTTCCAATATTGGCTTAACCACGGTAGGATAAGCCCTGGAATAGCCGGACAGCAATGCATCTGCATCACCTAAGTTTACCATCATAGCTCCAAAGTAATCTCGTTCGCGCATCAGTTTTTGAGCATCGTATTTGGTAACTCCATCGCGATAGCGCGCTCGCCAATACACTTCGGCATAGGCATTCCGGGGTTCGTCCTGCTCATCAGATTTTGAATCGATAATGGTAATTTTATTGTGATTGTGATCGAAATCAATTTCACTCATCAGTTCCTTTATGACATCTTCTCTTCCCAATAAAATGGGGATCGCAATACCTTCTTCATATACAATCTGAGCAGCTTTCAATACATCCAAATGATCTGCTTCCGCAAATACAACTCGTTTTGGATTAATTTTGGCACGATTCATTAAAAGGCGGGAAACTTTGTTGTCATCCCCCATTCTTTCCATCAATTCATCTTCATATGCCTCCCAATCGGTAATTGGTTTTCTTGCAACCCCGCTTTCCATGGCAGCCTTGGCTACGGCTGGCGGCACTTTAGAGATCAACCTTGGATCAAAAGGTTTGGGAAGAATATACTCAGGACCAAAATTCAATCTTGTTTCCCCATAGGCGATATTCACCTGTTCGGGTACGGGTTCTTTAGCGAGTTGTGCCAGGGCCAAAACGGCCGCCATTTTCATCTCTTCATTAATTTTTGTGGCACGAACATCCAGGGCTCCCCTAAAAATAAACGGAAATCCCAATAAATTATTTACCTGGTTAGGATGATCACTTCGGCCTGTGGCCATGATCAGATCTTTCCGGGTTGAAATTGCAAGGTTGTATTCTATTTCCGGATCCGGATTGGCCATCGCAAAAACAATGGGTCTTTTGGCCATGCTAAGTAACATTTCCGGGGATACGATATCGGCAATTGAAAGGCCCAAAAATACGTCTGCATTTTTCATGGCTTCGGCCAGGGTATCTATTTTTCTTTTGGAAGCAAATTCTCTTTTTTCTTCAGAAAGGTTTGGCCTGTCAGCTCTTATTACTCCCTTACTATCAACCATGATTATATTTTCTGCTTTCGCGCCACAAGCTTTATACATTCTTGCACACGAAACAGCTGCAGCTCCGGCTCCACTGACCACAATTTTTACTTTTCCAATTTTCTTATTTGCGACTTCCAGGGCATTGATCAATGCCGCCGATGAAATAATGGCGGTACCGTGCTGGTCATCATGCATCACCGGAATGTCCAATTCTTCCTTTAACCTACGTTCAATTTCAAAAGCTTCCGGGGCTTTAATATCTTCAAGATTGATCCCACCAAAAGTATGGGCGATATTTTTCACTGTAGCAATAAAAGCCTCAACATCCTTGGTGTCCACCTCGATATCAAAAACATCAATATCTGCAAATATTTTAAACAAAAGGCCTTTTCCTTCCATAACAGGTTTAGAGGCTTCAGAGCCTATGTCTCCCAAACCTAAAACCGCCGTTCCATTTGATATTACCGCAACCAAATTTCCCTTTGCTGTATATTTATAGGCGTTCTCCTTGTCCTTTTCAATTTCGAGACAGGGAATTGCAACTCCCGGGGAATATGCGAGAGATAAATCCCTTTGAGTTGAATATTTTGTAGTTGGGATAACTTCTATTTTACCCGGTTTTGGTTTTTCGTGATAATCTAAAGCTTCTCTTATTTCACTTTCCGTACTCATTTGTTTTTTTTTAGCTGAATACCAAAGATAGCAAGATGCAGTGCATGAAGGTGCTTTATCTGCAAAAAATAAGCTTAAAAGCGGTGAATATTAGAGGAAAAATATAAAAATAGCTTAATTTAAAATCATTCTATAAGAAATAAAGCCTCTTCTGGGGTTTAAGATTAAATCTTATTTTCAAACTATGAATATCATTTAGGGAATTATCGTCAATTGAGGGTAAAAATTAAAAAGGAAATCACCCAATTTTTGAGGACACCGGACATTGCATAATCCGCAATGAATGAAAAACAATAATGCCGTTTCAAGTTATTATCAGGACAGTTTAATCTTTTAAAAACTTAATATTTCGTTTTAGTCCTTCAAATTTTGTTCGTTTAACAGCCGATTTTTTAAAAATCTCATCAAAGGTTTCCTTTGTGAGCTCTTCCCATTCTTTTTTATCCATTTCCAGCAATTCCGGATGCGGATTGAACAAAGGCTCGTTATGCGGTTTTGAAAATTTGTTCCAGGGGCACACATCCTGACAGACATCACATCCAAACATCCAGCCCTCAAATTGACCTTTTACTGAGGTAGGTAATGCTTCTTTCAATTCAATGGTGAAATAGGAAATACATTTGCTGCCATCTACTCTATAGGGTTCTATAATTGCCTGAGTGGGACAGGCATCAATACAGGCAGTGCAAGTTCCGCAGTGATCTGTCACCGCAGAATCATATTCAAGTTCAAGATCCACGATGAGTTCAGCAATAAAATAAAATGATCCGACCTGTTTGGTCAGCAAATTAGAATTCTTGCCAATCCAGCCCAGGCCGCTTTTTGCCGCCCAGGCTTTGTCCAATACCGGAGCAGAATCCACAAATGCACGCCCGTCAATTTTCCCTATTTCATCCTGAATAAATTGAAGAAGTCGCTTCAACTTGTCCTTAATCACAAAATGATAATCGGTGCCGTAGGCATATTTACTTATTTTATAAGAATCTTGGCTTTGAGTTTCATGGGGGAAATAGTTCAGCAGAAGTGAAATCACGCTTTTTGAACCTTCAACCAGTTTCGTAGGGTCCAGTCGTTTATCGAAATGATTCTCCATATACCGCATTTCCCCGTGCATA
>Ga0314774_1000572_pt1 | contig 28104 bp, 19 predicted proteins | sample MetaGCBIA2018_FD_204515 | JGI IMG/M metagenome (GOLD analysis project Ga0314774, IMG submission 204515) | Cryopeg brine microbial communities from Beaufort Sea near Barrow, Alaska, United States - CBIA 2018 | ecosystem: Environmental > Aquatic > Marine > Coastal | place: USA: Alaska | collected...
ACAGTTCATCTTCCATCTCTTCGCCTTCCATCTCTGCGGTTCATCCCCGCGAGTGCGGGGAACAGATAAAATCATCCGCAGGCGCAGGAGCGTGTACCGGTTCATCCCCGCGAGTGCGGGGAACAGTGCCGTAACACAGAGAGTTGCAGCCACAACTCCGGTTCATCCCCGCGAGTGCGGGGAACAGCGGATTGCGGCATACCAGCGGCAGATCCAGACCGGTTCATCCCCGCGAGTGCGGGGAACAGAGTATCCTATTAACCAGCGGGCTTTTTGACACCGGTTCATCCCCGCGAGTGCGGGGAACAGATTCTCTTCGGCAAAGCGGTTTCAAGGGCGAACGGTTCATCCCCGCGAGTGCGGGGAACAGAAGATATGTTCGATTCAATCACAGCAAAAGTGCGGTTCATCCCCGCGAGTGCGGGGAACAGCCTTCCTGGAAGAAAAAGGAATCATGTACAAACGGTTCATCCCCGCGAGTGCGGGGAACAGAAAAGAGGCTCGTCAGCGGGGAATAAAATCTCCGGTTCATCCCCGCGAGTGCGGGGAACAGGATTCCAGGTATTTCTGGGTACCCCGCTGGCTAGGTTCATCCCCGCGAGTGCGGGGAACAGCGCAAGATCCGCAAGCGCAACGAGGCCATCGACGGTTCATCCCCGCGAGTGCGGGGAACAGAAAAACAAACCGGCAACAGCCGTTAAACCTCGCGGTTCATCCCCGCGAGTGCGGGGAACAGAAAAACAAACCGGCAACAGCCGTTAAACCTCGCGGTTCATCCCCGCGAGTGCGGGGAACAGTGATACCTGACAGCGATTTTGTGGCCAAAGTGCGGTTCATCCCCGCGAGTGCGGGGAACAGGACGATTTCGCGGTTGGCGTTGTTCGAATCGCCGGTTCATCCCCGCGAGTGCGGGGAACAGGCCGTGTGAGTCTTTCGTCAGATTGCTGACCACGGTTCATCCCCGCGAGTGCGGGGAACAGACTGGCAGGCCAGCGCGCCGTACAAGCGTTAGCGGTTCATCCCCGCGAGTGCGGGGAACAGAACCATTCCGTGGGCTGAAAAAATGCTGATTTCGGTTCATCCCCGCGAGTGCGGGGAACAGGTGGATGCCTGCACTTGTGCGCCTCAAGTAATCGGTTCATCCCCGCGAGTGCGGGGAACAGACCCTCATGCGTGAGGGCATCGGCTACCCATACGGTTCATCCCCGCGAGTGCGGGGAACAGAGGAGTGCGGCTTTCAATTTCTAGCCTCATAGCGGTTCATCCCCGCGAGTGCGGGGAACAGACTGCCGCCGTGACCTGTGCCGGTGCCGTCGGCGGTTCATCCCCGCGAGTGCGGGGAACAGAGGAGTGCGGCTTTCAATTTCTAGCCTCATAGCGGTTCATCCCCGCGAGTGCGGGGAACAGACTGCCGCCGTGACCTGTGCCGGTGCCGTCGGCGGTTCATCCCCGCGAGTGCGGGGAACAGTGACCCTGCGAGGCCGCCGCATCAGCAGTGAACGGTTCATCCCCGCGAGTGCGGGGAACAGGGTTTCTTTTATCGCAATAGTCGCAACGATACAGGTTCATCCCCGCGAGTGCGGGGAACAGGTGTAAAACCGTTCCTGACCCGGCATCTGTCTGCGGTTCATCCCCGCGAGTGCGGGGAACAGGCGCTTACATCACTGCTGGGCGGCATTGAAAACGGTTCATCCCCGCGAGTGCGGGGAACAGAATAACCATGGAGGTGGCGCCAGCTATCCCAACGGTTCATCCCCGCGAGTGCGGGGAACAGTTCAGGGTACTGCTGATGAATATTATGAGGCGCGGTTCATCCCCGCGAGTGCGGGGAACAGAACTCAGCGCCGCAACGCCTTGGCGATTGTCGCGGTTCATCCCCGCGAGTGCGGGGAACAGCTCTGTTGCCAAGTTATGGAGCAGCATTTGTTCGGTTCATCCCCGCGAGTGCGGGGAACAGGTATGCGCGTAGTTCTGGGGTTATCTTCATTGCGGTTCATCCCCGCGAGTGCGGGGAACAGTGTGTCAATATTGTGAGACAAGCCAATAACAGCGGTTCATCCCCGCGAGTGCGGGGAACAGCTCTAGCCCGATCGTTTCCGCCCGCGCCTCATCGGTTCATCCCCGCGAGTGCGGGGAACAGAAAAAATATACGCTGCATTTGAAGCGGGCGACCGGTTCATCCCCGCGAGTGCGGGGAACAGTGGTGATGCGCAGCTAGCGGTTCTTAATCAGACGGTTCATCCCCGCGAGTGCGGGGAACAGCAGGCCAGCTAACCCCCGAACAACTAGCCAGCCGGTTCATCCCCGCGAGTGCGGGGAACAGAGCCCGATTTTTGCAACCCAACCCTAAAGAAGCGGTTCATCCCCGCGAGTGCGGGGAACAGACACGGGAAGAAGCACTGGCGCTGGCTGAAGCCGGTTCATCCCCGCGAGTGCGGGGAACAGGGTTCGCCGACAACTGAGTAATAGATGTAACCCGGTTCATCCCCGCGAGTGCGGGGAACAGGAGAGCCGCAGCATCATGGCCGCGTGGTCTGACGGTTCATCCCCGCGAGTGCGGGGAACAGGTAGTCTTTGCAGTCTCTGACCACTCAGCGCCCGGTTCATCCCCGCGAGTGCGGGGAACAGATGGAAGATTGGGCTGGCTACGTGGATCAATACGGTTCATCCCCGCGAGTGCGGGGAACAGCTTTTATTAGCGCGTCACCTCTGCTGATTGCCCGGTTCATCCCCGCGAGTGCGGGGAACAGCTCACTGTCCCGTATAGTCATCTGAAGCCCAACGGTTCATCCCCGCGAGTGCGGGGAACAGCTCAACCTCACCGAAGCGTCCTGCCCATTCGGCGGTTCATCCCCGCGAGTGCGGGGAACAGCGCTCCCAGGTTGGTGATGAGCGCCCTAAATCCGGTTCATCCCCGCGAGTGCGGGGAACAGGGTTCGCCGACAACTGAGTAATAGATGTAACCCGGTTCATCCCCGCGAGTGCGGGGAACAGCGCGGCGGCATTTTCTTAACTGGTTCGCCACACGGTTCATCCCCGCGAGTGCGGGGAACAGATTATGGGACTGGCCGAAGACCTGACTATCGACGGTTCATCCCCGCGAGTGCGGGGAACAGTAAGATAGCCTTGGCGGCAGTGGATGAGTCTGCGGTTCATCCCCGCGAGTGCGGGGAACAGCTGTAATAATTATACTGATATAATTGGGCTAACGGTTCATCCCCGCGAGTGCGGGGAACAGTTAACCGTACACGCTAAAAAGTAGCGTGACGCCGGTTCATCCCCGCGAGTGCGGGGAACAGTCGTTACAGACCGGCTGCCAGACCCTTGTAGACGGTTCATCCCCGCGAGTGCGGGGAACAGTCTAATCGTACACAATTGTTTTATAAGTGAAAATAGAGAAATGGTTAATCCACCAGCGTTTTCGCCTTATTTTAGTTCATCTGTATTTTTAAAGAACACTTTGTTTTCAGCTACTTACTTTCTTGCGGTAAAAAACGTACCAACCGAAGTCCGTCGTGGTCAGTAGGAACTCGGCGGTTATCTCCGTAGGTTTGAAATTCAAAACCGGATTCGTGGTTGCAGGACCAAGCCATGGCGACATTGCCCTCTTCCGCCATGGCGTTGACCTGCTCCCAGATCATTTCGCGAATGCGTTTACTGACATCGCCAATGTACACACCGGCTCGTATTTCCAGCAGCCAAACAGCTAGCCTGCCTCTCAATCTGGGGGGTACATTTTCTGTCACCACAACGAGCATGGCCATAGGTTATTGGCTCCTGTGGCCAGAGTCGCCAATGGATGCGGGCTCAGGAATCGCGGGTGGTTGGGAATCGGGCGCCGGTTGCGGCGGCTCAATACCACCCGCATCCAGAACGTCCTCTATCAAGGGGATTAGGCGCTTTAGCAAGCGGGTCTCACGAAAGGCATCCCGGCAAGCAATCCGAACGTCACGATCCGGCTTGTGGGGTGAGGTAGCCGCAACTTTGAACGCGGCGGATACAACAGTCTCGAATTTCACCAGATCAGCAATATCATAGACAAAACTTTTGGGCTTTCCGGAGTGAAGAAAACCAATGGCAGGTGCATAACCGGCAGCCAGTATGGCGGCTTCGGTGACCCCGTAAAGGCACGCTGTCGCGGCAGACAGGCATTTATTGACCGTATCTGACGCATCCCACTTTTTCGGATCATAGCGACGCCCATTCCATTTGACGCCGTATTGCTTTGCCAGCGCCTGATAAAGCTTACGAACTCGGGCACCCTCAATCCCGCGTAGTTGGTCAATGGATCGTCGTTGAGGTGCTTCTTCACCAAAGCGAACTTCAAACATGCGACGTACCACTTTGAGTCGCAATGAATCATCCAGCGCCAATTGTGCCTGGTACAGCAATTTATCCGACCGCGCGCCGCCCGGTTGCCCGGCGGAGTATAACCGCACGCCGGCCTCTCCAGTCCAGATCAGCAGCGTGCCAACGGTTGCTGCCAATTTGATCGCTGCGTGCGACACCCGTGTGCCGGGCTCGAGCAACAGGCAAGCAACTGAGCCAACCGGAATGTGCATGCGCTCGCCGTTTACTTCATCAATAACAACGAAGGCACCATCCCGGACGTCAATTTGACCTCGCCCCACGAAAATCATCGAGACTCGGTCTTTGATCGGAATGGGTTTTAGTGGGACAAAGGACATAAGCTTCTCCGTCAGGTACGCCGTATTAGCATAAGTCCGCAGCCGAACGCTCGACTGCGCCCTAACCCTCGATACAAAATTTTCGCGAATTGTTCAGGTGCTGAGACAGTCAGAACACCTTCATAATCAGTCGATGAAAACCGAATATCCTGACCTTTACGCCGTATCGCATGTTGTCGGTAGCCTGAAATTTGCGGTTCTGCTGCGAGCTCAAATCCTGCATTTTCCGCTCGTTGCATTAGCCATGTACTTGCGGCCTTATTCATTTGTGCCTGCACGTCAGCAGCGCTAGTAACCCCAGCTTGCTTACACTGTTTTTTTGCATCCATCAAAACGTCATGACGTACTGAACGTTCACGCCCTAACTGCTTTCTGGCTATCGTGGGGTTCGCCCGTAACCGATACGCCAGTCGGTCTCCCTGCTGGAGTTTTGGCATAAAAGTTTTGGTCTCGGCCTGCAGTAGCCCTGGCACGCTGGTGGGTGGCTCCTCCGATAACACATAAAAAAGTGGAAGGCCTCGTGGATCTGAATCAGGTGAAAGTTGCTCCTGCTCAATTTCCTGACGAAATAGAAAGTTTCGTTCCTCCTGATCGGTAAACATCTGCCATAAAAGTTGATGATTACCATAGGCGTCACCTGCCATTAGGGCCAGCAATGCGTTCCGATCCAGTCCTTCCGTTGCGACTCGTACACGGGAGAGATACATTACGGCGCCTCCGTAACTCGCGCATGATGTTCCGCACGCGCTCTGAATTGCCAGCGAGCCCGGCTCACCACGTCATCTTCGGGAAAGCGGGTGTCCTGAACGTCGATATCGCCGGCCTCGCCTTCCCAGAAATAATCAACGGTGTTGCTTAGTCCCAGCCACCGGGTCTGTTCATCATGAACGGCAGAAAACCCAGACAGAAGCGCTTCAGATAAACCAACTGCCTTTACAATACGTGGCGCCAGCGGCGCGGCGAGAGGACAAGCCTTGCGGCCCAGGTAAGGCGTGAAGACAGGACAACGCAATGCATCGGCAAGTTCCGAGAGTGTCCAGTCGCTCTGCGGTGTCAATGTTACGGCTACGTACCACAGACCATCGCAGCGGTATTCTCGTCTGGAAATGATGGTATTCAAACGGTCGCTAGAAAAAGCTAGCTCCTCTTTCCGGGTCAGGTACTGCACCTTTCGATTGCGCTTTGGCACCTGGATGGTATGAAAGTCACGTATCAACGTGCCTGGAGTCATCTGCTTGACGCCAAATAGCAAAGAGTCGCCCAATGACTGCTGCCGCGGCGCATCGTCGCGGCGAATGCCCAGTGACGCAGCAATCAGGCCGATTAAGGCTGATCGGCCTGGATGGTCTGAGGTCGGGCGAGCTTCGCCAACGGCAGGCGCTCCCCAACTTGCCATCGGGCCATAAAGTTGGAAAACCAGATAGTCCACCATGCCACTTACTCCGAGCGCAGAAATTTTATAAGCTCATCGAACGTACCCTGCCCGGCATCAGCATTAATCGCATAGCGCTGATCGGCACACTCACCATAGACCCGGTCAAATTTCTCGATCTGTCCTTCAAGGCGCTGGGTGGCTTCTGCAGCCTGATCTTGGCCCTGTACTGGTTTCAGGAAAGCTACCGACAATGAGCGTGGTTGCTGCCGGCCTTTTTCTGCCATCACGTAGCTGGCGTATGCCCGGGAGCCGAAGCTGTTTTGTTTCCCGCTTGGCGCTACCTTGATTGCCGCCTCAGTAAGGGCTGCGATGGCGCGGTCTGCCAGATCGGCATTGCCACCGAGGTTGTCAACGAGCTGATCCCGGTTGATACAGAGGTAACTGTAAAACAGCCCTGCTGCGAAACCTGTTTCGCCGATATGGGCAGCACCTTTGCTTTCGTCTTGGTTTAGGTCATCGACAGCAGTGAAGTAATCATCTTCGATAACCACGGCATGAACGGTTATCGCATGAGCGACCTGACAGGCGGCCTCCACGTTAAATTCCGGTTTGCTCGCCAGCATGCGACCAAACAAAGCAACGTCCGCGGCAGATGGTTTTTTCCGAAGGAGCTTTAGTTCATCCTCACTAGGGGCTCGAGTCTCACTTATTAATTGACTGGTTAAACTTTCGACCGCCTGCCGTTCTTCTGGGCCTATGTGAGCCAACTGCTCAATTTCCACACTGTCTTTCTTTAAAGCGCCAAACACACCAGCGACTGCGCTGGCCCACTCTTTAGCGTCTTTTTCTTTCACGCCACCTTCAAGAAGCTGATTTTTTACTTCTACACCCAGCCGTTTGGTGCGGGTGCCGACGTGGCCCGCCATTGCGTCTTGAAAGAGATCAGAGGTGCGCCAGTGACGCTTAAGGCTTTGAGAAGATACCCGCAGGCGCTCGGCACCGCCCATTCGCGCGGTTTTAGGGCGCCCCAAGTCATCTCGGTTCAGGTTGGCCGGGGGGTAGGATGTAAGAAGATGAAGCTGAATAAAGGTTGTCATGGTGAGTCTCCGCTGCTCGATTTATGGTTTTGGTTATTTCTGATACTTCGCCATCGCGGTGAAGTAATCGGTTGCCCAGCGCACGGCTAGACGGTGAGTGGGCTTTGCCGCATACAACCCCTGTTTCTCGCGATGCCAGTGGAGTGTGTTGTCCGCAAGGGATAATACCGCTGCGGTTTGGCCCAACAGAGCAACCGAGCGTCGGGCGCGCCGCAAGAAACTGTCGGCGTCCGCACTTTTTTGCAGTTGTGAAAACCGTAATTCACTCACATAAGGCTTGCCGGTTTGTTCTTTCTGGCTTCCCAACGCTGTCGCAAATGGCATGTCGCTATTAGTGCGCACATCCGCTAGTACCGCTACCACCGTTGCCCAAGCGACCATATCGCCGGGGAAACCTTCCTCATGAGCACTCAAAGGCATCCAGAGCAAACGGAATCCTTCCGTCAGAAAGACCTCATCCACCGTATGGCAGCGACGCAATTCAGCACGAACGCCGCGGCTTAATGTTGTTTTGTTTCCCAACCATTCCAGTTTATTCAACAGATCCTTATTGCCTTGTAATCTTGCCCACCAGATCAACACATGGTTGCGCAGGTAATCGCTATGCAGGACTTGGTAGTAAACCTTTTTGTCGCTCATACTGGCTCCTTAAAGCATTGGGGACTGTTCGAGTTTTTCTAGCGGAGCAGCCTTGTCTAGCCCAGCCTGTTGGTGGAAATTTTTTGCGGTTTTACCGTTCTTTAGTTGGTACATAAATCGGTTGCGGGCACGGGTGATGCGCTTCATATCCAGCTCTTCGGCAGGGCCAGACAGCGCCAGGTCATCAAATACATCCATCGCTTGGCGTCGAACGTGCTTGTACCAGCGCCCTGCCAAGTCAGCGGGCAGGCGCTTTTCTTCTTGTTGCAGGATTCGGTCATTTAGTGCTGAGAGCAGGCTGTAGAACTCATGCTCAGTGCGTTCCCAAAAACGGGCGTCGATGTAGTCAAGGTCCCCTTTCGCATCAGAGGGCCGGGAAAACCACGCCTCCGTCACTTGTTTCCGCAGCTGCCAGGTGATATCACGGGCCAGGCCAATCAAATCCCGAACCCAGTCATGAAGTCGATCCTGATCGTGAAGTGGTACTGCCAGCAGTGGCATCTGCGTGCCGTACCAAGCTCGCGGTTTCATATTGTCCATGTCATAACCAAACGCCCAGATGCGGGCGACACGCGGAAGGGCGACGCCCTCGTGTTTGCCTTCATCCACTTTGTAGCTGTAGTTCAAAACAACAGGCGCCGGTAAATTGCCCTTTTCTTTCGTATCCTCCAGCACCAGAGATTCCCAATGGCGGTATCCGATACCCCCGGGTTGCCCTTTGATTGACAGGGCGGGCTCTGCGGGCTTTTTGGGGTCACGGCGATAAGGTGTTAACGGATGCTGCCACGGCCCGTCATAGTTGTTGCCATAATTCTGCGCCTTTACCGTTCGAATCACCTGTTCTGAATCGCGGCCGCAAAGATCACAGTGGCACCCGCCATTCTCGAAGATCAACCGAAACCGGCGGGGCATTGACCAGAACGGATGCAAGGGATGAACCTCATTGCTTAACGTTTTCTGGCCCTTGTCGCTGATCCGGGTCGCACCCATCCAGGGCATTAACGTAGGATCATTGGGATCAGGATCAGGGTAGCTATAACTTGCCCGATCAAGAACGTTGAGCCAAAGCTTGTGCCAGAGACTGCTGTTCGTGTCTCCAGGCAAAACCAGGGTTGTCAAAGGCCCGCCGCCCCGTAGACCGGTTCGATACCCTTTACCCCCCGACGGCGCATTGATCTGTAGAGTAAATAAAGCGATTGCAGCGCAGTCGGGGCAGAAGGTCTCGGCTCGCCCGAACTTTACAAAATGGTCGGTATTATTCTTAGTGGTCGAGACACCTGGCGCGTCGATTAACAAACTGGATGCCAAGGTTGACGACACTTTATCCAGTGACTCCTGGTCCTGCATGAACAAAGGGCTACTGCCCTCAAGTTCAAAACAACCCTTGAACCGACTGAAAGCTTCACCAAGTTGTTCTGAGGATGGCGGCGCCTGGAAGCGGTCTATCCACTCATCAATCGTCGCGGGCGCATAGGCCGTCTGGAGCAGGCCAATCAGAAACTGATAAGCCGCTCCCTGAAAGTCAGCCCGAGGCAGTGCCAAATCGACTACGGCGGGTGACGCTATGGCCGACACGGGGCGATAGGTAATTTCTCCATTTTGGCTTTTGAACGGAAGCCAGGGATCACTGAGCAAGTTCATATACGAACACCTTTGTTTTTAACTTTGTCCACAATTATTCAACGGACTTGGCTCGATGTAGCCCTAACTTAGAGTCATAGGCCATAGCTGCCAGCGATAGCTCACAAAGCCACAAACGTGAATACTTTAACGCTGGTTTAACCCCCAACAATTGTTCCCGAAGCGTCTCAAATTCGGCAGGCAACTCCGGTAAACGGCTTGCCAGGGACTGGCGGACGGTTAGCTGGCTCATTTCCCACGAATATTTTGCGGCGTCTATCCAGGGGAGCAACCTATTCTGGTCAGGATCGAGTCGCACCAGCGTTACCGTCACGCTTGGCTCATCCGAAAGGCGCGTGCCAATATCTACCTCCTCCTGCCAGCCGTTGATGGCACTGGATGGCACATAGCCTTGTTCCAGTTTCAGTGAATTAAAACGTCCCATGGCGACTTGACTCTGGCGCTCGCCTTCTTGGGCAAAATGGCTGTCCAGCAGGCCATCCGGGATATTATCCTCCGCGTCCTCTGCGTAGACCGATTCAATAAGCAAACGAGCCTGCTCCGGCATGCTGATTACGCCTTGATCAAGAAGAACCTTGAGCGTCAACCACAGTTGGCCGTGGTCGCTGTATACCGCGGCCGTACCGGGCAGAAAGCCCTGAATCCAAAACCTGTCAGGCGTTTCGGTAAAGCTGGGAGCGAGTATTTTCAGTACTGGCTTAGCACGCCCCTCGGCCCCGCCCAATTGATTACCTTGCGCGTCCCGGCAATGACGATGAAGCCGGCCGGCGCGCTGGATGAGCAGATCGATAGGGGCAAGATCAGAGATCATCACATCAAAATCCAAATCCAGTGACTGCTCGATGACTTGCGTTCCAACGAGAATTCGACCTGCCCGATTTTCGGAATTTGAACTCTTGCCAAAATAGTCCAACACTGCCGACTCAATGATTTGACGATCTGCCATCACGAATCGGCTGTGGAACAGGTGCACTTTCTCCGGTTCAGGCATGGCCTCCCATAAGCGCTCAAAAGCAGAAATAGCATCATCAACGGTGTTGCGAATCCAACAGGCGCACTGTCCCTGCTGCGCGGCCTCGATCAGAGAGGCAATCGCCGTCTCTTCATCAAAGATCTGTACGACAAAAACGTCTCTTGCAACCGTTGTGCGGGTCGCAACGGGCTGCTCCACGGTGCCCGCGCGTGAAACGTGGGTCACCAAAGGAAATGATTCAGTGTTGACCGGCGAATCAGTTTGCACCCCTAGCCCTCGCTGCCAAGCCGCCACTAACTGCTGTCGCATCCGCAACGGCAGCGTCGCCGTCAATAACACCGCACTGCCACCTTGCTGGACATGCGCTTCCAGCACAGCCGTTAACAAGGTCAGCATGTAGTCGTCACAGGCGTGAACCTCGTCAACAATCAACAGCTTATTAGCCAACCCAATCAGCCTCAGGGACTGGTGACGGAACGGCAGCAGTCCCATCAACACCTGATCGACAGTGCCCACGCCGACATCAGCCAACAAGGCTTTTTTCCGGGAATCGGCAAACCACTGGTTGCAGACCGCAGAGGCAGAGCCCTCATTAGGCCCGTAATTGGCATCTGATTCCTGTGGGGGAATGATGGAGGCACCAAATTGTTCGTTCAGTTGACGGGCGCCGTGTGCTAACACCAGGTTGGGTGTTTTATCATCAGTAAACCACCGTCGGTACACATCGGCAATGCGGGTGTACATAGCATTGGATGTGGCCATGGTCGGTAAACCAAAATAGACACCCTGAACTTGCTTCTTCTCTAACAGCCGATGAGCCAGGCTCAGCGCTGCCTCTGTTTTGCCGGCCCCGGTGACGTCCTCAAGGATAAAAAGCTGCGGTGAGTCTGCCAGCACGGCGTCCTGCGCCCATAGCTGCAACGGTGTTGGTGTAAACCCAAAGAATTGCTCGACGCCTTCAAACGCCGTTGGAGTAAGCGAATTGCTAAAACCCAGCTGTTGCAACAGTGCGTTGGCGCGCGGCAAAGCTTTACCTTGCCAGTAATCAGTCAGGTTTTCGGGCTCAGACTGGTAATGAAAAGCCTCTTGGTTTGAGCCCAGCCAATCCGCAAGTACGGCCTGGCCCGCAAGGTGCCAACTCATACGTTTCAACCGCTCCCCCCATGCCGGATCGTTCATATGATCAACAGGCCAGGCGGGCCGCAACAAATCCGCCGCCGCCAACGAAAATGCCCATGCGGCCTCCTGATCTTCATCCAGGGCGTGCTTATCCAAGCTTTCATTGCCTGAAGCGACCGGCTGACCGTGGTGACCAAACACTGCCCCCAAAAGGCACTCCAGGGCGCGACGTGCGTATCGATTGAATTCCTTTTCGATAGGCCAGTGCCATGAGCTTGCATCGCCTAACCGATCTAAAATCGTCCTTTTCCAGAACAGCATTCCCAAGGTGTCATGACGGACGTGGTACCCCATTCTTGAATCGGGCGTCACAAGGCATTCCGGCGCCGGGTTCGCCAAGCCCTGAAACGATCTGGCAAACTTGCCTAAATCATGAAGAGCCAGTGCAAAAGTAAAGAGCGACTGTAGCTGAATTGGCGACAGGTCAAGCGATTTGGCAATAGCTTGGTTGCGCGGCGTTTCGGGTGACAAAAGGTGAAAACCGACGGCCGCAACGTCCAATGAGTGAAACGGCAACAAATGGCACGGGGCGCCAGTCGCGGGGCTTGAGATTAGTGGCTTGGCTTTGCCCCAGTACCTATAATAAGTTTCTGCTGTATTTGGCATGACTTTTTCTCGACCCGCCCGAATTGTAGAGTACTTACACCCTAAATGACCTGCTGCCCCACAGAGTGCATCACTGTCTGAATCATCAGTAAATTTGTACCATCGCCCTGACCCTCTGCTCCACCTCATCTCGCAACGCAACTGGTCCAATCACCTCCACGTCTGGCCCATACTTCAAAATATCCATCACCAGTTCCCGACTATCGGCATACGGCACTTTCAGGTGAAAGCCATCATTCCGCCACCCACTGACCTGATCCGGATGCCATTGTTCATCTGCAACCCATTGGGCGGCGTGTTCATTGAATTTTAGGTGGGCAGTGTCTTGGGGCGCGCCGCCAAAGATGCCAAAGCTAGCACTGGTGAAGCCGGTGAGCTTTTCTTCCGGCAGCGCGGGGGCGGGTTCTTCGAGCACCACCGGTGCGGCGATTCGGTCTAGTGAGAACAGGCGCAGCGCGTTGGCTTGCTGACAGTGGGCAAGCAGATACCAGTTTGATCGATAATGAAGCAGGCGCTGAGGATCTACGGTGCGTTCTTTATGGCGATTATGGGTCCGGTTCTGGTAGGTAAAACGCAACTGACGACAACCGAGTGTGGCCTCGGCAACCGGGTCAAACACTTGGTGGGAGGTGCTGCGTACCTGCATAGACTGGATCAGAATGCGTTCGCTGACGCGATCGGCATCATGGCCCGCTTCACCAAGCACATTCCGTATCCGTGTTCGCAGCGGGGCGAGGCGATGTGCCATCATGCCCGGCTGCACAGACTCCAGTAACTGCTCGCAGGCAAGCAGAGCATAAAGCTCGCTGGCGTTCATCCAGAAACCCGGTAGTTCAAATACCGGGGCCGCGGGGTCATACCAATGCCCGTTGTAATCCCGGCAGTAGACAATTGGAGCTCCGAGCATATCTCTCAGATACTCAAAATCTCGGGTAATGGTATTACGAGAAGCCTCAAGTTCTTGCTGGATGCGGCGCATCGGCACTGGTCGGGAGGCGCTGCGTAGCAACTCGTGAATTCGGTAAATACGATCAATACGGCTCACAACACGATCCCTGTCATTACTGCTCCACGTCTTCCCGCGCACGGCGACAGATACTTTATACAGAGTAGTCTTGAAGGTCTGATATCGCCACCATCAGCATTTTTCAGCGACACGTTCAGAAGTTCAATTGACAGCTAGCCGATTCAGATGGCTGTCATGGATGACAAGGGGTCCACTGTATAAGGCATACACATCTCCTTTTCCGAGGGAGGCCCCATCAGCCTAGTCGTCTGATAGTTTCACCACCCTCAATCGCAGGGCGTTCGTGATGACGCTTACCGAAGACAGCGACATGGCCGCAGCCGCAATGATGGGCGACAGCAGGATACCGGCAACTGGATACAAGACTCCCGCCGCAATCGGCACGCCGACGGCGTTGTAAACGAACGCGAAAAACAGATTCTGCCGAATATTGCGCATGGTTGCTCGCGACAACTTCCGCGCTTCTACAATACCCATCAAATCGCCGCGCAAAAGGGTAATGCCCGCGCTTTCGATGGCCACGTCAGTCCCGGTACCCATGGCGATGCCAACGTCTGCGGTGGCCAAGGCTGGCGCATCGTTCACACCATCCCCTGCCATTACAACAATTCGGCCTTCGTCCTTTTTGTCCGCAAGCCAATCAGCAAAAGCGATAAAAGACAGATGATTCAGTTCTTGGGTAACGTCCTCTTTTGGCTGAAAACTACTTCAGCGCGCCTTCCACAGCGTCCAGAAAACCTGTCATATCCATCACCTGCTCTGAATCCGGGTCGACGGTCTTGCCTTTGAGATCCGCGGTAACAATACCCCTGTCGACAGTGTCGGTCAGGGCTGCTTTGAGGTTCACCGCGTATTTGGCCAGGGGTGCGTTGCCTTCGCGCTCGCCCAGGTATTCCAGAGCGTTAGCGAGTGCGAAAATCAGGGCAGAGGGATTAAAGTGGGCGTCGCGGCCGTCGCTCGCCAGATATTTCAGGTAGAGGTCATGGGCGGTGCCGTGGGGCGCTTCGAACAGCATGGTACCATCTTTGCTCTCAATGATGGAGCTGGCAGTGGCCAGGCTGCCGCCGAGAGCAGCGGAGATGTCCGAGAAGATATCGCCGTCCAGATTCTGGGACGGATAGAGCGCATTTCTCGGGGGATCGGTGATCATCTTCTTGAGCTGACTGGAGGGCCGCATGATCATGAAAGACGGCGGTGGCGTGTGCTCCCGTGCCAGTTCCCGCCGCACTTCGGTGATAACATTACTGAAGACTTCGTCGTATTCCATGTACTCGCGTTTAAGGCCGAAGTAGACCTCTTTGTTCTTGCGGGAAGCGTCGCGAAACACCTGTGCCACCCAGTCCTTGATGGCTTCATGGTCATTGGACATGAACAGTATGGGGTCGCCGTTACTGACACGCCGTGCGTGTTTCTCTTCGCCGTCGACAATCACTTTGAGGATGCCATCTTCCTGCGCCGGCATGTTGAAACTACCATACTGGTCGCCACCGCCGGCGGTCATGCGGGAAATAGACACATGGGCACTGCGAACGGGAATACCGACCTCTCGCAGCTGATTGACCAGTTTTAGCAGCTTACGCCCGGTGGTGTTGTCAGGCACGCCCCAAAGCGCGCGCTTTGGCGGGTTAGAGACGATACGTGCAGCCTGTGCGTCGATGAGTTCGTAGTGGTAGCTCAACCCCAGGGCGTTGATTTTCTGCCGGTAGTCGCTTTGGTAGATGTCTTCAATCACCGTTCGCATGGCGCCGTCGTAGCCGGGGATAACGGTGTCTTTCAGGCCCAGATAAACATCCCGTTTCTCGTTAATAGCACGCTGAAAAAAGCGGTGAGCCCAGGCTTTAACGTCTTCAACATCGTTGGTGGCCAGCAGCCAGGGATCGCCCTTGTGGAGATCACGGCGGTGCAGCTCTACCGGGTCGCCGCTGCTGCCCACAAACATCAGCTTGACCACGCCTGTGGCTTGGGACAGCTGGTTGAAGCTGTCTTTAATGCCGCCGCATTCCATGGTATCCACTTCAATATCGCGGCCGATCCAGTCCGGACGGCTGATCTTGAGGTTGCGAAACTGGATGTCTTCGCGGGTTATATTGCCGCTGATGCCCTTGCGAATGGCACCGTTAGGAGATTTGGTGGCCAGGGGATGAAGGTTGCTAGAGTCCACACTTGGGTGCTTGTGAAGCAGTTCTTCCAGTTGCTGGCGGTTAACGGTCATGCCGGCGTTCTTTACCCCCACACCATGGCGCTTTAGGGCATCAATGGCATCAATCACCACTTGGCCGTTGGTTAGCAGGCGGTATTCCGCGGACAGGTCGATTTCCTCAAGCTGGATTTTCAGGCGCGCGGTCACGAATTTTTTTAGAATCTGCTCGAAAGCAACCTGAGCCATTTCATCGCCATGGAGGATGACCAAAGGCGACGTTACATTAATCCTGCTGTCCATAGATTACTCTCCGCGGTATTGGCAGTTGTGACAGTACTGAAAGTATAGATCGATCTTATTGTGCTTTGGGCTGAATTATCCCCAGCCGTTGATTAGCTGCATCGCGAATCTCCCGATAACGGTCAGGACGGCTGATGAGTGTATCCAGATTATCCTCGGGGAAAATCTCGCTCCTCTTTTCCTTAGCGCCTTCTTTAGCAAAGACAGACGGTATCAACAGTTCCAGACAGCGCAACATAACCTCAGGCGAAACTGACGCCCCGGGCGATGCTCCCAATAGAGTCCCGTAAGTTTTGTCTTTAGACACAAGGATTTCTGTGCCCATCTGTAGATCGCCGTCTTTGATGATCTGCACTCTCTGGCCAGCTTGAACCGGCTTCCAATCAAACTTTTTACTTAACCCAGGCGCAAAGCTGTCCAACTCTTCGAACATGCTCTTTTTGCCCTTAAACGTTTCTGAAATCAGATATTTAACCAAGGGGAAGTGTTCTAAAGCAACATTCAGCAAGCCAGGGATATCATGTAAGCGAATTGATCTTATGTAATCAAAAAACCCTCGGTCTCGCTCGAGGCGAGGTTTGAATGAGGCGAAAGGACCAAACAATAGGTAATGCTTACCGTCAACCACTCGCAAATCCAGGTGCGGCACAGACATGGGAGGCGCGCCCACTTTCGCTTTGCCATAGGTTTTAGCCCGGTAATACCCCGCTTGCTCTTCACTGATCGGCGCCCGAAGAAAACGCCCGCCCACAGGGAAACCGGCGAAGCGGTTACGAAACGGCAAGTGGCTTTTTTTCAGCAGGGGAAATGCGCCCCCACCAGCGCCCACGAAAAGCACATCCGCTTTGTGCTGAACTAGTTTCCCGTTGCACTCAGCCTTGATCACCCATCGCCCGGTCGGGCTCTTGTGCACACGCTTAACGTGGGTGCCATACTCAAATTTCACACCCAGGTTCTGGGTTGCGTAGGCCGCCATTTGCTCCGTTAACGCACCAAAATTAACGTCTGTACCCGTCTCAATAACGGTCGCCGCCATTTTTTCATGGCGTGGGCGTTCGTCCATGGTGTATGGAATCCAGCTCTTGATTTCATCAAAGTCTTCTGAGTAACGCATGTGCTCAAAAAAATGATGGGTCGACATTTCCTTGAACCGCAACTGCAGTTCTTCAATATCAGATTCGGAAACAATGGTGCAGTGTTTGGTTTGATTGATAAACGTTTTAGGGTCTTTGATGGCGCCCTTTTCGACCAGATGAGCCCAGAACTGCTTGGCGACATTGAACTGGGCGTGGATCTTCAGCGCTTTTTCAACCGAAATGACCTCTTCATCGACTGGCGTGTAGTTGAGCTCGCAGTTCGCTTCATGCCCTGTGCCTGCGTTCCAGAACGGAGAGGAATTGCCCGCCCCGGCACTGTCCAGTCTCTCTAAGATGGTGATGTCCAACTCCGGTGCCATCTCTTTTGCCAGGGTGGCAAAAGTGGTACCCATAATTCCTGCGCCTATGATCACTACATTCATAAAGGTCTACTCACCAGCGTCAAATGTTTACAAGGACCCGCTAGAGTCCTAACTCTGTATCGGCGTTAGCTCAGCTGGTTGCCGACAGGAAGGCGCCGAATGCGCTTCCCTGTCGCCGCATAGATGGCGTTGCACAGTGCCGGCGCAACGGGCGGCAGGCCGGGCTCACCCACCCCGCCCATTGCGTCGTTGGGATTGTCGATCAGGTGCACCCTGACCACTTTTGGCGCGTCGGGCATTCGCGGGACCAGATAGCTGTCAAAGTTATCTTGCTGGGCAACGCCATCCTTGAAGGTCACCTCGCTTTGTAGGGCAATACCAATGCCCATCACGCAAGAACCCTCCATCTGCGACCGAATTCGCTCCGGGTTGGCCTGGGGCCCGCAGTCGAAGGCAATGTCCGCCCGATGAATGGTCAATTTGCCCTTGTCATCCACTTCCACGTCAAAAACAATAGCCGTGTAGGACACAAAGCTGTTGTGGAACGCCAGGCCCAGGCCTCGCCCTTTTCCAGTCTTGCGCCCCCAGCCCGCCTCTGCGGTGGCGCGCTCAATCACCCGGCGCATCCGGCCGATATCGATCGGGTGCAGGTCCGGATCCTCACCGTAGTTCCAGCCATCGCCAACGGTCAGGTTGTGAATTTTCCGGGCCGGCCCAAGCAAATCCAGAACATAATCACGGTGATCCTTGCCAGCGGCCACCGCCATTTCATGGGCAAAGCTCTGGATCGCCCAAGCGTGGGGCAGATTGTACACCGATCGGAACCAGCCAATACGCACATGAGCCGGTGCAGGCGGATTTTCTAGCCGGATAGCAGGAATATTGAAAGGCATGGTGTTAAAACCCATGCCCAGTTCGAATTCCCCTTTGTGTTTGGGGTCCGGCATAAAGAGCGAGGCGATGCTGGGCGACAGGGTGCGGTGGCGCCAGCTGGTAGCTTTGCCCTCGGCGTCCAGGCCCGCTTCCAGATGATCGACGGAAACCGCATGGAAGTAAGCGTGGTGAATGTCATCCTCGCGGGACCACTGCAGCTTGATGGGCTGCCCCTCGAACTCCTTTGCAACCAGGGCAGCCTCCATCACAAAATCCGGTTTCGACTTGCGACCGAAGCCGCCGCCAAGCAACGTCTGATGAAGGGTTACATTGTCCAGCTCCATTTCCAACATTCCTGCGATGCCTTCCCGCGCCGCCCTTGGATGCTGGACCGGAGCCCAGGCCTCGGCCTTACCGTTCTTGATCATTACCACCGCGACCGGGGGTTCCATGGTGGCCTGCGCCATATGGGGCATATAGTAGGTTGCTGACACACGTTTTTCGGCGTTCTGCAAGGCGGTTTCAACGTCGCCGGATTGGCGGATAACTTTGCCGGGAGATTGCGCCGCCTTTTCCAGAGACTCCCGGTAAGCATCGGAGGTGTAATCGGCATTGTCTCCGGCCGGTGTGTTATCCCACTCGATCTTCAGGGCGCGGCGACCCTCCATGGCAGCCCAGGTATTGAATGCCACCACGGCAACCCCACCCAAAGGATTGAATGCTGCGGGTTGGCTCGCGCCTTTAATGCGGATCACCTTTTTAACACCAGCAACCTTCAGCGCCTCGCTGTCATCGACGCTTTTCACCTTGGCGCCGTAGACTGGCGGCCGCGCTATGACCGCGTAGAGGGTGTTCTCCAGATCGATATCGGCGCCAAAAATCGCCTTGCCGGTAACAATGTCCTCACCATCAATAGCTTTGGGGTGGGCAGATTTCAGCTCACCGTTGATTAGTCCCGATTCCTTACCAATAAAGCGCAGCTCGTTGTCTGATTTCAGCACCAGATCGTTTCGACCGGGAACGTCCAGCGCCCTTGCGGCTTCTGCGAGTTCGCCAAAGCCGAGTTCCCGGCCCGTGGCTGGATGCACTACCTTGTGGATTTCGGCTCGCACCTCGTGTACCGGTACATCCCATTGATTGGCTGCGGCCTGTTCAAGCATCAATCTGGCGGCGGCGGCTGCGCGGCGCATGGGCTCATACCAGTGACGCATGCTGCGCGAACCGTCGGTATTCTGGTTGCCGTACTTATCCTGGTCGCCTTCCGCCTGCTGCGCCCGAACCCGGTCCCAGTTTGCACCCAGTTCGTCGGCAGCTACCATAGCCAGACTTGTGCGGATGCCCTGCCCCATTTCGGCACGGTTGCTAATGATGGTGATTAGGCCGTCCGAATCGATTTGGATAAACACATTGGGGTTATCAACCCAGCCGCCGGGCATGGCACCGGCGCCAAACTGAGCCTGCTCATTGGCGAGCGCCAGATCCCAGCGAGCTGCCAACAGCAGCGCAGAGCCCCCGACCAATCCTTTCAAAAGACCGCGACGGCTGACATTGGCGAGCAACAGTGTGTCGTCTGATCGGCTCATGAGCTGGCCTCCTCTTTGTCCATATCTCGAGTGTCCATATCCCCAGGGTCAACAGCCTGCGTGCCCGCAGCCCGTTCAATGGCCGCCAGAATGCGATTATAGGTGCCACACCGACACAGGTTGCCCGCCATGGCGTCGACAATTTCCTGGGTTTGTGGTGCCGGGGTTCTCTTCAGCAGAGCCGTGGCGTTCATGATCTGGCCACCCTGGCAATAACCGCATTGCGCCACGCCCATATCCAGCCAGGCCTGCTGAACTTTATGGCCAACGGGATCGTCGGCCATGGCTTCAATGGTTGTAATTTCGCCCTTGGCGGCGGCGACCGGTGTAACACAAGACCGTATCGCGACCCCGTTCAGGTGAACGGTGCAAGCACCGCACTGAGCGATACCGCATCCGAACTTGGTGCCTTTCATGCCGACAACATCTCGAATGGCCCAAAGCAGCGGCATGCTGTCGGGAACGTCGAGCTCGTGCTCTTGTCCGTTTATAGTCAGGGTAATCATGGGTCTGTCCCTCATAGTCTGCCGTTTGGTTCACATTGTCGTTAGTACAATGATTGTAAATTTAACAGTTATGAGGACTTGCCACCAATTCGCATCAGAATGAGTCTTGCGCCAACTACCGCGAACCAGCCTTCTACATTGACGCCGTCCGCTCGTGTGAAATCGGCTGTATCACAGGGTGGATCTGGGCCACCTGCACCGGTTTAGGTGGGGAAAAGGCCCGTGCAAGAGCCCACTCACTCTGAGCTCCTGCACTTTACCAAAACTCTAGTTTAAGAGCGGTTTGCGCCTCCATAAATAGAACAAGACGGGAATCACCAATAGCGCCAAAATGACCGCGGTGAGCATGCCGCCAACCATAGGCGCTGCAATTCGACCCATTACCTCGGAACCTGTTCCGGTGCCGACCATAATGGGAATCAGACCACCGATGATGGCGGCCGCGGTCATCATCACCGGCCGCACTCGCATACCGGCACCGTGAAGCACCGCATGACGGAGCGTTTCCCGCCTGGGCGTCAGGCCTTTCTGTTCGCAGGTTTCAAGCATCGCCTGATAGGACTGGTTGAGGTACACAAGCATAATGACACCAATCTCCACCGCTACGCCCGCCAATGCAATAAAACCAACGCCAACCGCGACCGAGAAGTTATAACCCAACAGATACATCAGCCAAACAGCTCCGATCATTGCGAACGGAAGCGTACCCATGATGATGCCCACTTCCGCAAAGCTCCTGAAGTTCAGAAACAGCAGGATGATGATAATCGCCAGTGTCAACGGAACCACGTAGGTCAGCTTTTCTTTAGCGCGAAGCATGTATTCATATTGGCCCGACCAGGCGATAGAGTAACCTGCAGGCAGGTCTAATTCTGCCTGCACGACCGCCATCGCCTGTTCAACGTAAGTGCCCACGTCTACATCCTCTATATCCACAAAGGACCAGCCGTTAAGGCGAGCGTTTTCACTTTTGATCGCCGGCGGCCCATCTTCTATCCGGATATCGGCGACATCGGCAAGCGCAATCCGCTGGCCTGAAGCCGTCACGATAGGCAGCTGTTCCAGTTTTTCGGGAGAATCCCGATAGTCTTCCGGATAACGAAGGTTAATGGGGTAACGCTCAAGACCCTCTATAGTTTTGGAGACATTAATTCCACCGATTGCGGTGGCAATCACTTGCTGTACGTCCGCGATATTCAGACCATAACGGGCAGCACGCTCGCGGTTGATGTCCACTTTGATATACCGACCGCCTGCTACGCGCTCTGAATAAACCGAAGCCGTGCCGGGCACGTCTGCCAGAATTTCCTCCAGACGTTTTCCAACATCCTCGATGGTTTTAAGATCCGGGCCGGCGATTTTAATGCCTACGGGTGTTTTTATACCCGTTGCCAGCATGTCAATGCGGGTGATGATCGGCATTACCCAGGCATTGGTGACACCAGGAAATTGAATCAGTGTGTTGAGTTCCTCTTTGAGCTTGTCCGTGGTCATGCCCTCGCGCCACTGATCGCGGGGTTTGAGCTGAATGAAAGTTTCAATCATGGTTAAAGGTGCTGGATCGGTTGCCGTATCCGCACGCCCTACTTTGCCGAACACGGTCTTCACTTCTGGCACCGTCGCAATCAGTTTGTCCGTCTGCTGCAGCAACTGACGGGCTTTGCCGATTGAGATTCCAGGATAGGTCGTTGGCATGTACATCAAGTCCCCTTCGTCCAGCGGGGGTATGAATTCGCTACCAATTTTTGTTGCAGGCCACAGGCCAACAGCCAATACCAGTAGGGCAGCCAGCACCGTCGACATGGGAAACCTGAGCACCAGCTTCAAGACCGGCATATAGGCACCGACCAACACCCGGTTGAGGGGATTCTTGTGCTCGGGCAGCACTTTACCCCGGATAAAGTAGCCCATCAGTACCGGAACCAGCGTCACGGCAAGAAACGCACTGGCCGCCATGGCGTAGGTTTTGGTGAACGCCAGTGGCGCAAACATTCGCCCTTCCTGCGCCTCAAGCGCAAACACGGGTACGAAACTGACGGTAATGATCAACAGGGAGAAAAACAGCGCAGGGCCAACTTCAGAGGCAGACCTAGCGACAATCTCCCATCGGTTCTCGGGTGTGAGTGGCGTTCGCTCCATATGCTTGTGCATGTTCTCTATCATAACGATGGCCCCATCGATCATGGCGCCGATAGCAATGGCGATACCGCCGAGAGACATAATGTTGGCGTTGATGCCTTGCCAGTACATGACGGTAAACGCCATCAGAATGCCCACAGGCAAGCTGACAATCGCCACCAACGAAGAGCGGACGTGAAACAGAAAGACGATACACACCAGGCCGACGACCAGAAATTCTTCCAGCAGCTTCAAAAAGAGATTGTCGACGGCGCGCTCAATCAGGCCAGAGCGATCATAAACCGTGACCACTTCAACGCCATCGGGCAGGCTCGATTGCAGTTCGACCAGCTTGGCCTTGACGCCATTGATCGTTTCCTGGGCATTTTCACCGAAGCGCATCACCACGATGCCACCAACGGTCTCCCCTTCCCCGTTAAGTTCGGCAATACCGCGTCTCATCTGTGGCCCCACTTCTACACTGGCCACATCTTTGAGCAGAATCGGTGTGCCGTTTACATCCAGACCCAGCGGAATCACCATCAGGTCTTCCCGAGATTCAATGTAGCCGGAGGTACGCACCATGTATTCTGCTTCGGCCATTTCGATGACCGACGCTCCGACTTCCTGATTACCCTGCTGTATCGCTGTTTGGATAAGGGACAGCGGGATTCCCAAGGCGCGGAGCTTTTCCGGGCTGACCTTGACCTGATATTGCTTCACCATGCCGCCGAGAGCAGCCACCTCTGATACCCCGGGCACCGTTTGTAATTCGTACTTCAGAAACCAGTCCTGCAGGCTGCGCAACTGACTCAGGTCGTTTTGCCCCGTGCGATCAACCAATGCATAAAGATAAACCCAGCCAACACCGGTGGCGTCCGGCCCTAATTGCGGCCTCGCTGAATCTGGCAGGTTGGGTGCCACTTGCGACAGATACTCCAGAACTCTGGAACGCGCCCAATACATATCGGTATCTTCATCGAAAATCACGTAAACGTAAGAGTCCCCGAAAAACGAATAGCCACGCACGGTTTCCGCACCGGGAACCGACAGCATGGCGGTGGTCAATGGATAGGTGACCTGGTCTTCTACTACTTGCGGTGCTTGTCCGGGAAAGCTGGTTTTAATGATCACTTGCACATCGGACAGATCCGGAAGCGCATCAACCGGGGTTTTACTGAGTGAGTACAGGCCCAGCCCTGATATCAACAGGCTTGCTAGCAACACTAAAAAACGGTTCCGGATGGACCAATGAATAATGGCTGTAATCATTAGTTGGCTCCCTCACGATCCATAGTCTCGTGATCCATCGTGCTGGCCGGCATGGCCGACATGCGTTGAAAATCCGAGGTTTTACTGGATTCAGAATCAATCAGGAACTGGGCCGATGTGACCACCGTATCGCCCGATACGACACCGCCGAGAATCTCGGCGTACTGATCACCCATCCGTCCAACATCCACATTGACGGATTTGAATGCCCCGCCATCCAGTGCCAGCACCAGTCGATCGCTCTGGCCCGTGCGAATAACCGATTCGCGAGGCACCAGCAGTTGCCGCTCTGCCCGTGCCCCCTGAATGTTTAACGCTACAAACATGCCCGGCAACAAAGTGCCATCGGCGTTGTCAAAACGCATTCTCACCCGAGCCGTACGGGTCTTGGAATTCACTTCCGGGTACACATAATCCACCTCGCCCGTCCACTGGCGCCCGGGCAGGTAATCCAGCGTCATTACCACGCGACTTTTGGATGCCACGGCCGCCAACTGACGTTCAAATACTTCGCCAATAACCCACACCTCATCCAGTGCCGCAATGGAAAGAACTCGATCCCCTGGTTTGATAAACATACCTTCGCGAACATTGAGGTTGTCGATAACACCTGAGGTGGGCGCATACACTGTCAACGTGCGCCGTGTTTCGCGGGTTTTGGTCAGCTGTCGTATCGCGCTCTCCGGCACATTGAGAGCCGCGAGTCGCTCCTTGGCGGCATTGATCAAACGCTCATTACCCCGGTTCAAAGCGAGGACTAATTCATCTTGGGCGTTGACCAATGTGGGTGAGTAAAGTGTATACAGAGGCTTGCCCTTCTCGACCGCTTCGCCCTCTGCCTTCACGTAGAGCTTCTCGATCCAACCCTCAACCCGAGGATGGACATGAGCCATATCGTCTTCGTTGTATTGAACGTACCCCACCGTTGTTATGTTATTCGGCAGCCGCCCCTGGGTGACCGGGCCCGTCCTCACGCCCAAGTTATTAACCACGCTGGGTGAAATACGAACCGTGCCTGGGGCGTCTTTACCCGACCCGCTTTCGGCATAGACAGGAACCAGATCCATTCCCATCGGCGATTTACCCGGTTTGTCACTCTTGAAATTGGGGTCCATGGGCGCTACCCAATGCACGGGTTCTTTACTGACACTGCTCGTGGCCTCGACCACCGAATCCTTTGATGTGTCGGGGGCAAACCAATAGGTTGCTGCCGCACCGGCTATGCCACCTAACAACAGAAAGCCCAATGGGCGCATAACATTTGCCATGAGTGTTAATCCTGGGAATTTTTCAGTGAAAACGAGGGTGAGTCAGAGGTATTAGAGGTATTAGAGGTATCAGCGGTGAGATAGCGAAAGTTCGCCACGTTTTTGGCGCGCTCAGCGGTCATCTGTATAAAATCAACTTGAGCGTTGAGCTCCGCGATACGCGCACGTACGGCTTCGGCAAAATCGCCGTCATCGTTGTTGTAAGCGGAAAGCGCTGCATTGGCCTGCTCCGCTATTTGCGGAAGCAGCGTTTGCTGATAAAGCAGGATGCGGTCATCGAGCCGGTTAATTCGGGCAGCCGCCGCACGCGCTTCGGCTGTTAGTCGCCGAACCTGCAGTATTCGATCAGACTTCGCCGCTTCCACCCGCGCGATTGCCGCGCTTACGGTGCGGTCCTGGCGATTGCCGGTAAAAAAAGGCAGGTCAAATCCAATCCCGACTGAAAAGAGATCCGCCCGGTCTTGCCCGCCCGGAGCCTGGTCACGATATCCATACTGCGCCGATACGGTCCACTCAGGTTTGTAAGCCTGGCGCGCCAGCTCAATGTCGAGTGACCCGGCATCAATCAACTGGTCGGTGGCGCGAATTGAGGAGTGAGTGATCGCGGAGTTGCCGTTGGCATAAGACGGCGTGTTAACAAGCTTGGCTAACAGATTCGAGGGAACACGTTCGCTTACCCGTAAACGAAACGTATCAGCACCTACCCACTCTCCCAGCTCTTCCTGAGCGGTTTCCAACTGTGAGTGAAGCGCCGTTAAGCGGTCATCAAGGCGGGTTAACTCAAGAGATCCACGAATGATGTCCTGCTGCCGTGAACCGGTCAACGTTGAGGTGTACCCGGCTTCAGCAACGTCTGCCAGCTGCTCAAAAAGGCCCCGATTGTTGTCAATTATTCGAATACTCTCTTGCGCTTTCCAAAGCTCAAGCCATAGGTAAGTGACCGATCTAACCACCAGCTCCTGTCGATTCTCCCGCTGAAACGACTGGAATTCGGCGAGCTGTATCTTTTTATCGCGGGCGAGAGACCGACTGTCACCACGAGGAAATCGTTGGCTGAGGCCAATAGTGGCTTGTGTCATGCCCTCTTGGCCGGTATCGAAGGTATCGGTGGGAAGGTTTGCGGCGCCCAACGTAATGCGTGGATCCGGTAAGGCACCTGCTGCAACGGATTCATCAATAAGCGCCCGTTGCAGATAAATGCTTTGGGCTGACCAGGGGTCGCCTCGAATGGCAATATCAATGGCGTCTTCAAGGGCCAGTGTCGGTTCCGCAGAAACACCAAGACTCGTTAGAAGCAAGGCGCCTATTACCGCTGCTTTATATACACGAACAAAGTCATTCACGTTCTATTCTCCACTGAATTGGTACGCAGCGAAGAATCATAAAAGCGCTATCTGAACTCAGGCTGAAATTTCAAAACTTATTGTGTGATTTTGATCTGAATCAATCGCTCTTAATGACTGATAAATATCAATAACAATTATTACATTTATTTTATTACTTCTTTCAGGGTGAATTCAGGAAGAGATGTTTAAATCGTTTCATCAACCAACCAAGAGGTACATCATGAAAACACCCATTGTATTTTTAGCCGCAATCACTTTATCTACCGCAGTTTTTGCTGGCAACATGCAGCAAGACACTAAGAACGGCGGTTCGATGCAAGGCGATATGAGCTCAATGCACAGTAATATGACATCAATGCACAAAAAAATGAATTCGATGCACAGCGGCATGGATAAGGACGCGACGCAGACCGAGGTGCTCGAGAACAAAGACATGCAACGTCTTCATAAAGAAATGACGCTGTACGGAATGTCTGAAGTGGGTATGGAAGCTCGGCTTGATATGATGACGGAAAAAGGTAGAGCCTTCCACCGAGCATTGGAGCAGGATCAAAAAAACACCGCAGGATAACTCCTAGGGTTAGATTGATTCGAAAAATCTCAAGGGTCGTTAGCACTATTTAATTCGCGCTGTTGACACCTTGAGAGATGAGCAGAAAAACATATAAACCTGAAACCAATCTGAATTACGATTTAACGAACAGTAATTCAGAGCAAGGAGTTCAACATGAAAAAGATCATTATCGCGACTGCAATTACAGCTTTGTTCTCAATGACCGCAAATGCCAACTCTGGTTTGGCGGATCGCTTTAACGAGGCGCGAAGCTATCCAAACAAAACAGTCGAGACCGTTAGCCCTAAAATGTTGCATATGCAGCATAAAAACATACACATAAAAATGGATAAAGCTGAATATAAGAATCATTCGAATTCATCGGGTTCGAATCATGCAGAACAGATGGGTGTTCAAGACTCCAGGCACCAGAAATCGTAATAAACCTGTCCAGCCATGCCTCACTTAGCATGGCTGGTTCTTGCCTTATGCCCCGGAAGAAAAGCTAGGACGTACTGGCTTTCACCGCCACCGGCCAAACTGAAAGCGTGAAACGGTACCAATTCTGATACGCCAAACTTTGCTGCTTGGCATCGCTCTTTTCTCCTCGTACTCCGCCGATGCCCGGCTATCTGGCCGTGCGCATCCCTACTATCGCTAATTTTGAAAAGTTCTTCAAAGCTTCCTAAGTCCACAAGAAGGAAGTGCGTACCTCAGAGATTCCAAACAGAATAGAAAAATACCGCAGGATGGCTCCTGCGGCAAATAAAACCCAAAAACGCAAAAACTCCGGAACCATTTGCACCGTTATTCCGTGCTGGTGGCACCTAAAGCTCAAGCATTACAACATACAAACCTGAAACCAAACTGAATCACTAAATCAATTTCGATAATTTGGAAAATAGAATTCAATACAGAAAAAAATTATTGCAGCAGCAACCCTAATCATGTTCTTTACTATGGAAAATGCCAATTCTGGCTTGGCGGATCCTGAATCTCGGCAAACCAACAACCACCCTGCTCCTCGGTCTGCAATCGCGCACGCACAGCCGCTTTATTGTAAGCGCCGCTAAATCGACCCTCTTGCACTTAGTCGAACGGAGTCACTTTTTTGGAGCCTGCTCCAGCTCCGCATTCCACGGTAGTAGCTGTTCAAGTTTTTCTAGTGTCTGTGCGTCAGCAATGCGTTCCAGCACATACTGGATATAAGCTGAGGGTTCCAAGCCGTTAGCTTTTGCGGTCTCGATTAGCGAGTAACAGGTAGCACTGGCACGAGCGCCCCGCGAGGTATCTGAGAACAGCCAGGCCTTTCGGTTATGGTCACGTTTCCATAACCGCAATTATCCGTGGTTCTCGATTATGGAAGGTTGCCTAAGACAAATCCCACCAAGTCGCTATTTTTCAGCGCTATAAACGGCTCACTGCGCTGACTTGCCATACATAATTCTCGGTGCTTTCTTT
>Ga0314774_1000579_pt1 | contig 27894 bp, 24 predicted proteins | sample MetaGCBIA2018_FD_204515 | JGI IMG/M metagenome (GOLD analysis project Ga0314774, IMG submission 204515) | Cryopeg brine microbial communities from Beaufort Sea near Barrow, Alaska, United States - CBIA 2018 | ecosystem: Environmental > Aquatic > Marine > Coastal | place: USA: Alaska | collected...
CAAATGTTGCTGAAAGTGTAGCTCTAACTCTGACTGTTGAAGGGCTGGATAATAATACAGATGGTTCAGCGGGCCATAATATCGATATCAGCGACTATCAAATCATTTTGAAGTCACCAGCAGGTACTGAAAGCATTTTGTTAACACCTTTTAATGCCTACCAACCACATTATGATATGACAGGCTTAAGCTTAATCAGTCACGCGTTCTATGGTGAATCTATGAATGGAGACTGGAAGCTTATCATCCGGGATTTAGATAATACTGTGGATGGCGTTGGACTTGGTAAACTGGCCAAATGGTCACTCAAATTTTATGGACATTAAATATGCTTACTAATCAAAATAAAACTCTACTACGTGCCTTTATACTGTTTTTTGGTCTATTGATAAGTTACCAGGCCTGGTCGTTTGGTGAGCCCTGTTTTGAAGTCGCTACCAAGGCAGGCGCACAGATCTACCAACCTGAGCCAAAGCGTATTGCTAGCTTGTTATCACTTGCTCAGTTACCGAAAGAGTTTGAACTCACCTTACTGGAACGTAACGGTGCTTGGCATATTTATCAAACCATGAAGTCTTGGTTTTCGCCGGGAACGTGTGCACCTTTACAGAGAGAATATGAGGGTAAGGTTTATGACTTTATGCCTGTGTTATTGAATAAACAATCTGGTTCGAGTGCGGTGGTTATAGGCAGTTTGATTATTAAAACTTACCAAGAAGAAGACTTGTATACGATGGAATCGACTTATGGCTTTAAGATGCTGACGCAACTTCCAAACCCACGTATGGCGATATTTGATGTGAAGCCGACAACTTCATATGATGTGCTGTTAGAAACGTTGGAAAATGATAAGGATATTGAGTATGCAGTGCCTTTATTCAGTGAACCACGTTACCGAACTCGTTAGTAATGCCCCTTAATTTAGGATCTAAGTCTGTCTAATGATCACAAAGAGTGTTCCACGTGAATCACATTTTGAAGAATGCTTTAGCGTTCGACAAATAAAAAAAGCCAGGTATTCAGTTGGATACCTGGCTTTTTGTTTCAACGGTAAGTCTTGTTAGAAATAAACATACCTTTTATTGGAATTCTATTGTTGTAGAATCAATACTTTACTTTGCTTTCGTTGATCATTTTATAGATATCGACGCGTTTTGGGTTGCCTAAAGCCTTTAGAGCCTGATTGAGCGAACGCTCTAAATTACCTGGGTAAAACTCTTCTAAGGTTAAGCCGATAATAGGGTCGGCAATCTGTTCGCCCTTGCTGTTAAAAAACAGTGTCGTTGGTGCGACTTTAACGCCAAGGCTTGGGCCATAAGTTTTCATCTCAACATCATTGCCAGCGAAATCCTTCATCATCCAATGAGCTTTATCCAATAACAGTTGCTTAAACGCACCATACTTTTCTAAATCGGTAGTCACAAACAATGGCTTGAGAATGTTTTCTTCCAATTTCTTGCAGTAGTTACACCAAGTCGCCGTCGCAAAAATAACAATTGGCACTTTATTATTTTCAGCGACAACGGCGGTTTTTTGTAAGTCTACAGCGAGCGGCAAATACTCGCTGGCGTGGGCTTGTAAAGTGGTGAACGCAAGTATAGTGGAGATTAGGAGAGTGTAGAGTTGTCTGTTCATAATGATCCTTGGTTGCTACTCCTAGAGGGTCTAGTTTCACCGATTTATGACGTGTGTCTTTAAAGGCAACACGCACTTGGTTTGATATTAATAACGACGATAGGGCTGATGGTTTCTGCGGCAACGGCTACCACTCTCTTTCACAAAAACCTTAACGCCGATTAACTTCTCGTAAGAGCCATGTAAATTCTTGGTGTAATTTGAACCGCATGGCCAGTGGCCATCGCGCAACAGAGCAATCCGCTTACTTGAATTATAGCCTGGATTGTCTAAAGAGAGATATACCCCATTGCCATTTACGTCATAACTTAAGTAAGCGGTTTCGGTTGAAGTGTAGTGTTTCTTGGTATCTTCTAGAATCAATTCAATTTGTTTAGTTTCACCACGAGCGACTTGGTATGTGGCTTCCATCAGACGTTTACTGCGCTTGCCATGACGATATTCGCCACCTAAGAGATTAACCATAATGACATTGCCATCTTGTGGATGATTGTAGAGTTTTTCAAGCCGTCTACTTTCAACCATTTCTTGTTGAATGCGTAACTTACGTGCTTCGGCATCGGCTTTCATTTGTACCAAGCGTTGCTCTTCACGGTACTGTTGCTGTTTCAGTAGTAAAGCTTGACGTTCCTCTACTGTGAGGGCATTCCACTGAGTTTCATCCATGCCAAGTGGGTAAGGGCTGGCACATGCACTGAGTAGTAACAGCAGCGAGGTCATTAAGAGCAGTTTTTTCATTTAAAGTCCTTTTTAAGGAAAAGCCTATTGTCGGTTAGATGTTCGTTAGAAATGTTTAAACGTATATCCAATCCTAATCATAAGTTTAGCTGACCTATTCAATCATGCTCGAAGAGTGTCCCATAGTTTATGCATGGCTTCTAGCGCTCTACGTAAACATTCAATCTTTCGTCATGAATAGTTCATTATCACGGCAGTGGATTTGCAGGCTTGAAATCAAAATTGGCATGGATAAAAGGTTCAAAAAAGGGTGGTGAACACGCTTCTCGAATAGTTTACTGCTCTAGAGGGCTTACTTTTTAATAATAAAGTAAGCCCCGAAAACGACCAGTACGATTTGTAACCAACTTTCATTAATCCACTCTTGATTGACCAGGCCTGGTAGTAATGCAAACAGGATAATCAGTACACCGATCGTGCGATTACGCTGAGCGGTCGTTTGCGCTTCAATCTGCTTCTCTAACCGAGCGATCTGATCTGATTGTTGATGTATGTCAATGTGCGCGAGTTTATTTAAACTGGCATGCAGTAATCCAGGCAGTTCGGGAGCTTGTTCAATCCAGAAAGGCAGATTTGCTTTAATGTTTTTGACCAGACCTTTTGGACCCACTCGCTCTTGCATCCAATCTTCTAAGAAGGGTTTAGCGGTATCCCAAAGATCGAGTTCATCATCTAACTGTCGTCCCAAGCCTTCAATGTTCAGCAGGGTTTTTTGCAGCAATACCAACTGTGGTTGAACTTCCATGCCAAAACGACGCGCGGTTTGGAAAAGGCGCATTAACACTAAACCGAAAGAGATGTCTTTGAGCGGGCGATCCCAGATAGGTTCGCAGACAGAACGAATCGCCGATTCAAACTCGTTAACACGCGTGCCTTTTGGTACCCATTCAGACTCAATGTGCAGTTCAGAGACACGCAGATAATCACGATTAAAGAACGCTAAAAAGTTCTCTGCCAAGTAACGTTGGTCATCCGGCGCCAGCGTACCCATAATGCCGAAGTCGATGGCGGCATAACGGCCATCTGGCAGAACAAAAATATTGCCAGGGTGCATGTCGGCATGGAAAAAGTTATGCTTAAAGACCTGGGTAAAGAAGATGACGACACCTTTTGCCGATAGATCGGTTAAATCGATTCCGGCTTCGATCAATTTTTCAGTCTCACTGATGCGAATCCCGTAGATACGTTCCATAGTCATTACGCTTTGACTGGTGTGTGACCAATAGATTTCAGGGACATAAAGCAGATCAGAGTCTTCAAAGTTACGTCTAAGCTGAGTGGCATTGGCGGCTTCGCGCATCATGTCGAGTTCATCAAGAATGGTTTTTTCAAACTCGGCAACCACTTCGACCGGGTGGAGGCGTTTAGCGATTTGCACAGCCGCTTCAAACAATTTGGCGAGACCAAACATAATGGCGACATCTTGTTCGATGATGGGTTTGATGTCTGGCCTGACGACCTTAACAATGACTTTTGTACCGGTGTGAAGGGTTGCGGCATGAACTTGCGCAATAGAAGCGGATGCCATCGGAATTGGATCGAATTCGGCAAACGCCTCTTCGACCGTTTGTTTCAGCCCTTCTTCAATCAACTGTTTCGAATGTACTTCATCAAACGGCGGACAGTCGTCCTGCAATTTAACCAACTCTATCGAAATGTCGTGGGGCAATAGATCTTTACGTGTAGAGAGTGCTTGACCCAATTTAATGAAAATAGGGCCAAGTTCTTCCAGTGCCAGACGGATTTGTTCACCCCGGCCAGCAACGGATTTTTTACGCCAGTTCCACGGAAAAATAAGATTCAGCCATATTAACCAGCTATATTTGGTCTCGGTTAAAACCATCTTATCGATTTGATAATAGGTTAAAACGCGATTGATCTTAATCATGCGGAAAAATTGTTTAATTGGCTTCATGCTGAATAATCTTTTAGTATCTGGTTAAATGTCTGGTTAAGAGGGCGGCTAAATAGCTTTTAAGTGTGCTTCGATGCTTTTGTGAGCAAGGCCTCAATGCGTAAAGCCAACTGGTCAATATCATCCTGGGTTTGTTGCACTTGCTGTACAAAGCGGTTCACTTGGCTTTGAGTTGGTAAGGCATTAATCTCAAACTGTAGATACTCTTTAACTGTTTCGCCAAGGTTGTTTTTGGTGGTTTGTTTTTGCTCAAAAAAACTGCGAATGCCATGGCCGATTTTAAAAGCAACTAAATCGCCCGTATAATGCGACAGGTGCTCTTCCCAATCAATATCCAGGCCGCAAAGCCCGTCGATAAATTGCATAGCAAGGTCTGTATCACCTTCCATCAAACTCGTGGGTAACGTTCGGTTTAACGGCAAGCTCATGAAATCAAACAAAGTACATTCTAAAGCGGCATCAGGCTGGCCATTCAACTGGTTTTGCACACTGACCATATAGTTGGTAAACAAAAAATACACAGGGGAGGTGACCGGCGTCAAAGTGACCTTAATCACTTTGTCTTCCAAGCCTTTAAAAGCTTGCCCTTGCTCTTCATCTAAACGAATAGCCGTATTTAAAACCGATTCAATGGTTTTCGATAAAGAAATATTCACCAGGCCTGGTTGTTTGCTCATAAGTAAACTCTATTTATTAAACGTCTTATTGAAAGTTAGAACCATTTGGCTATACCAGGGAGTACTTAGGGATTCTAAATCAAGGAAAAACAAGGCAGTGTACAAGTGTACTCAACCGTTTTTGACGAAGAGTTAGAGTCTCTAAGGGCTTCATGGATGGCTAAATTAGTATTTCCAGCCTCTGTGTAAGGCCACTATCCCCTCGGACATGTTTAGATATTCCACCTTATCAAATCCGGCATCTAACATCATCTGCTTAAGGGTTTCTTGATCTGGATGCATACGAATCGACTCGGCTAAATACTGATAACTGTCTTCATCATTGGCAATTAATTTGCCCATTTTAGGCAGTATATTAAAGGAATAAAAATCATAGAACTTCGCTAACAGCGGCTGTGTGACTTTAGAAAACTCTAAAATCATTAGCTGGCCGCCAGGCTTTAAGACGCGGTAAAGTTCTTCAAGTGCTTTGTCTTTATTGGTGACGTTACGCAGACCGAAAGCGATGGTGCATACATCAAAGGTATTGTCTGGGAATGCTAAGGCTTCGGCATTGGTAATGGTGTATTCAACATTACCCGCGATGCCCGCATTAATTAAACGATCACGGCCAACACGCACCATGCTTTCGTTAATATCCGCTAACACCACACGCCCCGTTTTACCGACACGTTTGGCAAATTCTTTGGTTAAATCACCGGTACCTCCTGCTAAATCCAATACTACATTACCAGGGCGTATGCCGCTGAGTTCAATAGTGTGGCGTTTCCATAGACGGTGTACTCCCATCGACATAACATCGTTCATTATGTCGTAATTACTTGAGACTGAGTCAAATACGCCTTTGACCTTTTTGACTTTTTCTTCTAACGGAACTTCCGCAAAACCGAAATCGATGGTTGGTTTGTTTTGACTCATAATGTGAACTCTTTTGTTACGTTTTGATTCGTATACAGCAATGCTTAACGATTCTCTTGTTTGAGTTTATCTAACTCAAGATGTTGATGGCCAGCACGCATTAAGCGGCGTAGATAATCGACCCAGTAGTCTTGTTGGTTTTTACCGAGGTCATACAACCGTTTCCAAGTATAAATACCGCTGTCATGACCATCACTAAAGTGTAGTTTTACGGCATAGTTTCCGACTGGCGTGATGTCTTCAATCGACACATCTTGCTTACCAACCTGCAGAACTTCTTGGCCTGGCGCATGACCTGTGACATCAGCGGATTGTGAATAAACACGCAGATATTCACAGCTTAACTCAAAGGTCTCACCACTGTCGAAATGAATCTCGAGTTTGCGCGAAACTTGGTGTAATTTTAGTTCGGTTAGGTTTGGAGTCGTTGTCATACTGTTCAGCTACTCTTTTTTAGTGTTTCAGCGATTTATCTATTAGAAGACGTCTGTTACAGAATGTACTGTGATAAATCTTGATTCACAGCCAATTCGCCTAGGCGTTCTTCAACAAACTCAGCGGTAATCTCTACCTGTGTGCCAGACAGGCTGGGTGCATCAAATGATATCTCTTCTAGTAAACGTTCCAATACCGTGTGTAAACGACGCGCACCAATGTTCTCGGTGCCTTCATTGACGTCAAAGGCAATTTGCGCCAAACGTTGAATGCCCGCGTCGGTAAACCTTAAATCAACCCCTTCTGTTTTTAACAGAGCGATGGCTTGACGTGTTAAAGAAGCGGTTGGTTCAGTGAGAATGCGGACAAAGTCTTCTACTCGTAAAGACTTCAGTTCAACTCGAATCGGTAAGCGACCTTGTAGTTCTGGAATAAGGTCAGAAGGTTTGGCAACATGGAACGCACCAGATGCAATAAATAAAATATGATCCGTTTTAATCGTGCCATATTTTGTCGAAACAGTACAACCTTCTATCAATGGCAGTAAGTCGCGTTGCACACCTTCACGGGAGACACCTCCGCTATTTTCATTGCCTTTGGCCACTTTATCGATTTCATCAATAAAGACAATGCCGTTTTGCTCGACATTTTCAATCGCCAGGGCTTTAATGTCTTCATCTTTTACGAGGCGCGAGGCTTCTTCTTCAATCAAGGCTTTTAGGGCATTTTTAATCGATAATTTACGCTTCTCTTTTTTAGTTTGCCCTAAACCTTCAAACATACCTTGAAGTTGTTGTGTCATCTCTTCCATGCCAGGTGCACCCATGATTTCAACATGCGCAGGCGCGGCACTTAAGTCTAATTCAATCTCTTTATCATCCAAGTCACCTTCACGCAAACGTTTACGGAATTTCTGACGAGTTTCAGCCATAGTGCCATGACTCTCCTCCTCTCGACCTCGTGCAGGCGGTAATAAAATGTCCAATATGCGTTCTTCAGCCGTGTCTTCGGCTTTGCGTTGCACACTTTTCATCGCGTGTTCACGGGTAATTTTCATGGCGTTTTCGACTAAGTCACGAATAATCGAGTCGACGTCGCGACCGACATAACCAACTTCGGTAAATTTTGTCGCTTCAATCTTTAAGAAGGGGGCATTGGTTAATTTTGCCAGCCGACGAGCAATTTCAGTTTTACCGACACCAGTGGGTCCAATCATTAAAATGTTTTTGGGCGTGACTTCTTGGCGTAAGGCTTCGGGCAGTTGGTTACGGCGCCAGCGATTACGCAGAGCAATGGCAACGGCACGTTTGGCTTCTGCCTGGCCAACAATATGGGCATCTAGACTGTGAACAATTTCATTAGGGGTCATCATTTACATTATCCTTCAAACGCTTACGTAGACTAATTTATACCAAACTTATGCAAAGTGATAAATTCTGTGAAGACACATTATAAAGTAAAAGGCGATATTTTGCGTGTTGATGGTTTGCGTATTGCGGTTTTGCATGCTAAATTCATAGTAACCCATAATAATCTGTGGGCTGCGATACAAAGAACCCAAACCAAACATGAATGAGAAGAAGAAAACCGCATCGTGATGACACTTAATTTTACAAAAATGCACGGCCTTGGAAACGATTTTATGGTGATTGATGCCATTGGACAAAAGATCGAGTTTTCAGCCGATAAGATCCGCCAATGGTCGGATAGACACTTTGGCATTGGCTTTGATCAGCTGTTGGTCGTGGAACAAGCGATGCAGATGGGTGTGGATTTTCGGTATCGAATTTTTAATGCGGATGGCTCAGAGGTTCAGCAATGTGGTAATGGTGCACGCTGTTTTGCGCGTTTTGTGCATGACAAAGGCTTGACGGATAAAACAGAGATTCAAGTCGAAACGGCCTCTGGAGTAATTGTGCTTTATATCGAAGACGATGGTCTTGTACGTGTGAATATGGGCGCACCCAATTTTAATCCGGCCAGTTTGCCTTTTAGTCAACCAGAGCAGCAGGATCATTATTCAGTGGATGTGGGGGGGCAAAAAATCTCTTTAGGCGCGGTGTCAATAGGTAATCCGCATGCACTTGTTTTGGTCAATGATATTCAGTCCGCTCCTGTAGAAGCTTTGGGTGAGGCGTTAGAGTCACATGCGCTTTTTCCAGAGCGTGTAAATGTCGGGTTTGCACAGATCATCGACCCGACCCATATTAAACTGCGCGTCTATGAGCGCGGGGCTGCGGAAACTTTAGCATGCGGGACCGGCGCTTGTGCGGCTGTGGCCGTTTTGAAAAAATGGGGATTGCTCGCGGATCAGGTTAATGTGAGCTTGCCCGGTGGCGATTTAGTCATTCGTTGGAGTGGTGACATGGATTCACCCCTTTGGATGAGTGGCCCGACGGTTACGGTTTTTGAAGGGAGTTTAGAGGTATGAGTAATACAGCATTACACGCTGAAGATATTGCCAACTATTTAGATAAAAATCGAACTTTTTTTCATGTTTTTCCGAATTTATTGGACGAGTTAAGTCTACCGCACCCTAAAAGTGGTAAAGCCGTTTCGTTACTGGAACGCCAAGTTTATCAATTGCGGGAACAACGCGATGGCTTACAGATAGAAGTCGATGGGTTAATGGATGTGGCGGGCGAAAATAGTCTGTTGTTCCAGAAGGTACAAGACTTTACCAAAGCACTGATGGCGACCCAAACCGATCAGCAAGCAGTGGATTGTATCTATGAATATATGGGGGGGCTGTTTGACGTAGATTACATTTCCTTGGTCACATGGGACGTGCCCAAAGTCAGTTTGAGAGGGATCAGTCAATTAGGCGTCAGTCAAACTTGGTCTGAAACCTTGAAAAGCCGTATGCGCGCCAATCAACCGGCATGTGGTTTATTAGAAAAAGAGTGGCAAAATGGTTTGTTTCATACGCAAGATCCAATGACTTCGGTTTGTGTTTTACCCTTGGGCACGGATAACGTTTGGGGTGTCTTGGCATTAGGCAGCCAAACCGAGCGTTTTCATCCAAGTTTAGGCACCTATTTTTTAAAAATGATGGCTGAGTTAGTGACGGCTAAAATGAATCACCTTTTTTAAAGTTGATGTAGATGCAATTAAACGACTATCTAAGGCAGTTGCAATCACAGAATAAATCGGTGCATACGGTCTCCAATTATCAGCGTGATATTGAAGCCTTTTTGGGATTTTATCTGTCGGGGGAGTTGTTGTCTGAAACCGATGTGAGTGAAAACTCTTTCTTAACGGCGGTTGAGTATCAAAATTCACTGGTTAAAAACTTTTCTGAGTGGCAAAGCATTGATTCGGAGACCATTCGCGCTTTTTTAGCTTTTCGGGTTCAACATGGTATCAGTGCCAGAACCCTTGCCAGACAGTTGTCGGCAATTCGCTCTTTTTATGATTATCTATTATTTGAAAACCAAGTCATTAAAAATCCCGCTAAGGGCTTAAAAGCACCGAAGCAACCCCAACCTTTACCGAAAAGTTTGGATGTCGATTTGACGCAGAGGCTGTTAGAGCAACCCTTAGAGACTTGGCAAGATGTTCGAGATCAGGCTATTTTCGAGCTGCTGTACTCTGCCGGGTTAAGAGTTTCAGAATGCGCTGAATTGGACCTGTCACCAGGCCTGGATGAGATGCAGTCAGGTTGGGTACGTGTTTTGGGGAAAGGTATGAAAGAGCGCCTTGCACCCGTTGGTTCAAAAGCTTTACAAGCGATTCAAGTATGGTTACAGATTAGAAATAAACATGCCGCAGCCATTGAACAAGCCGTTTTTGTCAATCAACGCGGTGGACGGTTAAGTGTGCGTTCTATCCAAAATCAGCTTGATAAACGCACTTTGCAAGCCGGTCTGCCGACTAAAATGTCACCTCACCGATTAAGACATGCCTGTGCCACACATGTATTGGAGTCCAGTGGCGACCTGCGTGCTGTACAGGAGATTTTAGGCCACGCGAATCTTTCTACGACTCAAATATATACCAAGCTGGATTTGCAACATCTCGCACAAGTCTATGATCAAGCCCATCCTCGAGCCAAAAAGAAAAACTCTTAATTTAAATTCTTTAAGGAAAACGACGCAAGAAAAAACGAATCCTATCGAATCGCCAGGCGTTTTCATTTAAAATAGCCAGCATTAAGCCAAATCAAGTCAATCAGACAATAAAGGATTCAAGCATGTCATTTCATGGAACCACAATCTTATGTGCAAAACGCAATGGCGAAATGGTCATCGGTGGCGATGGTCAGGTGACATTGGGACATATTGTTATGAAGGGCAATGCCCGCAAAGTACGTCGCTTATACAATCAGCAGGTTATTGCCGGTTTTGCAGGGGCGACCGCCGATGCATTTACGCTGTTCGAACGGTTTGAAGCACGCTTGCAAACCCATAATGGTCAATTGATGCGTGCGGCGGTGGAGATGGCCAAAGATTGGCGTACGGATCGCGCTTTGAGAAAGCTTGAGGCGATGATGCTGGTGGCAGATCAAGATAATATGTTATTGATTTCTGGAACGGGCGATGTAATAGAACCGCAAGATGACTTTATTGCGATTGGTTCCGGTGGAAGTTACGCTCATGCCGCAGCTCAAGCTTTAATGGCTAATACAGATCTGCCAGCACGTGAGGTGGTTGAAAAAGCGTTGCATATCGCTGGTGATTTATGTATCTACACCAATCACAACCTCACCATAGAAACCATTCCCCGTACCGAAAAGTAATGTTAAACAAGATTAATGAGGAGAGTATGTATGTCGGATAATCACGAAGATATTTCTAAAACAACTGAGCATAAAGTCCAAGGAGTGGGTGAGAGGGTTTTTGAATCAGCTTTATGGAATAGTCGCTTTGTGGTGTTGATTGCTGTTGTTGCCAGTTTATTAACGGCGTTTGCAGTTTTTTACACCACAGCGATTGATGTCTATTACACCATCTCACACCTATCAAATTATCACTCGTTAGATGATGCCGGGCGTGCTCTCTTGAAGTCGCAAACCGTGGCGCACGTGGTAGGGGCGGTTGATGGTTTTTTACTCGGTGCGATTATGTTGATTTTCTCACTGGGTTTATATGAGTTATTCATCTCTAAGATTGATATTGCAGAAGGTGATAAAGGGGCCAGCAAAATTTTAATGATCAACTCTTTGGATGACTTAAAAGACAAACTTGCAAAAGTCATTATCATGATTTTGATTGTTATGTTTTTTGAGCAGGCAATTTTCTTAAAGCCAACTGAACCGTTGGAGCTGTTGTATTATGCCTTAGCCATTATGATGGTTTCTTTAGCACTGTACTTGTCGCATATGTCTTCGTCAAAACATTAAGAATCGTGTTTAATCCTGGCGATTGTTTGGTTGATAAGGCCGAATAGGATGGTCAATTGACTGAAGAAGAAAAAGCCCGCTATTTGCGAATAGCGGGCTTTTTGCTTTTAAAGGAGGCTAGAAGTCTATTGGTGGGGGTGCTCGAACTGACCAGGCCTGGTTGATTTAAAAATAGAACCTTTTATGGATTTATCTATGAATTTACCCAGACGAGCGCATTAATTTTAAGCTGTGAGTGTTTTCATGGTGAAGACGCCGTTATCGTCAAGGTTATGAACTACTACTTAATTAACGGTTGAATTTCTTGCATCAGCAGGTCTAAGGTACCGCTTTGTCGACTGAAGCTCTGATAAGCAAGTTCACCCAGTGCTTGACGACTGTCTGATGAATGTGTGAGTTTGATCAGTACACGGCCTAAAGCGGTTGTATCATTCACGATTGTTAATGCCTCGTCGTCCATAAAAGAGTCATACAATGCCTGCAAATTGGCAAAGTGGGGCCCGGATAAAACCGGTTTTTTGAGCGCAGCCGGTTCTAGAATATTATGTCCACCAAAAGGCACTAAGCTGCCTCCAATAAAGGCTACATCACCCGCTGAAAACCACAACATTAATTCGCCGACACTGTCTGCTAGGTAGACTTGAGTGTTTGCTGTAATGTCTTGACTTAGGCTTCGTCTGGCAAAGTTCAATCCAGAGGCTTTAATTTGTGCGGCGACTTCATCAAAGCGCTCCGGATGGCGTGGTGCCAGGATTAATAAGGCATCAGGTCTGTTTGCCAATAGCTGTTGATGGGCTTGCAATAGCCGTTGTTCTTCTGAATCCTGAAGATTTTGTGGATGTGCGTGGGTACTGGCCGCAACCCAAATAAACCGATGATCAAGTTGGTTTTCAGATTTCCAACGTTCAGAGTCTTTAACCAGGCCTGGTGGAATGTTTAAATCAAATTTTAGACTGCCTAACACTTTGATTTTTTGTGAGTTTACGCCGAGTGATTCAAAGTGCTGTGCATCAATCGGAAATTGCGCGGCAATCAGTTGAGTTTGGTTTAAAGCATTGCTCAGCATCTTGCCACCCCACTTCTGATAAGCAAGGAATGACTGCTCTTTTAACCGTGCATTAATCAGCATAATTGGGATCTTGCGCTCTGAACAGGCCTGGTAGAGGTTGGGCCATATTTCAGTTTCAACCATAATAACGAGTTGGGGTTGGAGTTGATCCAAAAAGCGATTGACGGCAAAAGCGTAATCATACGGAATCATTTGATGTTGAATCTGAACCGGTGAAAACTGTAACGCTTGTAAGGCGCCTTGGGTTGAGCCACTGGTCAGCGTGAGTGGTCGGTTCGGGTGGTCCTGCTTGAGTCGAGATAAAAGAGGGAAGATCGAGCGGGTTTCCCCTACTGAAACAGCATGAATCCAAATACCACCGGTTTGCATTTTTTGGCGATTAAAGCCAAAACGAGATCGAAAGCAGTCAACAATGTCAGGCAGCTCTGGATGTTTGGCTTGCTCTAAGAGATGTTTTCGGCAGCGTTTCCACCCTGAATAGGCAATCAGCGGTAGCGCTAAAGTGGTGAGGAAACGATAGGTAAATAGGTTCATTCAGTCTGCTTAAGAGTCATATATGCTTGGTTCAGCTTAACCATTCAAATCGTAAATTTGAATAACACCGACCGCTTGGCCATCTTCTTCGACTAATAGTGCGGTGATTTTGTGACTATTCATCAGCTCTTCCGCTTCATTTAAGCGGGCTTCGCTGGAAATCATTTTCGGATGCACTTTCATAATATCACCTGCGGTTAGGTTCATAAAGTTGCCACTGTCCGTTTCCATATGTCGACGTAAATCACCGTCTGTGATAATGCCTTTGCCATTATCGACAATACACAATCCCAAGCGACCATCATTCATTGTGTGAATGACCTCTTTCATAGGAGCGGAAGCCGTAATTAACGGTAAATTTTTGCTTTTCATTTCATGTTTTACGCGCGTAAGAAGTTTTCTACCTAAGCTACCACCGGGATGGAAGCGAGCAAACTCATGCGGCTGGAAATTTCGAGCGTCCATTAGAGCGACGGCTAAAGCATCACCCATCACCAAAGTAGCCGTGGTGGAAGAGGTTGGTGCTAGTTGATGCGGACAGGCTTCTCTCGGGACGGCAATGTTCAGATGGAAGTCAGCATTTTTAGACAGGGTTGATTCTGGCTTACCAGTCATTGAGATAACGATATTACCATTGTCTTTTAAAAACGGCAGTAAGCGAATCACTTCTTCTGTTTCACCCGAGTTAGAAAGCGCTAAGAACACATCATTTGGAGAGACCATGCCGAGGTCGCCATGAAATGCCTCGCCGGGATGCATAAAGAAGCAGGGTGTTCCCGTGCTGGCGAAGGTCGCCATGATTTTTTTACCGATTAACCCTGATTTTCCCATGCCACAGATGACAACACGGCCTTGAGTATTCATGATGGCCTCAACGCTGCCATTAAAGTCGTTATCAAGTTGGCTTTTAAGGTTTAAGATCGCTTCTGCTTCTATGTCAAAAACTTGTTTGGCGATGGTGAGGTAATCTTGTGGCATAACACTCTCTTTTGGGTTTGCTTAGATATTGCCTAGTCAGTGCAATACATTTGGGTGTAAAAATGAGCTTAAAAATAGTAACCGATATGTATATTGTGGAAGTCGGTACCTGGATTAGGCATTTCAATACCTGCGTTGGAAATATGCAGGTAACGATAACTGATTTCGAAATTTTGGTTTTTAATCCCGAGTCCAAAGATACTCCCGAACTGAAATTGAGTTGATTTATACTCGTTTTCAATGGTTATATCACTTAATAGATGTGGCCCGCCCCCCATTTCAATAAAAGGTGTATAAGTATAATTTTTAGGCTGATAGTGAAACACAGGGGTGATGCCAATAATGTAACCAGACTCATTTTTAGGGTTATCTAAGGTGGATGACCAACGATGTAGGCTTCCTTCCAAGCGTCCCACAATTTCCCACGAGGGTGTTTCAAAAACGGCTTCTTTCCAATCTGCACCAATGCCTAAACGCAATTGGTCAGTGGTTCGATCCGATCCCATGTCCAAGCTGAAAGTCAGTTTGTTGGTATCCACGCCAGGTGAAAGTGAACAAGGTGCTTTACCTTCGTAACAGGCCAACCCCAAAGAGCCTATGGCGCCGAGGATGGCGAATGACATTAGATCATTGTTCTCTTGTTTGGCCTGTGTTTGAGTTGAAAATAGTAGGCTTAAAGTAAATAAGGCCATTAATAAGCTAGAAAAAAAGGTTTTGGAACTATGCATGTAAGTGAATCCTGATAAACTATTACCATTATTTTAATCGATATTAAAACCCTTTGGTAATGAATCCTATGCACGATTTTTCACACGCGAATATTTTGGTCGTTGGCGACGTAATGTTAGACCAATATTGGACGGGCCGAGCCGGTCGAATTTCACCCGAAGCACCCGTACCTGTGGTTAAGGTCGCGACGGAAGAGGTTCGTGCTGGTGGCGCGGCTAACGTGGCGCTGAATATTGCTGCATTAGGCGCAAATGCGCATCTTTTAGGCATTGTTGGTAAAGATATCTCAGGCCAGATAGATGCACACGGTCAACAGTTAAGCCAGTTGATGACCCAAGCAGGTGTGAGTTACGACTGGGCTTTATCAGACAGCGGCACCATTTGTAAATTAAGAGTTTTAAGTCACCATCAGCAATTGATTCGTATGGATTTCGAAAATCCGGTGCCTGAAACCCCCGCTTTAGAGTTGGTGGAGAGACTTAAAGAACAGATCGCAAACTACAATGTATTGGTCATTTCTGATTACGCTAAAGGCGCCTTACAGTTTGTCGAACAGATGATAACGGCTGCTATTGCCGTCAATGTTCCGGTTTTGGTGGATCCTAAGGGGTTGGATTTTAGCCGTTATCAAGGTGCGACTTTGATTAAACCGAATCAAAGTGAGTTTGAGTCGGTTGTTGGAGAAGCATTAGAGACTGCGGATCTGGTATCGAAAGCCGAAGTATTAATCAAAAAGTTGCAATTAGAGGCTTTACTGGTGACGCGCAGCGAACATGGTATGGCCTTGGTGACGTCTAATGAAATGCCTTATCTACTACAGTCTCAAGCTCAAGAAGTATTTGATGTTACGGGGGCTGGCGATACCGTAATGGCCGCATTGGCAACGGGATTTGCAAGCGGCATGAGTTTGCAAAATGCAGTACATCTGGCGAACCAAGCCGCGAGCATTGTGGTGCGCAAAGTAGGCACATCAACAGTTTCTAAAGTAGAGCTAGATGAAGTGATTAAGGCTTCCATGCGCCATAAAGGGTATGTAGCCATGAATGAAGATGAACTGCTTGAGTTAGTTCAGCTCGCACAGAAAAATGGTGAGAGAGTCGTGATTACCAACGGCTGTTTTGACCTATTGCACAGTGGCCATGTCCGTTACTTAAATGAAGCTGCTAAATTAGGCGAACGTTTGATTGTTGCAGTCAATTCGGATGAGTCCGTGCAAATACTCAAAGGGCCTACCCGTCCAATCGTTGGCTTGGAAGGGCGGATGGAATTGTTGTCTGCATTAAGTTGCGTTGATTGGGTGGTTCCTTTTAATGAAGAGACACCTGAGCGGTTGGTCTGTAAAATCAAACCTGACGTTTTAGTGAAAGGTGGAGATTATCAGCCTTCTGAGATAGCGGGTTCAAAATGTGTCTGGGACAGTGGCGGACAAGTTGAAGTGCTCTCTTTTTGGAAGGGCTACTCGACAACTGGCCTAGTGAATAAAATTCAGGAATCAGAAGCCATTGAATCTAATTTAACTCCACAAGAGTGTGTCGAATGAAAATAGAATTTGCGCACGCAATTAATGAGCACCAAAAAGCGATCGAGTCAGTTTTAAATCAATCGGATAAAGTTATTGAAGTCGTCGAGCAGATTTTAGAAGCTGTTTCAGGGGGTGGTAAGGTTATTTGGTTGGGTAATGGTGGGAGTGCCGCCGATGCACAACATATGGCGGCTGAATTGATGGTGCGTTACGTCAAAAATAGAAAACCTATCGCTTCGCTAGCTTTAACGACGGATTCCTCTATCTTAACGGCACACAGTAATGACTATCATTTTGACACGGTCTTCTCACGTCAAATTGAAGGGTTGGCTAAGTCTAAAGATGTGGTGATTGCCATGTCTACATCGGGTAGCAGTCCCAATGTCGTTAAGGCGATTGAGGTCGCCAAACAACTTGGTTGTTATACGGTTGGCATGACAGGAAAACAACCGAGTCAATTGAGTGAGTTGGCGGATATTTGTTTTCAGATAGCCTCTCAAGAGACCGCACGTATACAAGAAGCGCATGGGTTTATCAGTCATTTGATCTGCGAGGGGTTAGATTCCGTTTATGAACCCGATGAATAAATTAAAGGCCGACTACCGGCGCACCATTAATCCGCAAGTTTACAGGGAGCCGTAAATGTTATTTCTGGCAGGTGATATTGGAGGCACAAAAGCACTTCTTCAATTAAGTTACAGACAGCCAGAACACACTACGGATCTCTCTTTTTCCACGAATAGATCGCACACAGACTCTATATCGTGTAAACCTCTCCAACTCTTCAAGCAAAGCTATCTTTGTGCCCATTTCGATTCACTTGAATCTATTATCAACCTGTTTCTTTCTCAGGCGCTTTCCGCCGATAATTTGTCATTTTTTTCGGGCATTGATATCGAAATAGATAGGGTTAGTATTCCGTCAGCATGTTTTGGGTTGCCTGGCCCCGTGAATGGACGCATTGTACAACTGACCAACTTGCCTTGGGTCGTCGATGCGCAAAAAATAGAGGAGATCTGCTCTATTCAATCGGTTCATTTCATTAATGATTTTTATGCAGCCGCCCGCGGCGTCGAATGCCTTAACGAAGACGAGGTCATTGCGCTCTATCGTCCTCCTGAACAATCGGATGAAATTGGAAATCGATTAGTGATTGGTGCCGGGACAGGATTAGGTGTCGCACCGATATTCTATGATGGAGAAAAATATATTCCAGTGAGTTCAGAAGGTGGGCACTTTGACTTCGCGCCTAGTTCGGAAACTCAGCAGCTGTTACTTACCTGGTTATGGCAAAGGTGGCAGCATGTTTCATATGAAAGAATTTTGTCAGGTCCGGGTCTGGAAGCACTTTATCACTTCTTTACAGTATTTGATTGTCCCGTCTCCTATGCATCCAAAAGCCATAGTCAAGCATTGAAGATTAAAAAAAAATCTTTAATATCTACGCAAAATAACTCACATATATCGCTTATTACTGATACGATTGAATCTCCCTATATTGATTTAGTGGATAAAGGCATCAGTGCTGCGCAAATAAGTGTCGCTGCAGAACAAGGAGATCCAATTGCCATTAAGACCTTAACGGAATTTGTGACAATTTATGGTGCTTTTGTGGGTGCCGTTGCCCTTATTTGGCATGCGCCACAAGGGATTTATTTAGCGGGTGGAATCGCGGCGAAAATTCTTCCGTGGATGCAAAAACCCTGTTTTAAACAGGCTTTTTTAGAGAAGGGTAGGCTGTCAACCGTGGTTGCAACTATGCCGGTCTTTTTGGTCATAGATGAAAGCCTGGGATTAAAGGGGGCGATGTTACAAAACCAGTTGTGGGAAGCGGTTTTATTATCTGAAAATAAGCAAAGCGTTCATTTTTGTAAAAAAATTAAGAATCAAAGCAAAGTTAAGCTGTGATAAGTGGCAATAAATAATAAAAGGTAAGGTTTGCTTGTGGATTGTCGCAAATCGCGACTAATAATCAATTGCCAGTATTGATAAACCGGGATCAGAGAGGATGATTGAGTGAAGCACTATTGTGAGACAAAATCGACTACAGATTTAACGCGCAAAACTCTGGCATTAGTGCTTGCGGGGGGAGAAGGACGTCGTTTACAAGACTTAACTCGCTGGCGAGCTAAACCTGCCGTGCCCTTCGGAGGCAAATATCGCATTATCGATTTTGTATTATCCAATTGCGTGAACTCAGGTCTTCGAAAGATTGGGGTATTGACCCAATACAAGTCGCACTCTTTGATTCGTCATATCCAACGTGCATGGAGCTTTATGCGCTATGAAGTGGGTGAATTTGTGGAGTTAATGCCCGCCCAACAACGTGTGGATAAAGATTGGTATTTAGGCACTGCAGATGCGCTCTATCAAAATTTAGATATCATGCGTCGCCACACCCCTGAGTATGTCATGGTGTTAGGGGGGGATCATATTTACTCGATGGATTACAGTAAAATGCTGTTAGAGCATGTTAATTCCGGTGCCGATGTGACGATTGGTTGTATTGAAGTGCCCCGCATGGAAGCGAGAGGCTTCGGGGTTATGTCGGTAGATAAAACTTTAAAAATCACCAAATTTACTGAGAAACCTGCTGATCCGGACGCCATGCCAGGCAAACCTGATAAAGCCCTGGCATCGATGGGCATTTATGTTTTTTCGGCTGACTTTTTATTCCAAAAATTGATTGAAGACAGAGACAATCTAAATTCAACTCGAGATTTTGGTAAAGACATTATTCCTTCGGTTATTGAAGGATGTAAAGTTCAAGCTTTTCTGTTTGTCGATGAAATGGAAAAACCTATCTACTGGAGAGATGTTGGGACACTTGAGTCTTATTGGAAGGCAAATCTAGATCTATGCTCTATTGAACCCGAATTAAATCTCTATAATCGCGATTGGCCAATTTGGACTTATCAGGCACAAATGGCGCCTGCCAAATTTACATTTGATGATGAGGGACGACGTGGCGAGGCGATTGACTCACTGGTTGCGGGAGGATGTATTATTTCAGGGGCACGCATTAAACGTTCGATTATTGGCAGCGGCTCACGTGTGCATAGCTACTCCTTAATTAAGGATTCAGTCCTACTGCCACGCGTGGAGGTCGGTCAAAACTGTCGTATCCAAAATGCCATTATTGACAAGGGTACGGTGATTCCGCCCGAGACCATTATTGGAGAAGACCCAATAGAAGATGCAAAACGTTTTTATGTTGAAGTAGAGAGTGGGATTGTTTTAGTCACGCCTGAAATGCTTGGTCAAAAACTCCATGCATTACGATAATTTATTGATGTTACTTATCTTTAACTAAATTTATCACTATCAAAACAGAGCCGAACCATGAAACCTAAAAAGTTAAAAGTCGTGTTATGTTGGCATATGCACCAACCGCATTATCGAGATGGACTGGATGGTCTTTACCGTTTGCCATGGGTGTATTTACATGCCATTAAAGATTATGCAGACATGGCATGGCATTTGGAGAATTGCCCAGAGGCAAGAGTCGTGGTGAATTTCGCACCGGTATTGTTGGAACAGCTGGATGACTACACGCAGCAGATGCAGGCTTGGTTAAAAACCGGTGCATCGATGCAAGACCCTTTGTTAAACCTGGTGGCGGGTGTCACACCGATTCCAACTGAAGCTGAACGGCGTGAAGAAATTATCATCGCTTGCCAACGTGCCTATGCGCCGACCATGATCAATATCTTTCCACACTTTCGTGAATTGGTGGAGATGGTACAGTCTGCCAGTGCGCCTGTTGGTCTCGATAACGTCTGCATCAGCTATTTGAATGCGCAATATTTTACGGATTTATTGATTTGGTATCATTTAGCTTGGATAGGGGTGAGTTTACGTCATACAGATCCTAGAGTGAATCAGTTGATGGCTAAAAAAAATAACTTTAATATTGACGATCAGCATTGCTTAATGGAAATCATGACCGATGCGGTGGCGAGCATTATTCCGCGTTATCGTGCTTTAATGGAGTCTGATCAAATTGAACTCTCGATGACACCATATGGACATCCAATTGTTCCATTGTTAATTGATTTCGCAAGTATGCGGGATGCTTTACCTACAGCACCAGTACCCGTTTATGAAGAATATCCTGGAGGTTATGAACGCGCTAAATGGCATATGCAACACGGTTTGAAAGTTTTTGAACACTATTTTGGTAATCGTCCTAAAGGCGTCTGGTTGTCAGAAGGTGCTGTCAGTAGTGCGGCTGTGGGCTTGTTGGACGAATATGACATTCAATGGACCGCTTCGGGTGAAGGTGTTTGGCGTCATTCTTGTGAAGCATCGCATATTGATCAGCATGATTTAAATAGTAAAAAAGCCTTATATCAACCGTTACAACATGCCTCACAAAATTGCGCCATCTTCTTTCGGGATGATGGTTTATCCGATATGATCGGTTTCCAGTACAAAGATTGGAATGCTGATGATGCCGCAAATGATTTTGCACAACATATGCAAAATATCGCGAATTTTCTAGGGGATGATGTCAAAGAACATGTCGTTACGGTGATATTGGATGGCGAAAATGCTTGGGAATATTACCATGATAATGCCAATCATTTTTTGAGCAGTATGTACTGCAAGTTAACGGAACATCCACAGATACAAATGACGACTTTTCAGGATGCTTTACAACAAGGGGTTAAACTTCGACACCTGCCTGTTTTGAAATCTGGTAGTTGGGTTTATGGTTCGTTTTCTACCTGGATTGGTGAGCCCGATAAAAACAAAGCCTGGGATCTCTTGGTAGAAGCTAAGCAGGTCTATGATTTGGTCTTGGCTTCAGACGAGTTGTCAGAAATTGAGATTCAGCAAGCGACCGAGCAACTGGCCATTTGCGAAGGGTCGGATTGGTTCTGGTGGTTTGGAGAATACAACCCATCAGACAGTGTGAAAGATTTTGATCAGTTATATCGCCGTCATTTAACGCGCCTCTACCAAATATTGAGACGAACTGCACCTGAAAACCTAGATACCCCAATCTCTGAAGGCGGTGGGGATATGGAAAATTCGGGAACGATGCGCCGTAATTAAATGACTGCTTGGCATGATTAGCCATGTTTAATTTTAAATAATTAAAATTGAGGTGATTGAGTGAATAAAAGACAAGCTGGAGTGTTGTTGCATCCCTCCTCTTTGCCTAATGCTGACGGTAAACCAGGGCAACTAAATGAGCAGGCCTGGTTGTTTTTGGATTGGATGGCCCATGCCGGGTTGACCATTTGGCAGATGTTGCCATTGACCCAACCGCATGAAGATCTTTCACCTTATCAAGCCGTTTCTGCTTTTGCTTTGAATCCCGCTCTGTTGCCGGATAATTGGCTAATTCAATTTGAGCAGTTCGGTGAGAGGTCCTTTGCCGATTATTTAACTCATCCTCCTCATTGGTTAGAAGATTATGTTTTGTTTATGGTGATAAGAGATCATCAAAATAAAACTTCATGGAGAGATTGGCCGCACGAGTTGAAAATGCACGAAAAAGAGGCCTTACAGCATTTTGCAGTACGCCACCAACATGAGTTGCTCGTTTTTAAGCGACAGCAGTTTGTTTTATTCAAGATCTGGCAGCAGTTTAAAATGGATGCGAATCAAAAAGGCATTCAACTCTTTGGCGATATGCCTATTTTTGTGGCCTTCGACAGTGCTGACGTTTGGGCGAATCCGGATCAGTTTAAATTAGATGAAGAACACAATCCCACTGTGGTCACGGGTGTACCACCTGATTATTTCTCAGAAATCGGGCAGCGTTGGGGTAATCCGCACTATAACTGGGACGTGATGCAACTAGATGGATTCAATTGGTGGCATAAACGGATTGCACAGGCATTGACCGAGTTTGATTTGCTACGTATCGACCATTTTAGAGGGTTAGAGGCCGCATGGGAGATCAAGGTCACTGAAGAGACCGCTATCAATGGCCAATGGGTGAAAGCGCCCGGTCTTGCGTTATTAAATTCGTTAAAGTCAGAATTTCCAAACTTACCGATTATCGCAGAAGATTTGGGCAGTATTACCTCAGAAGTCGTTGCTTTAAAAGAGCGCTATGGTCTACCTGGCATGTCGGTACTGCAGTTTGGCTTTAATGGTTTGCCTGATAACCCACATTCACTGTATGAGCAGGTTGAGAACTCCGTGACTTATACCGGTACCCATGATAACGACACCACTTTGGGGTGGTTTCAAAGCTTGGATGATGGCACCAAAAATTGGATATTGGAACAGCTACAATTCATGGTTGCTGAACAGATCCAACAAGCCCATTTACCAGGAGGGATGCCTTGGTTGCTAATCGCTGCGGCATTCAATACCGTCGCACAGCGTGTCATAGTGCCTATGCAGGATTTTTTAATGCTGGATAGTGGTTCTCGAATGAATGTTCCCGGCACAGCAGAAGGCAATTGGCGTTGGCAGTTTGACTGGTCATCAGAGTCAGCTGTATTAGCAGATAATCTACGGGTCTTATTGCAACAGACAGATCGTCTTTAAATAATGGTGCTGCCAAGCATGAAATTAACAATCGCTCTCAGATAAGGTTTGATTAAAATATGCAAATACGTTGGCAAGCCCTAGATAAGGGGTTACAGACTGATCTCAAGGCCTTACAACAAGGGCGTCACCATGATGTGTTTGGTATCTTAGGGTGTCATGCACTGCCAGCTTTGCAGCTCTTATCAGAAAACAAGACTTTAAAGACGCAAACATCTAAAGCAGCTAAAACTCCTAGAACGGTGGAATGGGCGGTAAGGGCTTGGTTGCCGACTGCAGAATCCGCTAATATCGATGGTCTATTTGAATTACAACGGGTAGAGGATACGGATTTATTTATCGCATTTCTGACAGATAAAGAAAAACACCAAATCGCCCAACACTATATGGTCAATTGGAAAGAGTCCGATGGTTTTGAACATTCGATGGTCTCTCCGTACACCTTTCAGCCACAATTAGGTGAGTTGGATTTACACTTATTGGCACAAGGCAAGCATTGGCAACTATACAATGTCTTGGGAGCCCATCCTAAAAAAATAGATGGCATTTCAGGGGTGCAGTTTGCCGTTTGGGCGCCGTCGGCAGAGCGCGTTTCAGTGGTCGGTGATTTTAATGGTTGGCATGGACTGCGTCACCCAATGCGTGTCAATGGCGGCTCGGGGGTTTGGGAGTTGTTTATCCCGGGTTTGCAAGCCGGGGATGTCTATAAATTTGAAATTCGTAACCGTCAAACAGGTGATAGTTTTACTAAAGTCGATCCTTACGCTATGGCGATGGAATATCGTCCGGCGACTGGTTGTATCGTTTATGAATCAAAGTACCAATGGAATGACCAGGCCTGGTTAGAATCGCTGAGTACCTATGATTGGCAGAAATCACCAATTAATATTTATGAAGTGCATTTAGGTTCCTGGCAAAGAGCTGAGAATGGTGGTTTTTTAAACTATCGCGAAATCGCTCACCGCATGGTGGCCTATGTTCAATGGATGGGTTATACCCACATTGAATTATTACCCATTTCCGAGCACCCCTTAGATGAATCATGGGGCTATCAAACCACCGGATATTTTGCACCTACTAGCCGTTTTGGTTCCCCGGATGATTTGCGATATTTTGTTGATTACTGTCACCAACACCATATTGGCGTGTTTTTGGACTGGGTACCTGCGCATTTTCCCAAGGATGAGTTTGCCTTAGGGCGTTTTGATGGTACAGCGCTTTATGAACATGAAGATCCACGTAAAGGTGAACACACTGAATGGGGCACTTATATCTTTAATTTAGGACGTAATGAAGTCCGCAATTTTTTAATCAGTAACGCACTGTATTGGCTTAAAGAACTGCACATTGATGGTTTGCGCGTTGACGCGGTTGCCTCAATGTTGTATCTAGATTATGCCCGTGAAGCGGGTCAGTGGGTACCCAATGAGCATGGTGGTCGCGAAAATTTAGAGGCCATTGCCTTTGTGCAAGCACTTAATGAACAAGTGCATGCACAGTGTCCGGGGGCGGTGGTGATGGCTGAAGAGTCAACCTCTTGGCCGATGGTTTCGCGACCAACTTGGATGGGGGGGTTAGGTTTTTCCATGAAATGGAATATGGGCTGGATGAACGACACGCTGGATTATTTTAAAAATAAACCCATCTTTCGTCCATATCACCATAATCAACTGACATTTAGTCAAATGTATGCCTATTCTGAAAATTTTGTGCTTCCCTTGTCACATGACGAAGTGGTGCATCTGAAAGGTTCTCTGATCGCTAAAATGCCAGGAGATGATTGGCAAAAGGCGGCCAATTTACGCCTATTGCTGGCCTATCAAATATTACACCCCGGTAAGAAGTTATTGTTTATGGGATGTGAATTTGCACAATGGAGCGAGTGGAGTGAAGCCCGTGCTTTAGATTGGCATTTATGTGATGAACCGCTGAATCGTGGGGTACAACTTCTAACCCAAGCCTTGAATCATCTGTATAAAAATCATTCAGCTTTATATGGATGTGAATTTGAGCGTCACGGTTTTGAATGGATTGATTGCCGCGATTATGAACAATCCATCTTAAGCTTTATCCGCCAAACAGATAACGAAAAAGTGGTTTGTATCTTTAACTTTACGCCGGTGCCACGCCAAAATTACCGTATTGGTCTGCCCGAGTCGGGTCGTTATATAGAGTTGATAAATTCCGATGCACAAGTCTTTGGGGGTGGTAATATGGGGAATGGCGGCCTCATTCACACGGATAACCAGTCTTGGATGAATCAAGCCTACTCTGCTGAATTGACCCTGCCACCGTTGGCAGCCATTGTCTTGAAGTTAACAGTCGAATAAACCTTGCTCTTTGCAAAACAGATGTTGTTTTTGGAGAGGCTCTCCAAACTGAAATTTATGAGCAGAATCATTAGGAACCCTGTATGAAAATACTTTTTGCGACATCTGAAGCCCACCCACTTATTAAAACGGGTGGTTTGGCAGATGTTTCTGGCAGCTTACCGAATGCGCTGGCCGCTTTAAAGCACAAAATACGTCTGGTTTTGCCCGCTTATCGCGCAATTATGGATAAACTGCCGCCCGGAGTGATGCTTAAAAAGATGGCTGAAATTTCGGTTCAAGGTTGTGGTCGTGAGTTCACTGCCAAGGTTCTGCAGTTAAAAGCTGGCGCAGTCCCAGGAATTGATGTGCCAGTTTGGTTAGTCAGTATTCCAGATCTATTTGATCGATCGGGTAATCCCTACTTGGCTGCTGATGGCTCTGACTGGTGGGACAATGGCGAACGCTTTGCGGTGTTTTCAAAAGTCGTTACTGAATTGGCTATGAACCGTCTAGGACTAAAATGGCAGCCCGATGTCGTACATACGAATGATTGGCAAACTGGTTTGGTGCCTGCCTTATTGAGTCTGGAGGCTCAGCGACCTAAGACGGTGTTCACGGTGCATAATATGGCTTATCCTGGGAATTTTCCGAGATCACTTTTTGAACAGTTAAAGCTGCCTTGGGCACTTTGGGAGAGTGAGGGCGTTGAGTTTTGGGGACATTTTTCGATGCTTAAAGCAGGCCTAATTAAAGCGGATCAAGTGACGACGGTCAGCCCTACATACGCCAAAGAAATTTGTTACCCAGAGTTCGCTTATGGATTTGAAGGTGTGTTACAGAAACGCCAGGCAGAAGGTCGTTTAGTCGGTATTATCAACGGCATAGATAAGACGGTTTGGAATCCTGAGAGGGATGCGCTAATTGCTGTGCATTATTCGGCTCAAAAGGGACGGCTTGCTGGAAAACGTGCAAATAAAAAATCCTTGTTAAGTGACCTGTGTAGATTGCGCGGTGAAACCGAGAAAAGATCTAATGATCGAATGTTGGACTGCCTGGATAAACCTTTAATTGGTTTAGTTGGACGATTAGTTGAGCAAAAAGGGATCGACTTAGTGTTAGAGATTTTACCGGAACTCATTGAACAGACGCATGCTAATTTCGTCATTGTAGGGGCGGGAGATAAAGTCTATGAGGTGCAGGTGAAAGCGTTAGCTCAGAAGTATCCTAACCGGATTTGGGCTTTTATGGGGTATTCAGAATCATTAGCGCATAGAGTTGAAGCGGGGGCGGATATGTTTCTAATGCCCTCCCGTTTTGAACCTTGCGGTTTAAATCAAATGTATAGTTTGGTCTATGGCACGCCGCCGATTGTTTTCCATACAGGTGGGCTGGCAGACACCGTCGTCAATGCCACGGAAGAACATATTAAGCAGGGTGTTGCAACCGGTTTTGTATATTATGATCCGAGTCGACAAGCCTTAAAATCAACCGTTTTACATGCCTTACACTTGTTCACTAAAAAAAGTATCTGGCAAACGATCCAAAAAACCGGAATGGTACAAAATTTCGGCTGGGAAGCGAGTGCAAAACAATATGTAGAATTGTATTTGGAGAAGAGATAATGCCAACGGAAATTGAAGCCAAACGAACCGAAATCATCGCGAGTATGTTGCAACATATTGGGATGGAAAAAAAAGACATTGAGACGGATTTTTTAAAATATTTGTGTCATACATTAGGCCGGGATATTGGGTCGGAGGATTATTATTTATTTAAAGCGCTCTCCCATGCCACACGTGACCGTCTTATGTCGCGTTGGAAAAAAACCTGGGAAGCTTACAATGCTACTCATCACAAAAAAGCCTACTATCTGTCAATGGAGTTTTTAATTGGTCGGTCGTTGACCAACAACTTATTGAACCTGGGCATCGAAAATGAAACTCAACAGGCTATGTATGATTTAGGTCTGAGTCTAGAGGAGATCGAAGAAGCTGAACGAGATGCCGGACTGGGTAATGGTGGTTTAGGTCGTTTAGCCGCCTGTTTTATGGACAGCTGTGCGACCTTGCAGCTGCCGGTGATGGGTTATGGTTTGCGTTACGAGTATGGTATGTTTCGTCAACTGATTCAAAATGGCTTCCAGATTGAAGAACCAGACCATTGGTTAGGGGCGGAGCCTTATCCGTGGGAAGTGCAACGTGCGGAATACACTCAAGTGGTTAAGTTTGGTGGCTACTCTCGTCAATACATTGATCCTCATACAGGGAAAATAATTGCACATTGGGAGCATGCTGAGGTGGTTGAAGCCGTGCCATTTGATGTCCCCATTCCAGGGTTTAAAAACGACACCGTGAATACCTTACGTTTATGGTCAGCAACCGCTCAAGAAGGGTTTAATCTATCAGAGTTTAATGCGGGTTCTTACCATGAAGCCGTAGCCGAAAAGGCTGCTGCAGAAAATATTACCATGGTGTTATATCCCAATGATACCAGTGAAAATGGTAAAGAATTACGTTTGAAACAGCAGTATTTCCTGGTCTCTGCCAGCCTGCAAGACGTCGTCACGCAATGGAGAAAT
>Ga0314774_1000580_pt1 | contig 27883 bp, 28 predicted proteins | sample MetaGCBIA2018_FD_204515 | JGI IMG/M metagenome (GOLD analysis project Ga0314774, IMG submission 204515) | Cryopeg brine microbial communities from Beaufort Sea near Barrow, Alaska, United States - CBIA 2018 | ecosystem: Environmental > Aquatic > Marine > Coastal | place: USA: Alaska | collected...
GGCGCGGGCCGCGGCCTGGCCGCGCTTGCGCCGGCTGTGGCGAGCGCCGAGCTCGTTCATCACGGAGAGTTGCTCCTTCGCGGTGAGGGACGAAATGAGATTGGACTGTTGGAAGACGATACCGATCTTGCCGCGGCGAAGGTCGGTGGCTTCGCCGGCGTCCAGACGGCTGGCGTCGATGTCGTCGATCGTGACCTGGCCGGAGTCCGGGCGAATCAGGGTAGCCGCGACGGCGAGCAGGCTGGACTTTCCGGAGCCGCTCGGCCCGGTTATCCCGGTCACAGTTCCGGGCCGGGCCGTCAGCGATACCTGGTCTACGGCGGTAACTCGGGAGTCGCCGTCGGCGAAGGTCAATGTGATGTTGTCAAGGCGGATCATCGGTTGCTCCCGAGGGCGGTGAGAGGGTCGGCGGAGGTGACGGTTCGCAGCGCGAACGCTGCTCCGGCGAGCCCCAGTGCGATCATGATCGCCCCGGGAAGAAGAGTTGTGATGGGGCTGAGCATAAAGGGCAGTGCCGTACCGGCCAGAGTGCCGAGTATGGCCACGAGTCCCACGCCGATTCCGATGCCGAGAATGAGCACGATCAGCGCTTGCCCGAGAGCGTCACGAATCAGTGACGTCGTGCTGGCGCCGAGCGCTTTCAGCACGGCGATGTCGCCCGCTCTCTGCATCGTCCAGACGGTGAAGAATGCACCGATCACGAGGCCGGAGATGCCGAACAGCATGACGACCATGAGCAGCAAGGAACCGATCTCGGACCGGAAGGCGCTCAGGGCGGTCAACGACGCCAGGGTGCCGGAAGCAATCGTCGCGTTCGCGGTATCGGCTGCCGCCCAGTCGGGCGCGCCGGTGACGGCGAGAACCGTGGCGTAGGCGTCGGGATTGCCGGTCGCTGCGGAGTACAACTGCCAATCAGACAGGGTCATCTGCACGACCGGGGTGTGGCTGTACCAGCCGTCGCCCTCGACGCTCTCAACCGTGTACCCGGTTCCGGCGATCGTGACTTCGTCGCCGGCCGTCACATTGAGTGCCTCTGCTGCCGGGGCGGAGAGGCCGAGCAGGCCGTCACTCGAGGGGGCGGTGGAATCGAAGCCGGGCTGCACGCCGAAGATGGCGATCGCGGCTCGGGTGTCCCCCGCTTCCGCTCTGGTCTGGCTGATCCCAATGGGTTCGACCGTTGCGACAGCATCCGTCGCTGCCCAGTCATCCGCCTGCTGCGCGGTAATGCTGGAGTCGGAGAAGCTGGTGACGGAGTCTTCCACCGTGGGGGCCGAGAACACGATCCGATCGGCCGATATCGACATTACGGCGGAAATATTCTGGATGGCGAGCCCTCCCGTCAGGCCGCTGAGAAAGCCGACCAGCACGGTGATAAGCGCTACTACTGAGCCGATGAGCACGAATCGACCTCGGGCGAAGCGTAGGTCGCGGAGTGCGACGAACATGGTGTTTCCCTTCCGGCCACCGGGGTTGGGTGACAGTACCCACTCTCTCGCGCCGTCGCCGCCCAGTCATCGCTCGTCAGCACAGTGTTCGATGAGCGCAAGGATGGCGCCGTTGTCGTACTTTTGAACGACGAATAGTGTCGCCCACAGGCGTAAAATTCATCCATGGCCCCCACCGCTCTAAACCCGGTCTTCGTGGGTCTGCGCACCGGCCTGCACATCCTCTTCGTCGCACTGAGCCTGCTCGTGGTCGCACGCGCCGCGCTCGCTCCGACCGACAGCGACGCCGTCGTCATAGCGGCGACCGTCGTCCTCCTGATCACGTACGGTTTCGGCGGCCGCGCCGCACGTGCCGGGCGACATCGGGGGCCGCTACCGGTACTATTCTGGCTGGGTGCGCTCACCCTTGAGTGGATGCTGCTGCTCTGGCTGATCCCGGAAGCCGCCTATCTGGTGTTCCCCCTGTTCTTCCTCTTCCTTCATCTCCTCGGCCGACGGTGGGGTGCGGTTGCGATCGTGGCCTCGACGATCGTGGCGATCTGGGCGCTCGGCGTGCATGACGAGTGGACGGTCGGCGGAGTCGTCGGGCCCCTGGTCGGAGCCGGCGTGGCGCTGCTGATCGGTCTGGGATATCAGGCTTTGGCCCGCGAAGCCGCACAGCGCGAAGACTTGATGCGCGAACTGATCGCTACCCGTGGACAACTCGCGGCGACCGAGCACGAATCAGGGGTGCTCGCAGAACGCGCCCGTCTGTCTCGGGAGATTCACGACACTCTCGCGCAAGGTCTCTCCAGCATCCAGATGTTGCTGTACGCCGCGGAACGCGCCGATCCCGCCCGCCCCGGAGTCGAGCACATTCGGCTGGCACGCGAAACCGCCGCGGCCAACCTCGCCGACGCGCGCCGGTTCGTGCGTGAACTGGCCCCGCCAGAACTCGACGATCAGGGCTTGGGCGGTGCGCTTCGCCGGCTCGTCGATTCCCAATGGTCGGCACAGGGTCTCGACGTGCGCGTGCGTGTGTCCGATACCGTTACTTTGCCGATGAATCTTCAAACAGCGCTCCTGCGTATCGCCCAAGGCGCGATCGCGAACGTCATCCAACACGCGCACGCCGCCAACGCGACGATTTCTCTCGCCATCGACGACGAGGAGCTGCGTTTCACCGTGGTCGACGACGGCATCGGCTTCGACCCGCTCACCGCGGCGAGCCAGCATGGCGGAAAGACGGATTCGTTCGGCCTCCAGGCCACCCGGGAACGCGTGCAGCAACTCGGCGGAACCTTGAACGTTGACTCCGCCCCGGGCAGCGGAACCACACTGGCTGTCACCATCTCCCATGAAAGGCACCAATGATTCGTCTGGTGATCGCCGATGACCATCCCATTGTCCGCGCCGGACTCGTCGCCCTGTTCGGTCTGGAGGAGGACTTCGCCATTGTCGCCGAGGCAGCCACGCCCGAGGAGGCGGTGACCGCCACGGAGCGAGAGAATCCTGATGTCGTGCTCATGGACCTGCAGTTCGGTGCGGCCGGCCTGACCGGAGCCGATGCGACGCGGCGCATCCGCGCTCTTGATGCGGCCCCGTACGTGCTGGTGCTCACGAATTACGACTCGGACGGCGACATTCTCGGCGCTGTCGAGGCCGGCGCGAGCGGCTACCTCCTCAAGGATGCACCTCCGCACGAATTGATTGCCGCGGTCAAGGCCGCGGCTGCGGGCGAGAGCGCCCTGGCCCCGGTGATCGCCTCCCGGCTGCTCGACCGCCTGCGCGCACCCCAGGCAAGCCTGAGTCGACGCGAAATCGAGGTCCTCGGCCTCGTCGCCGCCGGTCGCTCAAACATTGAGGTTGCCGCGGATCTGTTCCTCAGCGAGACCACGGTGAAGTCCCATCTGGCACATATCTTCTCCAAACTCGACGTCACCTCGCGCACGGCCGCGATCTCCGCAGCCCGCCGCAAGGGAGTGCTGCGCTAGAACCGGGCTCCGTGGAAGGACGACCTGACCGTCTTCACCAATCGGTGGCACACTGGCGCAGATCAAACCAGACACGCACCGAAGGAGACAGCACATGACGGGTTTTCAATCGAAAGTCGCACTGGTGACGGGCGGCGGCTCAGGCATCGGCGCCGCTATTGCGCGTCAGCTCGCGGCGGCTGGGGCTTCCGTTGTCGTAACCGACATTCATCTCGGGGCTGCGCAGGAGGTTGTCGACGAAATCGAGGCCGCCGACCAGATCGCAGTGGCCGTACAGCAGGATACCTCGGACCCGGCACAGTCCCACGCGGCGGTTCAGATTGCCGTCGACACCTACGGTGCGTTGCACCTGGCCGTGAACAATGCCGGCATCGCCCCGAAACCCGGCCCCCTCGGCGAGCTCGACGTGGACGATTGGAAGCGGGTGATCGAGGTGAATCTTGGCGGCGTGGCCTATGGCTTGCGGTACCAGATTCCGGCTCTTTTGCATTCGGGCGGCGGATCCATCGTGAACGTGTCGTCGATCCTCGGCACCAATGGCGAGCTCAACGCTGCCGCGTATGTAGCGGCGAAGCACGGCGTCGTGGGCCTCACGAAGGCGGCGGCGCTCGAATATGCCGCGCAGGGCATCCGGGTGAATTCCGTCGGCCCCGGCTACATCGACACGCCCATGCTCGCCGGCGTGCCGGCAGAAATGCACGATGCCATCGTGGGCATGCATCCGATCGGGCGGCTCGGCAAGGCCGACGAGGTCGCCGATCTCGTGGTCTTTCTGTTGTCGGAGCAGGCGAGCTTCATCACGGGCAGCTATCACCTCGTCGACGGCGGCTACTCGGCGCGCTGAAACCGGCCCTTCCGCCGCACGCTCGCGCGGGCCAGACTGTGCGCATGGAACACGCGCAAGCGGCAGAGGTGAGTGCCCGGGTGGCAGGCCTGTTCAACCGGGTGGCCGACACCTACGACGCGGTCGGGGTGCCGTGGTTCACACCGATCGCCGAGCGACTCGTCGCGGAGGCCGGGCCCCGCGTGGGCGAGCGCGCGCTTGATCTCGGCACCGGTCGCGGTGCCGCGCTCTGGCCGCTTGCCGAAGCCGTCGGCCCGACCGGCCATGTGACCGCCCTCGACCTGGCCGAGCAGATGATCGCGGCGACCCGCCATGATGCCGAGGCACGCGGCCTCGACAGCGTGACATTGCTGGTGGCCGATGCCTCGAACCCGCACCTGCCGCCGGCCTCATACGACCTGGCCGTCGCCTCGCTCGTGCTCTTCTTCCTGCCCGACCCGGCCGCAGCACTTCGCGTGTGGCGGGACCAGCTGGTACCGGGTGGTCGCCTTGCCATTTCCACCTTCGGCTCCCGCGACCCGGCCTGGGAAGGCCTCGACGATGTTTTCACCCGATACCTGCCACCAGACCTGCTCGACGCCCGAACCAGCGGCGTGCGTGGTCCCTTCGAAACGGATGCCGGTGTCGAGGCGCTGCTCGCAACCGCGGGTTTCGACAGCATCCGCACCACCCAGTTCGATCTGACCGTGCATTTCGACGACGTCGAGCAGTGGCGTCGCTGGTCAATGTCCCACGGGCAGCGGTCGCACTGGCTGGCAGTTCCGACGCCGGAACGGGCAGCCGTGCTGGCCCTGGCGGCTGAACGGCTCGAAGCCGCGCGCGACCCCCGCGGCGGCTTCGCACTCGAACAGCGGGTGCGTTTCACGCTGGGTCGCCGGCCTCCGACGGGCTGAACCCACGGTTTCGTGCACACAGCCCGGCTCGACCTCCAGACCGCGCGGTCGCCCCCGCTCCACAGCACACACCGGCGATGTGATCTATCCGCACGACTTGGTCGTGGGAGGCCGGCAGCCGTTCGGAAGCCATCGATCGTATGATCGCCACCAATAAGTTCGCGCTGCCCGTTACAGATACCGACCAGCAATTGACCCTGTGCTTGGGGCGGCATAGTCCGATGAAGTCGCACTCCGCGGCCAGATCGGCGCCGCTGAACTCGCCACAGAAGCCACTACTGCGGATGCCCACCGGTTGCCTGCCACCGCCACGACACGAGAGCGGCCGCCACCCGCCGCACAGGCGTGGTGACGGCCGCTCGGGCCTGCCGTTCGTACCGTTGCTAGGCAGCGCTCCGGCGACGGCGCAGCGTGAGCCCGGCTCCGGTCAGGAACAGCAGCAGGGCGGCGAAGCCAAGCGACGCTCCCTCAAATCCGGTCGACGCCAGCACGGCCGTTTCGGACAGCGGCACGGCACCCGTAGTTTCGGACAGCGGCTCGGCATCCGTGTCGGAGACGTACGTCACGACTCCGGCGGAGTCGATCGTGAAGTAGGCCACGCGGGTGATCGCGCTGCCGTCGACGCCCGTTGCGCTGAGCGTGACGGTGTGTCGGCCGGCTTCGAGCCCGGTCGGCATCACACCGGTGTCGGTGAAGGTCCCGGTGGAACTCGCGCTCCCGGATGCGATGGAGGTCGGAGTGGACTCCACGATCAGTTCGTAGGCGGACTTGGCCTGCAGCCCCACGCCCTTAACGGCCACCGTCGTGCCAGCCGCCGGGTACCCCACGGCCAGACCGAGGCCCACGGTGAGGGCAGTCTCGGGAGCGGTGAAGAGTGCCGGGTCAAGCGCGATAATCGACACGGATGCGTCGGAGTAGTTTGCAACGTATGCGGCAGTGCCGTCGGGGCGGAACGCCACATAATACGGAGAAGAACCAACGTCGATGGGTTCGCCGATCAGTTCCTGCGTCGCCGTGTCAACAACCGACACCGAGCCGTCGCTGTAGTTTGTGAGGAATGCCACGCTGCCGTCCGGGCTGAACGCCACGGTATAGGCGCCAGAGCCATCGAAGGTCGCGATGGTCTTCACGACAGTTCCGGTCTCGACGTCGATAACGGAGACCGTCTCGTCGTCGTAGTTCACAACGAAGGCGACCATGCCATCAGGGGCGAACGCCGCATAGTAGGGGCTGCCACCCACCGGGATGGTCTTGGTGACCTCTCCAGCCTGAACACCAATGACCGACACCGAGGCGCTGTCGCTGTTGGAGACGTAGGCGAGCGTTCCGTCCGGGCTGAATGCGACACCCCACGGGTAGTCGCCAACGTCGATAGTCGTGACAACGCCCGTTTCGAGGTGAATCACCGACACTGTGGCGGCGTAGTAGTTGGCCACGTACGCCACGGTACCGTCAGGACTGACCGCTACCTCGACGGGCCCCGAGCCCACCTCGTAGGTCTCGTGCTCGGCGTAGGGGGCAGCTACTTCAATGACGGAGACGGTATCGCTACCGTAATTCGATACGTATGCCTTCTTTCCGTCGGGGGCGAACGCCACCGAGCCCGGCTCGTCGCCCACCGAAATGGCGTCACCCACGACAGCGCCCGAAGAGTCGATCACCGACACGGAGTCGTCTCCGGCATTCGTCACATAGGCGATTGTGCCGTCGGGACTGAACGCCAACGATGTGGGCTGAGCGCCCACGTCGACCGACGTGACGGCACCCGTCGCCGCCGATGCCGGGGAGACGACGAGTACCGACGCGGCCAGAGCAACCGTGGCAGTTCCAATCAGGAGTTTTCGGAGCATAGGTGTTTTAGAACTTTCCGTCGTGGCGGCCGAGCAATCGGCGGGAAACGATAATTGAGGTCAGGCGCACCGGGTGCCCAAAGTCACCCTTCAGTGTGACGCACGACCGCCCCGCACCCTGTGCCCCGTGACCCCCCATTCCTGGGGCCTGCCGTCGGGACTCTTCCTGCATTCCTCACTGGTGTCACAGCGGAACGGCTTGTAGCATCACGAGCCATGCGGAAGGGCGCCGTAGTGCGGGTTGATCTGATCGTTGCGAGCCATCAGTTCCTCACCTGCTCATCGTTCCAGCGGGTGAGATCCTGCCACGGAATCGCAACTGATTCGACCCCTGGCGCCAGGTTCCATTTCGCCATGCTGATCAGGATATTTAGTGGAGCCGCCTGTCAGAATCGAACTGACGACCTTCTCATTACGAGTGACCGATGGGTGCCCGGAAACACGCCTCACAGCGTCAAAATCGTTGATTTTACGGGCTTTCGGGGCTTCACGTGATCACTGAAAACAGCATCATTTCAGTTCAATTGTGGGCAAATTGTGGGCAAGAAAATGATCCGCTGACGCCGAGGATTGGGATGTATCAGGACATCTCTGACAATTCTGCATCAGGACATCGGTGACACTTCCTGTATCAGGACATCGGTGACACTTAGATGGTTTTGGGTCGTCGTCCTCGGGGCCTGCCGGAGCTGACGCATCTGACCCGGGCATTGGTCTCACGGTGTTCCATGATGTCGGAGCTTTGGCCGTCATCTGGGCGTTCTGGGGTGAAACATCTACGCACCCGGCCACGGCCGACTACTGTCAGCACGAACACTGACACTGACCCCGCCCGGTAAAGACCGCGTCGTCTGCACGATTACAAAAGGCGACTCTCCGGAGCAGCGTGGCAGGTCGCCTGCTACTTCCCCTTGCGCTGTTCAGCGGTGTAAACCATCAGCAGAGGCTCCCCCACCGCTCTGAGCACTTCCCCCGTCTGATAATCAACCTGAGGCACCTTCGGGGCGAGGTTGCACGTTGTTGTGTACCCCGCATTCCCCTCGCGATTGAACTTGTACAGGAAAGCGAACATCCGATACAACATCCAGATATACGACAGGATCGCGACAGCGAATATGGGATACATCCAGGGGCGGATCGTATCTTCCGTGGCTCCGGCAAGGAGATAGCTTGCCGCGGAAACGCCGGTCGCCCCTAGGACTATTTTTGCCGGGAGCCCGATATGACGCGCCAATTCGAGCGCGGTCGGCCCGGGCAGCATGTCTGACTTATTCACCGTATTCACCTTCCTGTTTGTAGATATCTGCCTGTACCAACTATGGTCCCCGCAGTGTCGGACATGAAGCCAAAGCTGCCCGCACCCTTCGAAGCCACCGACCCGGCCAGTCTGAGGCCTGCACCCGCGCCGCCGCCAACCATACCTACGAGAGCCAAACCGCAGCCGATATCGAAACCCTTTCTGCACGCGATGACCGCGCTGGCGACCGACACAACGATTGCGGCAGCCGCCAGCACGGGCAACGCGACCGTCCCAGCGAACACGAGCGCGGCGACGAACAGCACAGCCCCGACACCGCCCAGGATAATTCCGGCGACGTCCCAATCCACGTGTATGGGCGCCGAGGAGCATCCGCGGGGGTTTCTGCAGGGTATATTTGCTCGTCCTGGGGGTGCGGGTTGTGAACTCTGGCCTCCTTGGACGGCAGGCTTCACTTGCAATCGCTCCATTAGGACCCGGAAGGCCCCGGTGAGGTCAAATTGGTTGATGGGGTCCGCCGGGTAGTCATAAGAATTGGTCACACCGCCCTCAACGGGGTCGACAGACAGGAACCGTCCCAGGGCCGGCACATACTGTCGCACACCCATCTCGATCGTGGCAATATCACCCATATGTTCGGTGAGCTTGCCAGCACCACCGACCCAACCGTGATCCGCGTCCGCATCCGCGAGGGTATCCGGCAGGGAATCATCCGCAGTCACTGTGCCGATCTGACCGGTGGCAGGGTCGATCGACTGCCCAAACGGACCATACCGGAACGATCCCGTACGCGTCCCGGCCGCATCCGCCGTCACGGCAATGTCCCCATGAATGTTCGGGTAAGACCACAGCTGACTACTGTCAGCACGAACACTGACACTGACCCCGCCCGGCAAAGACCGCGTCGTCTGAACGATGCCACCGGCACCATCGAGCACGATACTGGCACCGCTCGGAGTGGTCGCAAAGCGAACCGTGGCGACCGGGCCGGTCGCGGGTGTTTGCGTGCGTTGCACGATCTGCCCACTCGCGTCGCGGGTGTAGTCGATGGTGGTGCCATCGTCGAGGACAGTCTGGGCATGCCGGTCCGTGACGTCGTACGCGATGCTCTGATTAGCCAACGTGGTGGTATTGCCATGCGAGTCATAACCCAGGTCAGCGGGCGCGATACCAGCCGCCACCGGGTTCAGACCATCGACCGGTCCAACAACACCGCTCGAGGTGAGCCGGTCGGCGTTGTCGTAGCAGTAGGTCGTGGTTTGGGTGCCGGCAGCCGTCTGGTCGGTGCTAGCCGTGCGGTTCCCGTTCATGCCGGCCCTCGGGTTGAGGCCGCAGGAGCCGGTCGCGGCGTACTCGTCACTCGCTGCACGGCACCCATATGTCTCGAAACGGCCCGAACAAATCGAAAATCACATGAACGTGGGTGAATTGTGGGCAAATGCCTCAAATTCGGAGAAACATACCGCTGAGCTGGTTTTGGAAACCCATGCTGATCAGCTTATTTAGTGGAGCCGCCTGTCAGAATCGAACTGACGACCTTCTCATTACGAGTGACCGATGGGTGCCCGGAAACACGCCTCAGACCGTCAAGACCGTTGAATTTACGGGCTTTTTGGGCTCGTTGTGATCACCGAAAACAGGCTCATTTCAGTTCAAATGTGGGCAAATTGTGGGCAAGAGAAGGTTGCCCACGTGCGCCCCCACATTGAACGGTCCCGCCGCTGGAAATGTGGCTCAGGTCAGTCCAAGATCTGCGCATCGTCGCGGTGGGCGCGGCGACTGCTTTCGTGGTCGTTGGATTCGTAACGACCCGCCGGGATGTCGTGTCCGTCGTGAGTGACATAGCCGGTCGCTGGTGCGTCGTGCGAATGAGCCAGCGAGACGTACCCCTCAGGCAGGTCGTCGTGGTCTGATTTTTCGCTGATGAACGAGTTCATGTGTCCCCCATGGATGTGATTGTGTGCGGTGGTGCCTCTGCGCCATTCAAAACGTTTTCAGAATTGCTGTCCATGGTCGGCGCGTGGAAGCTGCCCACCGGACGTCGTGTTTGCTGATCTTAGAGAGCCAAGGACGCGGGTGACCTCGCGGTCAGAGCAGACAGGGCTGGGATGCCGATTGGTTCCTCAGCGAGGAGCGGCAGGATGGCGTATCTCTCGGCGACCTCGCCCACGTGCTCAATTTCCGCCAGCTCGTTGGTTGCTCGCTGTTGCAGGAACGGAGAGGTGGGTAAGGCTGCTGCGATGGAGTTGTTGATGATCCAGGCCCAGGGCGTGATGCCGGCGCGCTCGAGGTCGTTCTGCAGCTCGCCGGCTTCCAGGACGGGAGTGGTCTCTGCGAGGGTGACGAGCAGCACCTTGGTCTGGGTAGGGTCTTGAAGCTTCATCATGGGCGTCGTGAAGTGCATCGTTGAACCCATTTGGCGTTCGACTTCGCGGTGGTAGGAACCGGTTGCATCGAGCAGGAGCAGGGTGTGGCCGGTGGGCGCCGTGTCGAGCACAACGAATTTGTCCTTGGCCTCCCGGGTAACTCGAGCGAAGGCCTGAAAGACGGCGATCTCCTCCGTGCAAGGGGAACGCAGGTCCTCCCGCAGCATGGCGCGGCCTTGCTTGTCGAGAGCGCCGCCTTTGGTTCTCATGATCGTTTCGGTGTAGCGGGCGATCTCCGCGGCCGGATCAATTCGGGTGACCTCGAGGTTATCGAGGCCACCGTGGAGCGTGTCCGCGAGGTGCGCAGCCGGATCGGTCGTGGTCAGGTGAACGGGCAGTCCGCGTTCTGCCAGGGAGACGGCTATGGCCGCGGCGAGTGTGGTCTTGCCGACGCCGCCTTTGCCCATGAGCATGATGAGGCCGTGCCCGTCCGCGACGATGCTGTCCACGAGGGCAGCCAAGGGCGCTTCGGCCGGCGCTGTGAGCTCACCGGCAGTGTCGGGCTGTGTCCGGTCGGTAGTCGTTGCGTGCAGCAGGCTTCGGAGGGCGGGTAGTCCCACCATGTTGGTCGCTTTCAGCGCGACGTAGTCCTGCGGCAGGTCCCGCAGCGACGCGCTCATCTGCTGGAGTGCGAGCTGCTCGCGGGCTCGAATGGAGGCGGCCAGCTGGTCGTCGCCGACGGCGGTCTCGGGCAGGATCCCGTTGACGACCAGATGTTGGCGGGTGATGCCGATCGCGGCCAACTCACTCTGGGTGCGCGCGGCTTCCCGCAGGGTGGATTGCTGGGCGCGGGCGACGAGGACGAGCCGGGTTCGAGTAGGGTCCGAGAGGGCGGTCACGGCATCGGCGTAAATCGCGCGTTGCTTGTCCAGCCCGGACAGGGGCCCGAGGCAGGAGGGGTCGCCCTTTCCCTCGTCGAGAAAGTCAGTCCACGATCCGGGCAGCTGCAGCAGCCGAATGGTGTGTCCGGTGGGGGCGGTATCGAAGATGACGTGATCGTAGCCAGCCGTCCAGGCGGCGTCGGTCAGCAGGTCAGTGAACTCGTTGAAGGAGGCGATCTCGGTCGTGCAGGCTCCGGAGAGTTGCTCCTGGATCGAGGCGAGTTCCGCGGCGGGCAGCAGTTGGCGCACCGGAGCGATGATGCGTTCCCGGTACTGCTCCGCCGCCTGCTCCGGATCAATTTCCAGGGCTGACAGCCCGGGAACCGAGGTGATTGGTGTCACAGTGTTGCCGATGTCCACGCCAAAGACCTGGCCCACGTTGGATGCTGGGTCTGTGCTGACCAGCAGCACCGACCGTCCGGCATCGGACAGACTCACCGCGGCAGCACAGGCAATGGATGTCTTGCCCACTCCACCTTTTCCCGTGAAGAACAGAAACCGGGGTGGGGCGTCCAGGAACGTCATCTGCGTTGCGGTCATTAGCAGCAGCTGGTTCCGCCGCAGCAACTCTCAGCTGCGGCGGCATCTGTGCCCGCCATCTGGAGCAGCTTCGGTGAGTCGACGGGCTGGGCAACGGATGCGTCGGTGGCGGCCGAGCTGATCGCGTCGAGGCCGGCCCAGCGAGCCAGTTCGGCTCGAGAGGGGTACCGACCCGTGAGCACGGTGCTGCCATCGACGAGGACGACGGGGAGGCCGTCCTGACCGACGGTGTGCAGGAATGCGCGTGCCGTATCGTTCTCAGCAAATGCGAGAGGTTCCTGCGCCAGGTTGAACCGCCGCACATCCCCTCCCTGTGAGCGTGCCCAGTCCATATCGGCGGAGAAAGCAACGAGTTGCTCGTCAACGTCGACGCCGCAAATGCCCGTTCCGCAGCACAGGCCGGGTTCAAAAACTTGGATGTTGGTCATGAGCACACCATTCCTTCTAGACGCCTGCGGCCGAGTCGAATGCCGGCCCCTGCGACGCTCTCAGTATATCGATGATCATCGATGTTCTGCAATGATCGGGTTGTGCGCCTTCGATTAGGCGGGCACCGGTTCGGGCTGGTGCGCGGCATAGGTCGCCTGCCCGGAAGCGGCCAGGAAGTGCTCGGCATCGAGGGCTGCGGAGCATCCCGTGCCGGCGGCGGTTATGGCCTGTCGGTAGCGGTGGTCGACGAGGTCGCCGCAGGCGAACACACCGGGCAGCGTCGTCTGCGTGGCGGGATGCTGCACGGTCACGTAGCGGTCGCTGTCGGTGTCTATCTGGTCGAGGACGAGTTCGCTGCGGGGGTCGTGGCCGATGGCGATGAACAGCCCGGTGGCGTCGAGCGCGGACACCGCGCCGGTGATCGTATTGCGGATGCTGAGGGAGGTCAGGGTGTCATCACCGTGGGCTTCGAGAATCTGGCTGTTCCACTGCATGGTGATTTTCGGGTTGGCCAGTGCGCGCTCCTGCATGATCTTCGAGCCGCGGAGGGAGTCGCGCCGGTGAACCATGGTGACGGTGTCGGCGAAGCGGGTGAGGAACATGGCTTCCTCGAGGGCGGAGTCACCGCCGCCGACGACCACCACATTCTGGTTGCGGAAGAAGAACCCATCGCAGGTCGCGCACCAGGACACGCCGTGGCCGGTGAGGCGTTCTTCCCCGGGCACACCGAGCTTGCGGTACGCCGATCCCATAGCCAGGACCACGGCCCGCGTGCGGTATTCGGTCCCATCACCGGCAGCGACGATTTTGATGTCCCCGGCCAGGTCGAGCCGGGTGGCGTCGTCGTAGATGAGGCGGGCACCGAAACGTTCCGCTTGGGCGCGCATGTTCTCCATCAGGTCTGGTCCCATGATTCCCGCGGTGAACCCGGGAAAGTTCTCGACCTCGGTCGTGTTCACGAGGGCGCCGCCGGCTTCGACGGCGCTCGTGAGGACAAGAGGGCTCAGCCCGGCGCGGGCGAGATAGATTGCCGCTGTGTACCCGGCAGGTCCTGATCCGACCACCATGACATTGTGAATGTCCGTCGGGTCAGCTGCGAGACGTGCTTCAGTCATAGTCATTCCTTTGTTGCGCAAGGTGCGGGAAGTGGAGTTAGACGCGTTCGGTGGCCTCGACCGGGGTCGGAGCGGATGCCGGAGGTGTTGCCGAGTGGAAGAGTTTACGGCGGAGCCAGAGCGCGACATAGACCAGGGCGACGAGGGCGGGAACTTCGATCAGGGGGCCGACGATGCCAGCGAGTGCCTGGCCGCTGGTGGCTCCGAAGGTTCCGATGGCTACGGCGATGGCCAGCTCGAAGTTGTTGCCGGCGGCGGTGAAGGCCAGTGTCGCGGTGCGCTCGTAGCTCAGGCCGATGATTTTACCGACGAGGAAGCCGACGAGGAAGATCACCAGGAAGTAGACCAGCAGGGGCAGGGCGATGCGGGCGACGTCCAACGGCCGGTCGATGACTTGCTGGCCCTGGAGGGTGAAGAGCATGACGATGGTGAACAACAGGCCGTAGAGGGCGAACGGGCCGACCTTGGGCAGGAAACGACTCTCGTACCAGTCCCGGCCGCGCGTGGCTTCACCGATACGACGGGAGAGGTAGCCGGCCAGCAGCGGAATCCCCAGGAACACCAGCACGCTGGCCGTGATGGCCCAGAAGGAGAATTCGGCGCTCGTCGTGGACAGGCCCAGCCAAGCCGGCAGGATCTGCAGGTAGAACCAACCCAGGGCGGCGAACGCGATGACCTGGAAGACACTGTTGATTGCCACGAGGAACGCGGCGGCTTCGCGGTCGCCGCAGGCGAGATCGTTCCAAATCAGCACCATCGCGATGCAGCGGGCGAGGCCGATGATGATCAGGCCGGTGCGGTATTCGGGCAGATCAGGCAGGAAGATCCAAGCCAGCGCGAACATGAGCGCCGGGCCGAGCACCCAGTTCAGCACCAGCGACGAGATGAGCAGGCGTTTGTCGCCGGCGACAGCGCGAGCATCTGAGTAGCGCACCTTCGCCAGCACCGGGTACATCATGACCAGCAGGCCGATCGCGATCGGAATACTGATCGATCCGATCGAGAAGGCGTGCAGTGCGTCGCCCAGCCACGGTGCGGCGACGGCGAGGAAAAGGCCGAGGCCCATGGCGGCGAGGATCCAAACCGGTAGGAAGCGGTCGGCGGTACCGAGTCGGGCGGGCCGACTGGGCGCGGGGGGAAGAGATGGCATTCTGCTCCATAGCGTGGGTGTGCTTGTGTGACCGCACCGATCGAAGATTGATCGGCATCGATATAGAGTCTGACCACTTCATTGATGCTTGTCAATTTATGTGGGAGACTGGCGACATGTCGACCACACCCGCCCTGATCGAAACCGCTCCTGTCAGCGCCGCTGCCATGTGCTGCACGCCCTCGAATCGCACGCCCATCGAGGTGGTTCAGGCCGAGAGTCTCGCCCGCACGTTCCGGGCGCTTGGTGACCCGGCCCGCATCCGGTTGATTTCGCTGGTGACGGCGAACCCGGCCTCTGAGGCGTGCGTCTGCGACCTGACCGAGCCGCTCGGGCTGAGCCAAGGTACGGTGTCTCACCATCTCAAAGTTCTGATCGACGCGGGCATCTTCGCCCGCGAAAAACGCGGCACCTGGGCGTATTACCGCCTCGTGCCGGGCGCCCTCGACTCCATCGCCGGCTCTCTGCTCAGCGCCTGATCGGTCGCCGTCACCGGACGATGCCGGTGACGGCGGGCGTCAGAGCGTGACCGCGGTGACGCCTAGGCTGCGCAGCAGCGTGCGCACGCGATCGGCGATGTCGTCGCGAATCTGACGCACCGCGTCGATGCTGAGCCCATCGGGATCGGTCAGGTCCCAGTCCTGGTACTGCTTGCCGGGGTAGATCGGGCAGGCGTCTCCGCAGCCCATGGTCACGACAACGTCGGCGGCTTGAACGACGTCATCGGTCAGCGGCTTGGGGAATTCCTGGCTCATACTCAATCCGAGCTCGTCCATGACCGCGATGACGGCTGGATTCAGTTCGTGGGATGGCATCGATCCGGCTGAGCGCACATGCACGGCTCCGCCGGAGAGCTTGGCGGTCAGGACCGCAGCCATCTGCGACCGACCGGCGTTCTGCACGCAAACGAACAACACCTCGTGCGCTTCATAGGGCACGGCGCCTTTGGCCTGCGCGAGCGCAGTGAGGCGGTCGGTGGCGAAACGCACGGTGCGTGTAGCTAGGTGAGCCTTGACGATAGAGACTCGAAGGAGCGCCGCATAGGACTCGAGTACGTAACGTTCCACGGTCTCCAGGCCGAAGATGCCGGTGAACCGGGTGGCAAGGTCATCGGCAAGCCGTTTAAGGTAGTCCTCCGGATAGGCCAGCCCCGGCAGGGCGCGGCGATTTGAGACATCCATGAGCGGCAGCAGGTCTAGACGTGCGCCGGGAGGATCTCGGCGAGGAGCTGTTCGATCCGCGCTTTGATCTCGTCGCGGATCGGGCGGACACTCTCGATGCCCTGGCCGGCCGGATCAGCCAGCTCCCAGTCTTCGTAACGCTTGCCCGGGAAAATCGGGCAGGCGTCGCCACAACCCATAGTGATCACGACGTCGGAATCCTTCACGGCCTCCGTGGTCAGGATCTTGGGTATGTTACCGGCGATGTCGATACCGTCTTCGAGCATCGCTTCGATGGCGATGGGGTTGATCTGGTCTTTCGGCTCGGAACCCGCGGAGAGCACCTCGACGCGTCCTTGCGACAGCGCCGTTAGGTAGCCAGCAGCCATCTGCGACCGGCCAGCGTTGTGCACGCAGACGAACAAAACTGTGGGCTTCTCAGACATGCGGTGGCGTCCTTTTCTGGAGCACGGTGTGCGCACCTGTCGCGCGCGCACCTTCTCCTATTTTGGTCAATGGCTTCAGGCTAGGCGAAATTGTTCCGGCATACCCGGTAGAACAACGCTAAACCCATAGATATTCGTCTATGGACATGTTCTGGTCGACTACTGTTTACCCTGTGTTCATATAGACGGGCTTCTATAGATCGAGTTAGCCGTCGGCTGACAATCACAGTTCACGTTCGGCGCACCAGGCCGATAAGGAAAGGACCACGAAAGTGTCCCTGCTTTCATTCAAGACCGCCAGCATCAGCGCGAGCGTCCTTGCAGCAGCATTACTCTTGACCGCCTGCGGCGGCCAGACCGCCGCCACAAGCTCCGACCCGGCCGACGGATTGTCCGGTTCCGTCACCATCGACGGCTCCTCCACGGTCGCCCCGCTCAGCGAAGCAGCCGCCGACATGTACCGCGACGTCGAAGCCGGCGTGAACGTCACCGTCGCAACGTCCGGCACCGGTGGCGGGTTCAAGGCCTTCTGCGCCGGCGAAACCGACATCTCCGACGCTTCTCGCCCGATCAAGGACGAAGAAGCCGCCGACTGCACCGCAGCCGGAATCGACTACACCGAAATCGTCATCGCCAACGATGGCCTGTCCGTCGTCGTCAACCCGGACAACGACTGGGCCTCCTGCCTGACCGTCGACCAGCTCGCCACCATCTGGGGCCCGGACGCCGAAGGCAAGATCACCAACTGGAACCAGGTCGACTCCTCGTTCCCCGACGTGCCCCTGTCCCTATTCGGTGCAGGCACCGACTCGGGCACGTTTGACTACTTCACCGAAGAGATCAACGGTGAAACCGGAGCCGTGCGCACCGACTACAGCCCCTCCGAGGACGACAACATCACCGTGCAGGGCGTGTCCGGCGACAAGGGAGCCATGGGCTTCTTTGGCCTGAGCTACGTGGAAGAGAACAGCGATTCCGTCACCGCGGTGGAAATTGATGGCGGCGCCGGCTGCGTCTACCCGACCAGCGACACCGTTCAGGACGGCACCTACACGCCGCTGGGGCGCCCGTTGTTCATCTACGTGAACAACGCGTCGTACGCCGAGAAGGCCCAGCTGCGCAGCTTCATCGACTTCTACGTTGAAAACGAAGACAAGGTTGCCGAAGCATCCCTGTTCATCGGCCTGACCGAAGAGCAGAAGACCACGGCTCAGACCGAGCTCGCCACCCTCGTCGGATAGTCACACCCGCACACTGATTCAAGAAGGAGATTGTGCGTTCATGAGCACACTCACCCCCGTCGGCGGTCCGGCTCTTATGCCGGGCCGCCCCGCGGTATCCCTGCGGTCCACCCGCCCCCGCCACGGCGAAACACTCGTTCGGCTCCTCCTGCGCCTCGCCGCCATTCTGACAATCATCATCACCGTCGGAATTCTGATCGCGCTTCTGGTCCCCTCCATAGAGTTCTTCCGCACCGTGCCGATCTTCGATTTTCTCTTCGGTGATCGTTGGGCGCCCCGCTTTGCTGACGCCTCCTTCGGCGTGTTGCCACTGATAACCGCGACGGCGTGGACCTCCGGTATCGCTCTGCTCGTCGCCATCCCACTCGGGCTGGGCGCTGCCGTGTTCCTGTCCGAGTACGCCAAACCTGGCCTGCGCAAAGTGTTGAAGCCTGTCTTGGAGATCCTGGCCGGTATTCCCACTGTTGTGTTTGGCCTCTTCGCCCTGCAGTTCGTGCAGGCCACCGTCTTTCGTGAATGGTTTGAACTCGACACGGGCGCCTTCAGCGTGCTCGCGGCCGGCCTCGTTATGGGAGTCATGATCGTGCCGACGATCGCCTCGATCAGTGAAGACGCCATGTCCGCCGTTCCCTTGAGCATGCGCCAGGGATCAGCAGCACTCGGCGCCAACCGCATGCAAACCACCGTGCGCGTCGTCTTTCCCGCCGCACTGTCGGGCATCATCGCCGCAATCGTCCTCGGTGTCTCCCGCGCCGTTGGAGAGACCATGATCGTAGCCATTGCCGCAGGTGGCCAGGCCCGCATCGTGACCGGGCCGCTCGAGCAGGGTCAAACAATGACCGGCTTCATCGCCAACGCCGCGCTCGGCGATTCCCGAGTGGGATCCCTTGAATACGACACCCTTTTCGCCGTCGGCCTACTCCTCTTTCTCGTCACCCTGCTGTTCAACTTCATCAGCATCCGCTTCGTGCGCCGTTTCCGGGAGATCTACTGATGACATTCCTTACTACCGGACTCGGCGCCCACATCCGAAGTGCCAGCATCCGCGGCAAGGTCCGCGGCGGCGAGAACAGCGCCCGCTCCGTGCTCTTTCTCATCGCGCTGTGGCTGTGCCTGTTCGTCGCGTTTGGAGTGCTTCTGACCCTCATCATCACGACCCTCATCGACGGGTCCTCCCGCCTTGACTCCCGCCTCGTCACCGAGTATCCAGCATCCGCCCCCGAACGGGCTGGGCTCCGCCCGGCGATCCTCGGCTCCATCTGGGTCATCGGAGTCACCGCCGTGATGACCATCCCGCTCGGTGTGGCAGCCGCGGTGCACCTGGAGGAATTCGCCGATCGCAAGAAGTGGTTTAACCGCGCGATTGAACTCAACGTGCAGAACCTGGCCGCCGTCCCCTCGATCGTCTACGGGCTGCTCGCTCTCGGATTTCTCGCTTTGCTGGGCGTGCAAAACAAGAACATCGTCATCGGCGGAGCTTTGGCGCTTGGCCTGCTCGTCCTACCCGTGATTATCATTTCCACGAGGGAAGCCCTGCGAGCCGTTCCCCTCGAGATCCGGCAAGGTTCCCTCGCCCTCGGCGCGACACCGCTGCAAACCGTTTGGAGACAAACGCTGCCAGCATCGGTCCCCGGCATAGCTACGGGAGCCATTTTGGGATTGTCTCGTGCCCTCGGCGAAGCCGCCCCGCTGCTCGTGCTGGGCGCGCTGGTCTTTGTCAGCTTCGACCCGAATGGGCTACTCAGCGGCTACACGACCATGCCGATTCAGATTTTTAACTGGACGTCCCGTCCGCAGGCCGAGTTCCACGAGCTCGCCTCCGCCGGCAGTATTTTGCTGCTGCTGATTCTGCTCGCCATGAACGGGCTCGCCATCTTCATTCGCAACCGCTACCAGCAGCGCTGGTAGATAGACAGGACCTCCCATGACGACGAACACTCGCGCTGCAAGCTTCACCACGGGCAGCGACCAGAAGCCCACCATTCACTTTCCGGCCGAACACGCCCACCGAAGCAGTGGGCTGCCCGCAGTGCCTAATGCGATTATCGAGTGCAAGGACGTAAACGTGTATTACAACGCGTTTCGCGCCGTGACCGGCGTCGACCTGGCGTTTGGCGCGAAAGAAATCACGGCTTTGATCGGTCCGTCTGGCTGCGGCAAGTCCACCCTGCTCCGATCGCTGAACCGGATGAACGATCTCATCGACGGTGCCCGCGTGGAAGGTTCAGTCACCTTCCAAGGCGAAGACATCTACCACAAGGAAGTCGACGCCATCGAAGTGCGGCGCCGCATCGGGATGGTCTTTCAAAAGCCCAACCCGTTCCCCAAATCGATCTACGACAACATCGCCTACGGCCCCCGCGTGATCGGCATGAAAGCGTCCAACATGGACGACCTGGTCGAGGAAGCCCTCACCCGCGCCGCCCTCTGGACCGAGGTCAAGGACAAGCTCAAGCAGTCCGCTTTCGGTCTCTCCGGTGGTCAGCAGCAGCGCCTGTGCATCGCCCGCACCATTGCCGTCAAACCCGACGTGATCCTGATGGACGAGCCCTGCTCCTCTCTCGACCCAATCGCCACGTCGCGGATTGAAGACCTCATGTATGAGCTCCGCGAGGACTACACGATAATCATCGTCACCCACAACATGCAGCAGGCCGCACGCGTGGCCGACCGCACCGCGTTCTTCACGGCGCTCGCTAGTGAAGAAACCGGCGACCGCACCGGGCTCCTGGTGGAATATGACCTCACCAAGAAGATCTTCGAGAGCCCGGCCGACCAGCGCACGGAAGACTATATCTCGGGTCGATTCGGGTGAGTCTCGTCGTTGAAACCCCGACCTGGCCGTTGCACGTCCTTGTTATCGATTCCCCGACACCGCTGCACCGAGGCAGCGCAGCGGAATTTCGCCGGCGCGGTATCTCTCTCAGCCGATCGGCCGACGGCTGCACTGCCCTGCGCATGCTCGCGCATGAGCCCGATTCGGTCGTCGTCGCCCCGACTGACATGACAGACATGCCCGTTCTCGATTTCATCGAAATCGTTGCCGACCTCGCCCATGCGCCTGTCCTGATGGGTCTCACCGCGACGCTGCCCGACGGGCTCGTCGCCGAGGGTCTCAGTCGGGGCGCGGCCGGCTTGGTCGCGCTTCCCCTCACTCCGTCGCGGCTTGCGTCAGCTGTGGGTCCGATGCGGCGCGGTCACGACCACCCGCCTGACCTAGTGTTGACGTGCGGCCGGCTGGTGCTCAACGCGGCAGAACACCGAGTGCTCGTGCGCGGTGTCGAAGTGTATTTCTCACCCAAGGAATTCGAGGTCCTGCAGTTTCTCATGCGCGGCTTCCCCAAGTTGGTCTCGCTTGACGAACTCGTGCGCCACTTCGCCGACGGCGACGTGGACTACGCCATCCGCGTGCGCATTACCGTGTACCGCATCCGCACCAAACTCGCCCAGGCGGCGCCCGGATTTCCCCCCATCATTGAGACGATCCGGGGGATCGGTTACCGAATCGCCGGCTGATTCGTAGGCATCATCTCGGCCAATAGAGCGAGCACCCGCGCACTGATCTCATCACGCATAACCCGCACCTCGGCCAGGGACTTGTCGACGGGATCTTCCAATACCCAGTCCATATACCGTCGCCCGGGATAAATCGGGCAAGCATCGCCGCAGCCCATGGTGATGACGTAGTCGGCGGCCTGCACGACCTCTTCGGTCAAAGGCTTGGGAAACTCGGTTGCGAGCGGAACACCGATCTCGTCGAGGGCTTCCACCACGACCGGGTGCACGGCTGCTGCCGGCGCTGATCCCGCCGTTCGCACGTGCACCGAGTCGCCGGCGAGTTGGCGCAGGATGGCCGCAGCCATCTGCGACCGCCCCGCATTCTGCACGCAGACGAAAAGGACTTCGGGCGTGCCCCTGAGCACCAGTCCTTCTGCAGTCGCCAGCGCGCTGAGCCTGTCGGTGGCAAATTTGGCTGTCAGCGACGGTAGAAACCGCACGATATGAGCACGCTCGGCCAGGAGCGCGTAGCTCTCGGTTACATACCGGGCCACGGTCTCCCGCGAAAAGGTGGAGCTGAACCGGTAGGACAGGTCGTCGACGATTCGCAAAATCACTGGAGGAACGGCACCATTTTGGGTAGGGGCGGCCGACGACATTGACGTCGCCTGCCCGATGACGGGTGCGGCCAGTAGCCGCCCGAACCGCACCCACGCATCTGCGGTCAACTGGAACTGGCCGCGCAGGTCCGTTGCCAGAAGGCCAACGCCCGTCAAATCAGTCATCGCCCGGTCGACCTCCGTGACGGGCAAAACCAGGGCGTCGGCCAGTGCCGGCGATGAGCTCTGCGGAGCGGGTGTCGCGGCGATCATGCTGAGCACGCGGAGGTTGACTGGGTCGGTGAGTGCGCTGATCTGTTTCGCGCGAGCGCGGGCCGCTTCGGTGTCGAGGGGGCGGCCGATCGTGCGCGGAGATTTGGACACGTGTTACCTCAGGAGATCGAGAATGGCGGACTTACGACTGGCAGCAATGGAATGCCAGACCTGACGCCCGCGTTGGTCCCGCACGAGAAGTCCGTCGTCGACCATGATGCGCAGGTGATGGGTGATCGTCGGCTGGGTCATGCCCAACGTTGTCGCGAGGTCCCCTACGGTTACCTCGCCGGATTCCGCGCCGGCGATCATGCTCAGCAGCTGAAGCCGGGTCGGATCCGCCACCGCGCGGAGGGTGCGTGCCAACAACTCAGCGGCCGTTCGATCAAGTGGGACGAACGGCTGCGCTGCGTCTGCGTCGTCGTGACGAGCGGAGGAGGGCATGCAGTCAGTCTATGGGCGACTTCCGACACAGACCTCAGCACCCTCACGCCAAGGTCGAGGGGGTGCAGCACGCCTCAACGCCGAGCGGGCTGCTAGCGACCACGGTGGCGAGCATGCGCAACGGCGTCGCCAAATTCTCGCAGCACAACGAATACACATTGCTGCGCCCCTGCGGCGTGACGCTAACGAGCAGCTGCTCGCGAAGGGGCGTCAAGTGATGGCTGACGAGGGTCTGACTCATGCCCGACGCATCCGTCAGCTCCCGCACCGTCTTCGGCCCCTCGGCCAGCAGCAGCACCAGGTGCAGCCGATTCGGGTCCGACAGCGCCCGCAGCGGTGGCGCCAGAATCCGCGCTTCCTCCGCCGGAGAGCGCAATTCATCGTCGGTTATCAGTTGCACATCGAGACCTTGCCGCATGCACTCAGTATTACACACACTCTTTGCTATCAACAGTGAACACTGTTATCGTCTGTCTTGTTTGTTGGTTACGAGAAGGGCGAATCATGATGAGTAACGCTAAGAACCCGACCGCTGGGCTTCCGGTCGTGGTGATCGGCGCTGGGCCGATCGGCCTCGCGGCAGCGGCGCACCTGTTGGAACGCGGACTTGAACCCCTGGTGCTCGAGGCCGGAACGTACGCCGGCGCATCCGTCGCCGCCTGGCAACACATCTCGCTGTTCTCCCCGTGGGAGTACGACATCGACACAGCATCCCGGCGTCTACTGGAGCAGACCGACTGGCAGCAGCCCGACCCGGAGGCGATGCCCAGTGGCCGCGACCTCCTCGAACAGTATCTGCGTCCACTGGCGGCGACCCCGGAGCTGACGGCGCGCATCCGTTTCTCTGCTGAAGTCGTGGCCGTCTCCCGGCAAGGAATGGACAAGACCCGCTCGATCGGGCGAGCTGGCCGTGCGTATGTCGTTCGCGTGCGCAGAAACGGCGTCGTCGCGGACATAGCTGCGTCAGCGGTCATTGACGCCTCGGGAACGTGGGGCCAGTCCAACCCCCTCGGAGCGAACGGCCTCGAGGCAGCAGGCGAAACGGATGCCGCGGCGTGGCTCAGCGGCCCCCTGCCCGACGTTCTCGGGCAAGATCGCGACCGTTTCGCCGGACGGCACACGCTCGTCGTCGGAATGGGACACTCCGCAGCCAACACGCTGCTCGCCCTGGTTGAACTGCGCCAGTCCGATCCGACGACGACGATCTCCTGGGCCATCCGAGGTGCGTCTCCGGAGCGCCTCTACGGCGGCGGCACGGATGACGAGCTGCCAGCCCGAGGCGCGTTGGGCACCCGCGTGCGCAACGCTGTCTCCGTCGGGGACATCACCCTGCTCACCAACTTCACAATCGACCGTTTCCGTCCCGCACCGGATGAGACCGGCCAACTCACGGTCGACGGCAGGGCCAACGGGCTCCCGGTTTCACTCAATGTCGATACCGTTGCGGCAGCCACCGGGTTCCGGCCCAACCTGGACATGCTGCGCGAGGTTCGCCTCAGCCTGGATCCGTCATTGGAAGCGCCAGCACTGTTGGCTCCGCTCATCGATCCCAACTTTCACAGCTGCGGCAGCGTCGCACCGCACGGCGCAACTATCCTCAGCCACCCCGACGACGGATTCTTCATTGTCGGGATGAAAAGCTACGGCCGCGCCCCCACCTTTCTCATGGCCACCGGATACGAACAAGTGCGCTCCACCGCCGCCGAACTCGCCGGCGACCACGCCGCCGCCGAGCGGGTTGAACTGACCCTGCCGGAGACCGGAGTCTGCTGCATCGCCCCAGGAATCGTCACTCCCGTGACAACGGTCGGGTTCTCCACCGGGCTCGAACACGGTTTGGCCGGTGAGGCTGCGGTCGACTCCTGCTGTGCGGCGACGGTAGCGCCCACACCGGCGGTCGCCCCAGCGTCCGTCAAAGGCGGATGCTGCTCAACGACACATGTGGAGCTGGCGATCCCCGTTCACCACTGACGACTGTGTCCTGCCAGTTTCTGTGCACGATGGAGTCGCTGCCCGGGGCCATCGGTCATGAGTCCGTTCCGAAACGGCTGTCCACGACTAATGCCGCAGGCTGCTGGCCCACAGAATCACGGTCGCCGGTCGAAGATGTGAGGGCCGCTCTGTGGGCCGCCCGGAGGCCGTTGCCAATAACGACGACCTCGGCGAGTTCGTGCACGAGCACGACGCCGGCCAGGCCGAGCACCCCAAACAGGGCGAGGGGGAACAGCACGACGATGATCAGCAGCGCCAGCACAATGTTGCCGGTCATGATGCGGCGGCCGCGTCGCGCGTGCGCCAGAACGTGGGGAATGAGTCGCAGGTCGGTTCCGATGATGGCGACGTCGGCGGTCTCGATGGCGGCGGCAGACCCTCCCACTCCCATGGCGATGCCGACATCGGCGGCGGCGAGGGCAGGGGTGTCGTTGATGCCGTCGCCGACCATCGCGGTGCGGCGGCTGCGGGCGAACTGGCCGATGGCATCCGCTTTGTCGGCGGGGAGTTGCTCGGCGCGGTAGTCGCTGATGCCGACCCGGCCGGCGAGAACCCGGGCGGTGCGTTCGTTGTCACCGGTGAGCATCGCGGTGGTGATTCCCTGCGCGGTGAGATCGGTGATCGTCGTAGCGGCTTCGGGTTTGAGTTCGTCGCGAATGCCGATGATGCCGGCCGCTGCGCCGTCGATTTCCACGACGATGACGGTCATGCCCTCATCTTCCAGGCGTTCGCAGGCCTCCGACAGCGAGCCGGGAGCGACCCAGCGCGGGTTGCCGACCCGGGCGCGGTCGCCGGCGACAACGCCGGTGAGGCCGTGGCCGGGGTGCTCGACCAGTTCCGTTGCGTCGAGCGGATGCGGCTGCTCGGCCAAAATCGCGGCCGCCAGCGGATGCGTGCTCCGCGCCTCCAGCGCTGCGGCGACACCGAGCACGGCGGCCCGATCGTGCGGCTGCAGGGTGTGGACGGCGACGACGTCCGGCCGGTTGCGGGTGAGGGTGCCCGTCTTGTCGAAGGCGACGAGTTGAATGGCACCGAGTTGCTCGAAGGCGGCACCTGATTTGATGACGACGCCGAACCGGCTCGCCGCGCCGATCGCGGAGATGACCGTCACCGGCACCGCGATGGCCAGCGCGCAGGGGGACGCGGCGACGAGCACGACCAGGGCGCGTTCCGTCCACAGGGCAGGGTCGCCGACGAGGAATCCGAACACGATGATCAGGCCGGCGACACCGAGCACGATCGGAACCAGGGGCTTCGCGATCCGATCGGCGAGCCGGGCGCGTTGGCCCTTCTGGGCCTGGGCTTGTTCCACCAGACGCACGATCGTGGTGAGGGAGTTGTCGGTGCCGTCGGCCGTCGCTTCGACCAGCAAGCTTCCGGAACCGTTGATTGACCCGGCCAACACCGGGTCGCCCGGGCCGACCTCGACCGGAATCGACTCGCCGGTCAGCGCCGAGGCGTCGAGGCTGCTGCGGCCCTCGCGCACGATGCCATCGGTGGCGACACGGTCGCCGGCGCGAATAACCAACAGGTCGAGCACCCGAAGGTCGCGGGCAGCGACATCGATGTCGCCGGAATGACGTTTGACGCGGGCGGTTTCCGGAATCAGCGAGAGCAGCGCGCGCAGTCCGTGTCGGGCCTTGTCGAGCGCGCGGTCTTCGAGCGCCTCGGCGATAGAGAACAGGAACGCGAGCGCAGCAGCTTCTCCGACGTGCCCGAGGAGCACCGCACCAATGGCGGCAATCGCCATCAGCAGGCCGACGCCGAGCTGACCGCGAAGCAGCCGGCGCACGGCCCCGGGAACGAACGTCGACGCGCCGGCGAGCAGCCCGACGGCCAGAACGACCGTTCCGGCGGTGTCCAATCCGGACCAGGTGAGCAGGTAACCGATCAGCAGAAATACTCCGGCTGCGACGGGAGCGAGCAGGCTGCGATCCCGCCACCAGGCCGGCAGGTCGTCAGGGGCATTCTCCGTGAAGACAACTTCGTCACTGACCTTGATCGGCGACTCCGCCTCGTCGGGACCGCAGCATTCCCGGCTCACGCGGAGGCTCCGGTGCCGCAGCAAAACGGTACATCGCAGTTCGTGTCGACGCATCCGGTGCCGTCATCGACGGCCAGCACGACCTCGACCAGTGCGGTGAGCGATCTGGTGAGATGCGGATCGGCCAGTTCGTACCGCGTGCGACGCCCTTCCGGCACTGCGACGACAATGCCGCACCCCCGCAGGCAGCTGAGATGGTTCGACACATTCGACCGGGTGAGGTCGAGGTCACGGGCGAGGTTGCCCGGATACCCCGGTTGCTCGAGCAGCGCCAGCAGAATGCGCGAACGGGTCGGGTCGGCCATGGCACGGCCGAGGCGATTCATGACGTCCAGGTGCGAGGCGATGGTCAGCATCCACTGACTATACAGCGGATGCTGACGCGCTTGCGCTATCAGTTCATGCTCGAGCAGGTACAGATGAGACACTGAAGAGCATTGAGGCACCCGACCGTCTCTCGAACAGGACAGACGCGATGACGACACGATGGGCACGCGTCGTCCGCGGCGTGCTTGCGGCCGTTTTCGCGACCTTCGTCGCCGCCTGGTTCCATTCGGCAGCCGGCGGTAGCCCGCCGAGCTGGCTGGCCGTAACTGTCACTCTGGCGGGCGCCATTCCTGCGGCAGTGTTCCTCACGGGCTCCACCTTGTCGTGGATCCGCTTGTCGCTGACCGTTGCCGCAAGCCAGTTCCTCCTGCACATCACTCTGGGCATGAGCAGCCAACCATTTCGGCAAGGCCCCCTCGCTGCTGCCCACCACGGCAGCACAGCGATTGCGGACCCGGCGGCAGTACTAAACCTCGCCGGTGTGGCGACCCATGACATCCTCGGTCACAACGGGGCGATGTGGCCGGCCCACCTCCTCGCCGCGGTGGTCACCATCCTTGCTGTCGGCCACGGGGAAGCGGCATTCTGGGCAGTCCTGGCGCTGGCCGGACTGAGCATCGCGATCGCACTGGCCAGCGCCCCGACGTTCGCGCCGCGCCCCTATCCTCAGCGATCCGGCGGGAACCCGCGAGCACGTATACCTCGATCGCTGGCGCCGCTGTCGTCGATGCGGCTTCGCGGGCCGCCGGTTTCGGTCGCCTGATCAGGCATCCGTTCTATTACCCCATTTTTTGCCCAGCCGATCGGTCACTTTTCGCTGGGCCTGTACCTGAAAGATTTGCCATGAATTTACGCATCACCTCCACGACCCTGATCGCTGCCGCGGCAGGACTGGCCCTCGCCATGGCTGCACCGCTGGCCGCCTCGGCACACGTGAGTGTCAGCCCTGACGATTCCGATGCCGGCGCGTATTCCAACTTTGATTTCAAAGCCCTGAACGAGTCGGCGACCGCGACCACGACGCGACTGGAGATCACTCTGCCGAGAGACACTCC
>Ga0314774_1000582_pt1 | contig 27831 bp, 25 predicted proteins | sample MetaGCBIA2018_FD_204515 | JGI IMG/M metagenome (GOLD analysis project Ga0314774, IMG submission 204515) | Cryopeg brine microbial communities from Beaufort Sea near Barrow, Alaska, United States - CBIA 2018 | ecosystem: Environmental > Aquatic > Marine > Coastal | place: USA: Alaska | collected...
ATACCGGCCGCCCGACACTGATTCGAACCAGTCAGGCCGACAGTAAGGAGGCAGACCATGTTTGAGTCGCTGAAGCAGTTACCTCAGGATCCGATTTTGCAGCTGATGCAGATGTTTCGCGATGATACCCGGCCCGACAAGGTCGATCTGGGTGTTGGAGTATACAAAGATGATGCAGGCAATACGCCCATCATGGCTTCGGTACATGAAGCCGAACGGCGCCTGCTTGAGGGAGAAACGACCAAAAGCTATGTCGGGCCGGCCGGAGCCGCTGGTTTTAACGAGGCCATGGCGCGCCTCATCCTGGGGAACACTAACAGCCTGATCCGCGATGGCCGTACCTCGGTGATTCAAACGCCGGGTGGTTGCGGAGCTCTTCGCATGGCAGCGGAGTTTCTCCGGCTGTGTCAGCCGGACACTACGGTCTGGGTTAGCACTCCCACCTGGGCAAACCACATGCCTTTGCTGGGCGGTGCCGGCCTGAACATTCGCGAATATCCGTATCTCAATCGAGTGACATTAACGGTAGATTTTCCCGCCATGCTTGAGACGTTGGAAGGCGCCAGAGCAGGGGATGTGGTGCTGCTACACGGCTGTTGCCACAACCCCTCCGGTGCCGACCTGACGTTCGAGCAATGGAGGGCCATTACCCAACTGATTCAGCGCAAGGGACTACTGCCCTTTGTGGATATGGCTTACCAGGGTTTGGGTGAGGGTCTTGAGGAAGACGCAGCCGGTGTGCGTTATTTGGCAGGCCAGGTACCGGAAATGGTGATTGCGGCTTCCTGTTCCAAGAACTTCGGCTTGTATCGGGAACGCACCGGTGCGCTGATGCTGATCTCTGCCACCGGCGTGACCAACATCGCGGCCACCAGCCAACTGCTGAGCGTTGTACGTTCCCACTATTCCATGCCCCCGGCCCATGGTGCCGCCATCGTCGAAACCATTCTGGGTGATGATGCCCTACGCGCCGTATGGCAGAGTGAATTAAGCGGTATGTGTGAACGCATACTTAGCCTGCGGCACGCTTTTGCGGAAGCACTGGCCCCGGTGGGTGACTTTGGCTTTATTGCCCAGCAGCGCGGCATGTTCTCGTTCTTGGGTATTACACCGGAACAGGTTCGACAGTTACAGGAAGAGCACGGCATCTACATGCTGGAAAGTAGCCGGATGAATGTAGCAGGCCTGAATGACCTGGTGTTGCCAAGAGTTGCCAGCGCGATTCGCAGAGTTATGCAGTAATTCGTTAATCCAATAACAACAAGCAATCAGAGCCTCTTTCACAGAGGCTTTAAATAATGACGACAAAAACAATTATACGGAGAACGCAATGAGTGAAACAGTTCACCCTCATCAGCAGGCCAGTAGTCTCTGGACCTCCAGAATGGCTTTTATTCTGGCTGCAGCCGGCTCGGCCGTTGGACTTGGCAATATCTGGAAATTTCCATACATCACTGGTGAAAACGGTGGCGGTGCCTTTGTACTGGTTTATCTCGCCTGTATTTTTCTTATTGGTGTGCCGGTGCTTATCGCAGAAATCATGATTGGCCGGCGGGGCGGTCAAAGCCCCGTCGCGACTATGCGCACCCTGACAAAAACCGAGGGTACAGTCAAAGGCTGGCGCATCATCGGCTGGAACGGCGTGGTTGCATCTTTTCTGGTGTTGTCCTTTTACGCGGTGATCGGTGGTTGGTCGCTGGTTTACATCGGTAAAGCGGCGCTCGGCTCGTTTGTGGGTGCTGACGCAGAGGCCATAGGCGGGCAATTTAACGACCTGTTGGCGAACCCTTGGGAACTGTTGCTCTGGCACACGGTTTTCATGGCGATTGTGGTGTTTATCGTTGGCCGGGGTATACGCAAGGGTCTTGAAAAAGCGGTCAGCATGCTGATGCCAATGCTGTTTTTGTTGCTTATTGTGATGGTGTTTTACGCCATGAACAGCGGCAGCTTTGGCCGTGCTGTCAGTTTCATGTTCTCGCCGGATTTCAGCCGTCTGACAACGGAGGGTGTGTTAATCGCCCTTGGCCACGCGGCCTTTACGCTCAGTATTGGGATAGGTGTGCTGATGGCTTACGGCTCGTACCTGCCTAAAAACATCAATATTGCCAGCACCGCCATGACCATCGCGGTGCTGGATACCAGCGTGGCCTTGCTTGCCGGGCTTGCCATTTTCCCGCTGGTTTTTGCTAATGGACTGGAAGCAGGCGCCGGGCCCGGTCTGATTTTTGTGACCCTGCCACTGGCCTTCGGTCAGATGGGTGGAGGGATTTTGTTTGGTGCCCTGTTTTTTGCATTGTTACTGGTGGCGGCCATAACGTCTGCGATCTCCATGCTGGAGCCCGTCGTCGAATGGCTTGAGGAACACAAAGGCGCGAACCGGGTTAAAAGCGCTCTGGCCGGGGGTTTCGCTGCCTGGTTTATAGGTATCGGTACCGTGTTGTCCTTCAACCTGTGGGGCGATGTGCACCCGCTGGGATTTATCGGCTTTTTTGAAGGCAAAACGGTATTCGACCTTCTCGATTTTCTGGTCTCTAACGTCATGATGCCGTTGGGCGGACTTGCTATCGCCCTGTTTGCAGGATGGGCCATCCGTCGTGAGGGGCTGGCTGAAGATATCGGCCTGAAAGGCGGCACCTACAAAGCCTTCATGGTGATACTGAAGTTTGTAACGCCGGCGGGTATTGCGATTGTGTTTCTTTATAATCTGGTTTAAAACCAGCCTTCTCCGTAAGCGCCCTTAAATCAAACCCACTTGTTATCAGTCGAACTGCGACACATTGTTGAAGCCTTTCCAGGTCGACGTTCCACGGTAACAGCGCCTCTAGCTTTTACAGTGTGTTTGCTTCAGATCAGCTGAGAATAAGTGGATCGATATTAAGGGCGCTGGTTAAACATAAAATATGCCTGTCAAACCTGATTCCGAGTGGGCTACGCCACCGAAGGCTGTGAAGAGGTAGCCTTGTCAATGAGCTGACGCACCCTATCCTGAGTTTTGCCCAAGGCGTTCGCCAACTCTTCACAAAGAAACTTTATGCCAAGGTTTAAATGCTTGCGATCAGTCGCGCTCAGCGTGCTCTGCTCTTGCATGACAGTCAGGCCCTTAACGACTTCAGCGTAACCAAAAGGATCACCATCATCGAAAGCTGCCTGGTTAGCCGTTGCGCGAACTTTCCATTGTTCGCTGAACTTGCCTTGCCAGCTTTTTAAATGACTAATAATTTTTCTTGCCTCCATGGCACTCATTGGAGTGCGAATGGTGTCCGGCATATCGTTAGCGCGTACTAGCCAAGTTAGGTTGTCGCGTTCGAAATAGAGTTTGACAAACTTGGCTTAGTTTTCACCAAAAAAACTCCTTTTGCGAATGGATTTAACTACGCCGATGCCATAGCCGGGATGAAAAATACGATCACCTTGATTAATAGTGATAATGTTCTCCTAGTGCTTAAAAAATCTCAATAATTAAAATAATAAATAAAAACAATATGTTACACTATTCTGTGATTAAGTTCAAGGTGAGATCTATTGCTGATCAATCAAGCTCATAGCGCCAGGTATTAGCAAAACAGAAATACTTGAGAGGGCTGGGACAATCACTGCTAAAGCGATTTTTGAGTTATTCAACTTGCCTTAAGGACAGCTCATCCGCTTTAGGCTGGAGCGTTTCGCGCAAGAGGTCGATGAACAGGCGCACCTTGGCGGACAGGTTCAACCGCTCTGGATAGACCGCATAGATGCCCGCCTCATGAGTCTTTTCGGGCAATACCACCTGCAATCGTCCTGTACGCACATGGCGCGCGATATCCCACTCCGAACGCAGCATGATACCGTGGCCTTCCAGTACCCAACTCACGGCGATTTCCCCGTCATTCGTGGATAGCTGGCCGGTGGCACGGACGTGCTCACCGTCATCGAAGCGCCAGATGTCATAGGCCTTGCGTTCCTGGCGCAGGATGATGCATTGGTGTTGGGTAAGGTCCTCAAGCCGCGTCGGCGTCCCGTGCTTTCGCAAGTAGGAAGGCGCGGCGACCAGTACCCGTTGGTTGGGCAGGAGCCGTGTCACAATCAGGCGGGAAGACGATGGCATGCCAAAACGTATGTTCAGGTCGTAGCCTTCCTCGACCATGTTCGCCGGCGCATCCGATAGCTCCAGTTGTACCTGAACTTCCGGATTCGTGCGGGCAAAACGGGATATGGCCGGAGCAATATATTCGCGGCCAAACTGGAAGGTAGCATTCACCCTTAACAGTCCCTGCGGCTCGGCGCTGGCTCGCGATAGCGACTGTTCCGTTTCCTTGATCCGGCCAATGATGTCGTGTGAGGCCAAAAGAAAGACTTCGCCATCGCTGGTGAGGCTCAACCGCCGCGTTGTGCGGTTCAGCAGGCGCACGCCGAGACGATTTTCGAGGCGGGTGAGTCGTCGGCTGACGGCTGAGGCGGTGAGGCCCAACTCCAGGGCCGCATGGGACAGGTTGAGGCGGCGAGCAACACAGACAAAAAACTGCATATCACTGTCGCTGCTCATTGGCGTCACCTCTCTTATAAACTGTTCCCAAAAATCAATAATGTTTTGTTATTTGTGAAATTACAATCATAAAAAAAATGAACTATTGTGTTATTGCTTCGGGATTTTGACCCGTGGCGCTGGCGCACTGTGTCAAATGCGGTGTGATCAGGGGGGCGAGGGATTGCGGCACTCGTGAACTGGCGAGCGGCCTCCACTGGCAAATCTCCTCTCTTCATAAAGGCCTAAATGGCATGACCCATGCCAGGCAAAATAAAATCTGGGAGGAACAGATGTCTATCAAAAAAAACCTAATAGCTACAAGTCTCGCGCTCATGGTGGCTGTGCCCGCTTTGGCACAATCCGATTTCCCAACCAAACCGATCACCTACATTATTCCCTTCAACGCCGGGGGGGAGTCTGATCTCTCCGCGCGATTCCAGCAGGCAGAGTGGAAGGAGCACACTGGAGAGGACGTGATCATCCAGTATCAGTCCGGCGCGGGTGGTGCGCAGGCTTGGTCGCAGTTGAACTCGATCCCGGGTGATGGCTATACCATTATGGGCATTAACCTGCCCCACACGGTTCTGCAACCCATGGAAGGTTCTGTAGGCTACAAGACTGATGAGCTGACCCCGGTCAACTACTTCCACTACACGCCAAACGCGATCTTCGTCACCAAGGACAGCGAGTACAAGACCCTCCAGGATCTGATCGACTACGCCAAAAAGAACCCGGGGGCTGTGACCCTTGCGGGGTCCGGTGCCAAGTCGGCAAATAATCTGGGGCAGTTGCAGTTTGATGAGCTTGCGGGGGTGAAGACGACCTACATACCGTTCTCCGGTACTGGGCCTTCAGTCACGGCCGTACTGGGCAGCCAGACCACTGCCGGCTTCAATTATGCTACCTCGGGAGCTAACCAAGGTGATGCTATGCGCATGCTGGCGGTTGCATCCGAAAAGCGTCTGCCTGCCTTCCCGGACGTTCCGACCTTCAAGGAGCTCGGTTTGGACATCGTGGGCGGTGCCTATCGTGGGGTGGCGGTGCCGGATTCAGCTTCCGAAGAAATGCGTCAGAAAATTTCGGATATTGTGACCGAGATTAATCAGGACCCTGACTTTATCAAGAAAATGGAGGACGGCGGTTTTGTACTGACCGACATTGGCTATGAGCAGATGCCGGAATTCATGAAAAAGATGAAGGCTGAATACGCCAAGAGCGCTGCAGCGCTTGGTATCGGCAACTAAGGAGCAGTCGTATGGAACTGCTTGGCTACTTTCTCGATGCATTGACGCCGTTTAATCTCATGCTCGCACTGATTGGTGTGATTCTCGGCACGGTGATTGGGGCGCTACCGGGGCTCTCGGCCACGATGGCGGTAGCCGTGCTGGTTCCGTTCACATTTACCATGGACCCCGCCTCCGGTTTGATCGCGCTTGGCGCGATTTATACCGGGGCAATCTACGGCGGGGCCTTCGCGGCTATTCTTGTTAATACGCCCGGAACTCCCTCGGCTATTGCGACGACATTTGATGGCTATCCTATGGCCCGTAAGGGTGATGGAGGGCTGGCGATAACATTGGCGAACCTGGCATCTGTCTTCGGTGGTCTGGTCGGCGCAATCGCGCTATTGCTACTTGCGCCGCCGCTGGCCAAGGTCGCATTGGTTTTCGGCCCGCCCGAATATTTCTGGCTGGCTGTTTTCGGGCTTACTCTGATTTCCGCGCTCTCTGTCGGCAACACACTCAAAGGGCTCATAGGGGCCTGTCTCGGGCTGATGTTGTCGATGGTGGGTGTTGCCGTCGTCGGTGGCGATGTGCGCTATACCTTCGACGTTCAAGCGTTTCTGGGCGGGATCGACATCACCTCGGCACTGATTGGTCTCTATTGCGTACCGGTTATCCTCGACCTGGTTTCAACTCGTGCCGCTCACCTGAAAGTCAACGCCGACGTCGCTAAAGGCGGCCTGCGGTTGCGCGAAGCGATGGGTATCGCCTGGCGTTCAAAATTCAACGTTGTCCGGTCGTCAGTTATCGGCACGGTCGTTGGCATCCTCCCTGGCGCCGGTGGCTCGATTGCCGGGTTGGTGTCCTATACCGAGGCGAGGCGTTCATCCAAAAACAGCGCGAATTTCGGCAAGGGTGAGCCGGATGGCGTGATTGCCACCGAGGCGGCGAACAATGCCACCGTGGGTGGCGGCTTTATCCCGACGCTGGTTCTGGGTATTCCTGGCACACCGCCGGATGCCATTATCCTGGGTGCCTTATTAGTTCAGGGCATCAAGATCGGGCCGAGGCTTTTCAATGACGAAGCCCAGGTTGTGTATACCTTCATCTTCGGGCTGTTGATCGCCACCGTATTGATGTTGCCCACAGGGTTGCTGATTGGGCGGTATGCGTACAAATCAGTGGTGTCGTTTCCGAAATCGCTGCTGGTACCCACCGTTGCTTTCATGACGGTCGTGGGTTCTTTCGCCATTCATTCCAACATCCAGGATACCCAAATGATGTTTGGTCTTGGTGTGATGGCTTGGGTGCTCAACCGCTACGGGTTCGCCCCGTCTCCGATCGTTCTTGGGCTGGTGTTGGGTCAGATCGCCGAACAGGGCTTCGTGCAGAGTTACCTGATTGGCAATGCCACCGGTAATATCAGCGGCATGTTCTTCGGTCGGCCAATCAGTATAGGCATTATCTTTGCTGCCATCCTGACACTGGGCTATCCGTTCTTTACCGAATGGCGTGCCCGCAAACGCGAGGTGCAGCCTTTGACCGAGCGAGCGATGGATGCGGAGGCACACCCGGCGAATCTCCAGCCGAAGTCAGCCACCCCAGACGCACCCAGAGGCCCCGATGCGGGCACGATCCTGCTTGCCGTCGTGTTTGCTGCGCTCGGTATCATGTCCTACGTGGCTACCGACGCCATGTCACCCATGGGCGCCGTATTTCCCGCCACCATCTCAGTTTTGCTGGTGGTGTTCTCCATCGGCCTGGTTATTTTCGCACTCCTGCGAAAGGGGAGCCCGTCGGATAATGGCGACCCTGCAGCATCGACCACGCGCCGGATACTGCTCACCATTATTTTCGGTTTGTGGGTATTCCTCATTCCTGTGCTTGGATTTTTTGTCGCGGGGCTGGCTGCATTCGGCTCGATGATGGTGCTTGCCGAACACGAGCGTCGCCCGGCAAAGACTTGGTTGATACGCGCGATCACCGCCGTTGCGGTGGTGGCTGGCTTCTGGTGGATGATGGCTGACGTGCTGTTGTTACGGATGCCGATGGGACTATTTTTCTAAGGAAACTGATGATGAAAACTTACAAGATTGCGGCCATCCCGGGTGATGGTATCGGCATTGAAGTGATTGATGCTGGCCTGCGTGCACTAACAGCGCTGGCCGAAAGCGATGGCGGATTCAAGCTGGATGTGACGAACTTCGACTGGGGTAGCGATCGCTACAAACGGGAAGGCACGTTCATGCCCGCAGACGGTGCTGACCAACTCAAGGCCTTTGATGCCATTCTGTTTGGCGCGGTGGGCGCACCGGACGTGCCCGATCACCTCACACTATGGGGGCTGAGGCTGGCAATCTGCCAGCCGCTCGATCAGTACGCCAACGTTCGGCCTACGCGGATACTGCCTGGCATAAAGAGCCCACTTGAAGGCGTGGGCCCCGGCGATCTGGACTGGGTCATTGTCCGCGAGAACTCTGAAGGTGAATACGCCGGCCAGGGCGGGCGCAGTCATCGGGGGCAATCCCATGAGACGGCTACCGAGGTGTCAATATTCACAAGAGTTGGGGTCGAGCGAATCATGCGCTATGCCTTCAAACTGGCTCAGTCCCGGCCGCGCAAGTTGCTGACGGTCGTCACTAAATCCAACGCGCAGCGCTACGGCATGGTGCTTTGGGATGAAGTGGCCGCGGAAGTCGCCGGCGACTATCCGGACGTGAAATGGGACAAGATGCTGGTAGATGCCATGACCGTGCGGATGACGATGAAGCCGAAATCCATCGACACGGTGGTCGCCACCAACTTGCATGCTGACATCCTTTCGGATTTGGCTGCGGCGTTGGCGGGCTCGATTGGTATTGCCCCAACCGCGAACTTCAATCCTGAAGGCGCGACGCCGTCCATGTTCGAACCCATTCATGGGTCTGCCTTCGACATTACCGGGCAGGGCATCGCCAATCCGGTGGGCACTTTTTGGAGCGCATCAATGATGCTCGAGCATCTGGGTGAGACTGCCGCGGCCAGGCGCATGATGAATGCTGTTGAAATGGTGACGGCCGATCGGGACCTGCATACACCCGACCTGGGTGGCAGCGCCACAACCGATCAGATAACCGAGGCGGTGATTGCCGCGATCCGCAACAACTAAGGAGACTAAGATGTCAGGCAGTACGATGAAAATTGCGGTGATTCCCGGCGACGGAATCGGCAAAGAAGTCATGCCCGAAGGAGTGCGGGTGCTGAAAGCCGCCGCCTTGAAATACGGATTTGACATGGTGTTTACCGACTTCGAATTCTCATCCTGTGAATACTACCAAACCCACGGCAAGATGCTTCCGGATGACTGGAAGGATCAGATTGCAGGGCACGATGCGATTTTTTTTGGCGCGGTAGGGTGGCCCGATACGGTACCGGACCACGTTTCGCTGTGGGGTTCGTTGATCCAGTTCCGGCGTGAATTTGACCAATACGTGAGTTTGCGCCCTGCGCGTCTCATGCCCGGGGTGCCATCGCCACTGGCTGGCCGCAAACCCGGCGACATCGACATGATGATCGTGCGCGAGAATACCGAGGGAGAATATTCTTCGATAGGCGGCAAAATGTTTCCCGGTACTGATCGCGAAATCGTGATGCAGGAAACGGTGATGACCCGTACGGGTGTAGACCGGATTCTGCGATATGCGTTCGACCTTGCAGAACGGCGCAGCGGTCGGTTGACGTCAGCCACCAAATCGAACGGAATATCCATCACGATGCCCTATTGGGACGAGCGAGTGGCCGAAATGGCAAAGGCCTATCCCGCTGTCAGTGTTGATAAATACCACATCGATATTCTTACGGCGTTATTTGTTTTGCACCCCGATCGCTTCGATGTTGTGGTCGCCTCGAACCTGTTCGGTGACATTCTGTCGGATCTTGGCCCTGCTTGCACCGGTACGATTGGCATCGCACCCTCTGGAAACATCAACCCCGAGCGCAAGTTCCCGTCCTTGTTCGAACCGGTCCACGGATCAGCACCGGACATTGCTGGGCAAGGAATCGCCAATCCGGTCGGGCAGATCTGGGCAGGGGCGATGATGCTAGACCACCTTGGTCATCCCGAGGCTGCAGCTGACATCGTCCGTGCGATTGAGAAAGTACTGGCCGAGCCGGGAATGCGTACTCGCGATTTGGGTGGCACCGCCGGGACGACAGACTGCGGTAAGTCAATTGCTAACGCGCTGAACTGAGGAAGAAAGCGATGCGGATTACAGATATACGCGAAAAGACGGTCTCAATTGCCTCACCAATGGCCAATGCTTATATCGACTTCTCCAAGATGACCTGTTCCGTTGTAGCGGTCGTCACGGATGTGGTTCGGGACGGTAAGCCGGTCATCGGATACGGGTTTAATTCCAATGGTCGCTATGGTCAGGGTGCACTGATGCGAGACCGCTTCATTGCTCGTGTGCTGGAGGCGGATCCCGCGACTCTGGTTGACGAGGCCAACGACAACCTCGATCCTTTCGCCATCTGGCAAGCGCTCATGACGAATGAAAAACCAGGCGGGCATGGCGAACGTTCCGTCGCGGTGGGCACCATCGACATGGCGGTCTGGGACGCGGTTGCCAAGATTGCAGGGGTACCGCTGTATAAACTGTTGGCGGATCGGTATCGCGGCGGTGTGCACGATGAGAAAGTCTGGGTGTATGCAGCGGGTGGCTATTATTATCCTGGTAAAGACCACGCTAAACTCCAGGACGAGGTACGTAGCTATCTGGATCGGGGCTACAACGTCGTCAAGATGAAAATCGGCGGTGCCTCGCTGCAGGAGGATCTTGCCAGGATCGAGGCCGTGATCGACGTGGTCGGTGATGGCAGCAGATTAGCGGTTGATGCCAATGGGCGCTTCGATCTCGAGACTTCCATCGCTTATGCAGAGGCACTGAGGCCCTACAAGCTATTCTGGTATGAAGAAGCGGGTGATCCACTCGACTATGCACTGCAGGCCGAACTGGCAGCGCATTACGACCTTCCAATGGCCACCGGCGAAAATCTGTTCTCCCACCAGGATGCGCGCAATCTATTACGTTACGGCGGAATGAGGCCCGACAGAGACTGGCTGCAATTCGATTGCGCCTTGTCGTACGGGCTTGTGGAATACCTGCGTACGCTGGACGTTATGAAATCCATGGGCTGGTCATCACGCAGGGTGGTGCCGCATGGTGGTCATCAGATGTCGCTGAATATCGCCGCCGGGTTACACTTGGGCGGCAATGAGAGCTACCCTGATGTGTTCCAGCCTTTTGGCGGTTTTGCGGATGGAATTGACGTGATCGATGGTTACGTTGGGCTGCCGGATATCCCCGGTGTGGGCTACGAGGCAAAGTCGTCGCTCTATGAGCTGATGAAAACGCTCACCGACTGATCGGACATTGTTCGCCGTTTGCCGACGATCTTTTATTGTAGCAGGCGCAGATTCTGATGGCGCTCGCACTTTAGCGATCGTGAGCAGATTCAGGGCAAAGCAGCCCCAAAAGTTGTGGCTGCTTCTCCAGGTATTATGGCGACTCAGTTCGTTCGGAACAGCTGTGTTTCGCGATCTTTGAAGGCCTTGAACTCCAGGGCATTGCCGGAAGGATCGTAGAAAAACATGGTGGCCTGCTCACCCGGCTCACCTTTGAACCGTATGTAAGGTTCAATTTCGAAAGCGACCCCATGGTCGCGAAGTTTTGCGGCCAGCTTATTCCATGCATCCATTTCCAGCACCACTCCAAAATGTGGAACTGGCACACCGTGACCGTCTACCGGATTTTTATGGTTGTCTGCGGGCCTCTCTTTCAACGCAGAGTTGAGATGGCAGACAAACTGATGACCATACAGGTTGAAGTCGACCCAGCTGTCGGAGGATCGGCCTTCAGGGCAGCTCAGAAACTCGCCATAGAATTGTCTGGCTTCATCGATATCGCGAACCTGAATGGCGAGATGGAATGGATCTTGTACGGCCATAATGCGTGCCTCTTTAAATAGTTATGAAACGAACAACTGAACCTGGCAGCACCGGCTTCTACGATGCAACCTGAGTTGTGAATTCGAAAGCACCGTCCAGGCTAAAATGCAGCGTCGCACCACGGGGCAGAATGCCAACGCCTGCCGGCGTCCCGGTCAGGATAACGTCGCCTGGCTCCAGCGTGAAGTGGCGGCTCATTTCTACCAGCAGCTGCGGTACCGAAAACAGCATGTCTGAAGCTTTGCCGATCTGGCGCAGTTCTTCGTTGATCGACAGGCTAAAACTCAATGAGTCCCAGTTTGGTACGTCTCTCACTTTTACAAAGGAAGAGAGAGGGCAGGCCCCATCAAAACCTTTGGCAATCTCCCACGGATGCCCTTTTCCTTTTAGCTTTGCCTGAACATCGCGCAGGGTCAGATCAAGCGCCAGTCCAAGCCCGACCACAGCACCCTCCGCCTGCTCTGTTGTAGCATTACTCAGCGGCTCACCAATCAACAGTGCAAGTTCCGTTTCATAGTGCACTTCACCGCGAATAGCCGGCGCGGTAATTGTATCTTCCAGGCGCACAGCGGCTGTTGCTGGTTTGATGAACAGAATGGGTTCAGTGGGCACCGGATTGTTTAGCTCTTTGGCATGCTCAGCGTAGTTTCGTCCGACGCAAACAATTTTGCCGAGCGGCTGTCCAAAGTGTGAGTTATCGAGAAAGCGAGGGGTAAAGGTCATAGCGATAAAATACCGATTCAAGTGGAACTGTGCACCAGACGTCTCTGTAATATGAGAACAAGGCGAGCACACTTCCGTGCTTAAGGATTGTCAGGGTAGATGCGTCAGCTTCTTAACCAGCTGGCTGGCTATCAGTTAAACCGTTTTCGATACAAATCAATGTAAATCTTTTTTGAGGGCAGAATGTGATCGCGACAAAGTGCGCAAAGCCTGGGGCGATCCTGCTGCTTGATGGCATCGATCATCGCCTGGTGATCGTCTCTGGCCCGCATGCGACTTTTGGTGTCCGTAATGGCGATAAAGCGAATGCCATGAGCCTTTTGGGCGAATTCGTTAATAGTCTCGGACAGTAAAGCGTTCCCGGTAAGGGAAAACAAGGCGTGGTGAAAGGCAATATTTAAACGAAATACACCACGCAGGTCCTGATGTTCTACCGCGTCAGTGTAGCGGCGGTGTATGTCCTCAAGTTCTTCGATCATTTTGGGCGGAGCCGGCAACGGAATGGCCGATGCGCCTGCCAGTTCGAGAATTTCACGCATGGCGTACAGATCCTCGACTTCTTTGGGGGAATAGGCTCTGACGAACGCCCCCCGGTTTTTGATGCGCTCTATCAGGCCGATACCTTCGAGCTGGAACAATGCTTGACGGACAATGTGGCGTTTGCAGTCAAAACGCTCGGTCAGATCTTCCTCGACCAATCGTTCTTTGGGATGAAGGCGCCCCAGTACTATGTCTTCTTCTACAGCAGCGACGATGTCATCGACACCGAGCGGTAATTTTTGTAGTTCATGTTCTTGTGTCTGCAGTGCTGTCATGGCTACGTATCCGCTCAGCGTTCTGGTGACGATTGACGCTATGGGTGGAAATTGGCGTAAAAATTTACAGATCTGACGCTTGTCAGTGTACCAATTTTTGCCAATATCATGCATTTCGACTCATCGTGGGACTTTGGCCGTTTGAGGTGGGCGGCTGAAACGGAAATCACATCCTTCTTCGGCTTGCAGTATCTGCTCCAGAAACATCTTTCTGTAACCAAGTACGTTCTCTTCAGGCGTTTCACAGGGTGTTTCCTGGCGGCGCTTATCGAGTTCTTGATCACTAACCTTTAAAGAGATAATCCGGTTTTCGACATCCAGCTCAATCAGGTCGCCATCACGGACCAACGCAAGAGGCCCGTTGTGGGCAGCTTCTGGTGAAACATGCAGCACGATAGTGCCAGAGGCGGTGCCACTCATGCGGCCATCAGATATACGCACCATGTCCTTGACTCCCTGTGTTGCGAGCTTCTTCGGGATTGGAATCAGTCCCGCTTCAGGCATGCCCGGTGCGCCCTTGGGGCCTATGTTCTGCAACACCAGAACGTCATCGGCATGAACGTCAAGATCCGGATCGTCAATCCGGTTGACCAAGTCCTCCATCGATGTAAACACCACAGCGCGCCCGGTGTGTTTCATCAGCCGAACTGAAGCCGCTGACTGCTTGATGATAGCGCCATTGGGTGCCAGGTTGCCTTTCAGCACCGCTATGCCGCCCTGACCAAAGATCGGATTTTCACGCGGGCGGACAACGTTCTGATTCAAAATGACAGGCACCGAATCGATATTTTCACCCAGAGTGCGCTTGTTGATGGTTATGACATCAGTATGCAGCAGCGGGCGGATTTCACGCAGCAGTGCGGCCAAGCCCCCTGCATGGTGAAGATCTTCCATGTAATAGTCACCAGACGGCTTGAGATCAATCAACACCGGTGTCTCACGACTCATCCGGTCAAACGCCGCGAGATCGATGTCGATTCCTAAACGACCCGCTATTGCGGTCAGATGAATCAGGGCATTGGTCGAGCCGCCCAGTGCGAGCAGGACCCGCAAGGCATTCTCGAAGGCCGCCTGGGTCATGATGGTTTCTGGCGTTATCTTCTCCAGAGCGATGCGAACCGCTTCGGTGCCGGTTTGTTCGGCAAATCTCAGGCGGTCAGCAAACACGGCTGGCGCAGTAGCACTGCCAGGCAACATCATGCCGAGCGCTTCTGCCAGACAGGCCATGGTGCTGGCGGTGCCCATTACAGAGCAGGTGCCTACGGTGGGCACAAGCTTGTCGTTCACTTCGGCAATTTCCTGGTCGTCAATTTCCTGACCCCGATACGAGGCCCAGAAACGCCGACAATCGGTACAGGCGCCTACGCGTGTGCCACGGTGTGAGCCGGCCAGCATCGGGCCAGTGACCAACTGAATGGCCGGGGTGCCAGCACTGGCTGCAGCCATAAGCTGGGCAGGTACTGTCTTGTCACAGCCCCCTATCAGTACGACTGCATCCATAGGCTGAGCCCGAATCATCTCTTCGGTATCCATGGCCATGAGATTGCGCAGATACATGCTTGTAGGATGCGAGAAGGACTCGTGAAGCGAGATGGTCGGGAACTCGATTGGTAAGCCACCGGCAAGCATGACGCCGCGCTTCACACTTTCTATCAGTCCGGGAACATTGCCATGGCAGGCGTTGTAGCCACTGTAGGTATTGGCAATGCCAATGATCGGTCGCGACAGTGCGTCGTCGCTATACCCCATACCCTTGATAAAGGCCTTGCGCAGAAAAAGGGAAAACCCCTCATCACCATAATTCGTCAAACGGGTGGACATGCCTTGTTTGGAACCGTCGCGGCTCATGAGATTCTCCTGACTGAGCGTCCTGTTGGAGCGCATAGTAATTGCTTGTTGTTCGTAGTTTCAGGCTGCAGTATGACTGTTAACAATATTATTGACAATCTTGTTGGAAAAGAAATACTCTCCATGGGTACACAACAAATACAACAATGAAGAAGGGTATCAAGATGAAACTTCTCAGCGCATCTATCCTGGCTTTGGCAGTTGCCACCGCCCCAATTGCCGCTAATGCCGAGTATTCCGCAGGCGATGAAATTACAGTCTTGCAGGGCTTTAAAGCGGGCGGGGGTAGCGACGCTCTTGCCCAGCTGACCCAACCCTTTCTGACCAAGTTGCTCGGTGTCGACATGGTCAACCAGTATATTCCCGGCGCAACCGGTGCTATTGCCTGGACACGCCTGGCGAAGCAATCAAAGCAAGATGGCGGCACGATCAGCATCACCAATACCCCTATGCTGATGACCAACTACATCATGAACGACGCGATTACCTATTCGATCGATGAGCTCACGCCGATAGCCAATGTCGTCACTGACCCAGGTATTATCGTCGTGCCCGGCGACAGCCCTTTCAAAACCGTTGAAGATTTGTTCGCGGCTGCCAAGAAAAGCCCTGGCAGGGTAACCGTCGGCAACTCCGGTGTTGGAGGTGATGATTTCTTTTCCGCCATCCTTGTTGAACAGGCTGCTGATGTGAAATTTCAGAGTGTGCCGTTCCAGGGCGATGGTCCCTCCGCTACCGCAGCTATGGGTGGCAAGATCGACGCCAGTTTCAATAATTTAGGCAACGTTTATGGCCACATTGTGGCCGGAAACTTGAGAGCTCTTGCGATATTCACCAAAGAACGTGTCGACTTTTTGCCTGACGTACCGACGCTCGTGGAAAAAGACATCAACGTGGTAGCTGGTTCCTCGCGCGGCTACAGCGCGCCTGCTGGTATCCCTGAAAAAGCCCGCGAACAACTGATAGCTGCATTTGAATCTCTCAAAGAGAACGAAGAGTTCAAGGCCATCGCAAAGGAGCGGGCGCTTGTTCTCGATATCGTCACTGGTGATGACTATCTTCAGATGATGAAAAGCATGGAAACTGATTACAAGAAAATCTGGAAAGAGATCAAAAGCGACACTGCCAAATAGGACTGATATCCAGCTCTTTCTCAGAAATTGAACGAGGTAACGTAATGAACACGAGCCGTTTGGTTTTGGGGATTTTTGGCGTAGGCATCGCGGTGGTTTTTGCTATCGACTCCACGGGATATCCTGATCAGGCGGCTCAGATGCCTCTTATATACTCGATGGCGGTAGCGTTGCTGTCATTGGGTATCGTGGTTCAGGAGCTGGTCAGTTTACGCCGCCATCGTACTGTGGCTGTAGAGTCCAGTGACGCCCATTTAAATGATGATGCCAATGATGACAAAAGCGATGCACCCAGTCGCTACTGGGCCGTCTTCATCACATTTGTGCTGGCCATCATCTATGCAGTAATCATCAATTCCGCTGGCTATTTACTCTCTACGGTAGCTTTTATGCTGGCTGCGCTGTGGGTAACCCGTACGGTTTCGATCGTATTTTCGCTCATAGGTATCGCCGCGGTGGTGGCCGTCATCTGCATCGTTTTTATTGCCTTTCTTGGGCTCCCCATACCTCTTCTCCCGACGTTTTTCTGACAACTACTTTTGATGCCTGAATGGGGTTGATTGATCATGGATACTTCTCTGATCCTTGTGGGACTGGTTAATGTCATCACATTTACGAATATCTCGCTGATTCTTGGCGGGACATTACTGGGCCTTTTCGTTGGGGCTATGCCTGGCCTGTCTGCAACCATGGCATTGGCATTGTTGCTACCGCTCACTTACAACATGGACCCGGCGTCGGGCCTTAGCATGCTTGCGGCGCTCTACGTTGGTGCATCCTATGGTGGCTCGATCTCGGCTATTTTGCTGCGAACTCCGGGCACCCCGTCAGCAGCCGCGACAGTGCTGGATGGCTATCCGCTGTCGCAGCAGGGTCAAGCAGGCAGGGCGTTGGGGGTTTCGCTGTTTGCGTCCTTCGTCGGGGGCCTTATGAGCGGATTGGCGCTGTTGACGGCGGCGCCGCTGCTAGGCGTTGTCGTGCTTGAGTTCGGTCCGGTGGAAATGTTCGCAATTGCGGTGCTGGGTATCACCATCATCGGCTCGCTTGCCCAGGGTTCGATGATCACTGGGCTACTGTCTGGTGCTTTGGGTTTACTGGTGAGCACCGTGGGAATGGATTTTCTCACAGGGACACCACGCATGACCTTTGGTCAGATCAACCTGTTTTCCGGGATTGAGTTCGTCGTAGCGTTGATTGGACTGTTCTCCATTCCACAAGCGCTGAGGTTGATCGAGAAATCCAATGGGGTCGCGAAGATCGCCAGCAAAATAACCGATCGCTTGATCCCGAGTTTTCGTGAACTCAAGCAATTGATGCCCAATATTTTACGGTCCGGGTGTATCGGCATCATTGTGGGTGTGATTCCCGGAACTGGCGGCGATACAGCGAGCTGGTTTGCCTACAACGAGGCCAAACGGTTTGCCAAAGATAAGAGCCGTTTTGGCAAGGGCGACATTGCTGGGGTTGCGGCGCCGGAGTCCGCCAATAACGCGGTAGTCGGCGGCGCGCTGATTCCCACTATTGCGCTGGGTATTCCCGGTAGTTCTTCCACGGCTATTCTGCTCGGGGCATTGATGGTGCAGGGCATTCTGCCGGGCCCCAATCTGCTGACCGACTACGGTGATGTGACCTATACACTGATCTGGGCGGTCATCTTCGCCAATGTTGGCTTGTTACTGGTTGGATTGATGTTCACCAAGGCATGCGTCAGCGTGACCAAAGTACCTGATGCATTCGTCGCTTGTACCATCATCACGCTGTGCATTATTGGCTCCTTCGCCATCAACAACAGCATCTTTGATGTTGGTCTGATGCTCGGTTTTGGACTCTTCGGTTACTGGCTTAGTAAAGCCGGCGTTTCGCCAGCACCGATGGTGATTGGTTTGATCCTGGGACCGGTGATGGAAAACAGTTTCCATCAGTCGATGTTGATCGGCAATCACAGCTTTGCGGTCTTCCTGGATAGCCCAATTGCCATCGTGCTTTTGTGCATCGCTGTCCTGTCGGTTTTTCAGGCTACCCCCTTGTTCGGTTGGCTCAAAACGTTACGCCGTCAGCGACCTGCAAAAAACTGAGCACCAAAAACAACTTTAAGGAGAAACGTCATGACACGTATTACTGAGATTCGGGCGATAACTGTGAATGTTCCGCTTATTAATCCAACCAGCTTCTCGAATCGCCAAGTGCTCAAACGCGATTATGCGTTGGTCGAGGTGACGGGTGACGACGGAGTGAAAGGCATTGGCTTTTGCTACGGCGGAAACAACGCAGGTGCGTTAGTCACTCAAGCCGTGAGGGATCTGTTGCGCCCGATTTTGATCGGAGAGGATACCCACAGGGTCGAAGGACTCTGGCAGGAGATGTATCAGGAGTCGCTTCTGCACGGGCGCACTGGTTCTGTCATGCGGGCAATTAGCATCATCGACATGGCTCTATGGGACCGTAATGCGCGGGCTGCCAATCTGCCACTCTATAAGTTTCTCGGTGCTACCGAAACCGACAGCGTGCCGGCCTACGCCAGCGGCGGTTACTACCTTGAGGGCAAAACGCCGGAAAAACTGGCGGATGAAATGAAAGGCTATGTGGCGAAGGGCTTCAAGGCCGTCAAAATAAAGGTCGGCCGTGAAGACTTGGCCGGAGAAGAAGCACGTCTGGCAGCGGTTCGTGAGGCCGTGGGCTCGGATGTGTTGGTTATGCTGGATGCCAACAACGCATGGTCTGACCTGCCATCGGCGCTCCGATTTATGCGTATGGCTGAACAGTATTCACCGTACTGGATCGAGGAGCCGTTCAGCCCGGATGATATCGATAACCATCGTCGTCTTGCTGCGCGCACGCCGGTACCCGTTGCAACCGGCGAAATAGAGGCTGGGCGCTGGCGTTTCAAGGAACTGCTCGATAAAGAGGCAGCCATGATTTTGCAGACCGATGCAGCCGTGTGTGGCGGCATTACCGAGTTCCGACGCATCGCGGCGACCGCAGCCAGTTACGGTGTCGAAATCTTTCCCCATTGGTTTCACGACCTGCATATTCATCTGGTGGCATCTACGCCAAACGCCTCGATGGTGGAGTTTTTCGCCGATGACGAAGTGCTGAATTTCCGCAAACTCATCGACACCCAACTCGAATTCGTTGGTGGGCGCCTCAAGCTGCCCCAGACGCCGGGTCTGGGCTTTGGGTTCGATGAAGATGTCTTGGCACGTTATGCAATTGATTCATGGAGATGAGTATGTCCATGTCACAAGGAAACGTATGGTCACCCGTGATTACCCCTTTCGGCAGTGATCTCAGCCCGGATGTCGAGCGCCTGGTGAGTCATTGTCGCTGGTTAATATCTCAGGGGGTCGGTCTGGCGGTGTTTGGTACCAATTCGGAGGCAAATTCGCTGACCGTAGTCGAGAAGGTGGAGTTGCTGGAGGCGCTGGTGGCCGCCGGCATCCCTGCCGATCGGCTCATGCCGGGCACCGGAAGTTGCTCAATAGGTGATACGGTGACACTGTCCCGTCGTGCTGTGGAGCTAGGCTGTGCTGGCGTGTTGATGCTGCCGCCCTTCTACTACAAGGGCGTCTCGGACGAAGGCCTGTTTCGCTACTATTCTGAGGTGATTGAACGCATCGACGATGCTCGATTGCGCGTTTACCTCTATCACATTCCGCCTGTTGCTCAGGTTTCAATTAGTCTGCCGCTGGTAGAGCGCCTCATCAAGGCCTACCCGAGCACCGTTGTTGGCATCAAAGACAGTTCCGGTGACTGGTCGAATACTCAGGCATTAATTGATAAATTTTCTGAACAAGGCTTTCATGTCTACGCAGGGAGTGAACGTTTTTTACTCGCGACATTAAGAGCGGGCGGCGCTGGCTGCATCAGTGCTACGGCTAACGTCAATCCTGAGGCAATAGCCAGGTTGGGAAAAACGTGGCAGCAGCCTGATGCGGATGAACAACAAGCCAGTCTTAACCGTGTTCGCGCTGTGTTCGAGCAGTTCCAAATGATTCCCGCCCTTAAGGCGGCAACGGGTCATTATAGCGGCGAAAAAGATTGGCTTAGAACCCGGCCGCCTTTAGTCGAGCTTCGTGCCGATAAGAGTAGAGAACTCTTTTCTCTATTGGACGCGGAGCATTTTGCGATGCCCGATCTGCCGTCCACAGGGGTTTAATATATGAAACAGCGCGTTGTTGTAGTGCGTCGTATGGACGAAGATCACCTGGCGCGTTTACGCCAGCTGTTCCATGTGAATTATTTCGATACTCTGGGGCAGGACAATCAGCAGGACTATATCCGGGCTATGCGCAGCGCCCATGGCCTGATAGGTGGAAAACTCGTCATCAATAAAAAGATTCTGGACGAGGCGCCCCATCTGAAAGTGATTTCAACCATTTCCGTAGGCTATGACAATCTTCCGCTGGATGAACTTACGCGACGCGGAATACTGCTGTGCAATACTCCCGATGTGCTGACGGAAACAACGGCCGACACCGGATTTGCGCTGATCATGTCGACCGCTCGTCGTGTGGTGGAGTTGGCCGAGCTCGTTAAGCTGGGCAACTGGGTGGAGCATATCGACAAACCGCTGTATGGTCTTGATGTGCACAGTAAAGTGCTGGGCATTATTGGTATGGGACGCATAGGTGCCGCCGTTGCCAGGCGTGGTGCACTCGGTTTTGGTATGCGCGTGCTTTATTCCAATTCATCGCCTAAACCAGCCCTTGAAAAAGAGCTCGGCGCCCTGCGTTGCGACATGGACGAACTCTTGGCCCAGTCGGATTTCGTTTGTATCACCGTGCCGTTGACGGCTGAAACTCATCACATGATTGGCGCCGACGCGTTTTTGAGGATGAAGTCCTCGTCGATCCTGATCAATATTGCTCGAGGTAAGGTGGTTGATGAGGCTGATTTGATCGCTGCGCTCAACGAAGGCCAGATTGGTGGCGCTGGTCTCGATGTATTTGAAGAAGAGCCGGTGTCCGCTGACTCTCCGCTCCTGCAGATGCCGAATGTTGTTGCCTTGCCTCATATTGGCTCAGCTACTCACGAAACCCGTGCGGCGATGGCCAAACTCGCCGTTGAGAACCTGATTCTGGCGTTACAAGGTAAATCACCGAGGAATGCGGTCAATGAGCAGGTTCTGTTGGCCAAGTAACATCACAAGGAACTTTGGATGAAGGATCAGCACAGGCGATTGGCCTCAATTCTGAATTTGCATGATTTTGAAAAAGCCGCACGAGGACATCTTCCACGTCCCATCTTCGGTTACATCTCCAACGCAGCAGAAGATGGCAAGACGCTGCGCGCCAACCGGAGCGCTTTTGATAATTACTGTTTCCTGCCACGTGCGCTCGTTGATGTCTCGAAGGTCTCATTGCAAACGGAGCTTTTCGGCAAGCAGTATGCCGCGCCCTTTGGTATTGCTCCCATGGGAATCAGTGCCCTTTCGGCCTATCGTGGCGACAAGGTATTGGCTGAGGGGGCGGCTAAAGCCAACATTCCTATGATCATGAGTGGCTCCTCGCTGATTCCCATGGAAGATATCAGTGGGCCAAATGGCACAGATTGGTTCCAAGCGTATCTACCCGGTGATGAGGAAGGCATCGAAGCACTGCTTGCACGGGTTGAAAAGTCGGGATTCAAGAATCTGGTGATCACGGTTGATTACCCGGTTCCGCCCAATAGTGAGAATCATGTTCGTAGCGGTTTCTCATCACCATTGCGGCCCAGTGTAAGGCTGCTTATAGACGGTTTGCTGCGGCCACGATGGTTATTTGGTACCTTTATCAGAACCCTGATAAATTTCGGCGTGCCTCATTTTGAGAACAACCATGCCACGCGTGGCATCTCGGTTATTTCAAAAAACGTCAATCGGGACTTTTCTGGTAGAAGCCACTTGAACTGGGCATCGCTTGCGCTGGTTCGCAAGCTCTGGTCCGGGAATCTGATTGTCAAAGGCATACTGCACCCTCAGGATGCCCTCAAGGCGGAAGCTGCAGGTGCCGATGGAATTATTGTCTCGAATCATGGTGGGCGTCAGCTCGACGGCACCATTGCACCGATGAATGTATTAAGCGCAATTGTAAAAGCGGTGAGCCTGCCGGTCATGATTGACAGCGGGTTCCGGCGTGGGAGCGACGTGCTCAAGGCGCTGGGTCTGGGTGCTAAATTTGTGTTTGTCGGCCGATCCTTCAATTATGCGGCAGCTTATGCCGGCGAGGAAGGGGTTAGTCACACCGTGAAATTGCTCTCAGCAGAGATCCAGCGAAATATGGCGTTGCTGGGAATAAACAGGGTAGAGGACATGAATTCTGAGCGAATGTGTCTGAAAGACGGACAGCCTCTTATCGTTTCATCATGAGTTAGTTACGTATTTTCACAATCACTGGAGATGAAGAAACGGCCTGAATGACACTATTAAAACCCTCGCGTTATTTTGCCTTGGCCGGTTTTCTGCCGGCCGGGGTCGTCTTCTTGATGGTCTCATTCGAATACACGGGTTATTCCGCATTCGCAGTGGCGGCTTCGGTGGTGGCCGCGATCGCAGTCGCAATTTTCAGTTTTGGCGTCCGCGCCTCTCGGGTCGTGTTTGTGCTGATCGCGATCGCATTGGTGCTTTGGGCCGCGCTGACGAATACGGGGTGGATGGCAGCGACCGCATTAGCGGCGCAGCGTGGTGCGATGGTGATGGCGTTGTTCACCGCCCTGACGGCTATCCGCAATGCCGCCATAAGCGCGCCGGCAATCGTCGAATGCGGGCGTTTCCTTGCACGGCAGCGTTCGGGGTTGCGCTACACCGCACTGACCATCGGCGGGCATCTGTTCGCGCTGGTTCTGCTTTATGGCTCAATATCGTTGCTGGGGACCTTGGCGACCGAAAGTGCGGCGCGCGAGCCAGACCCTGAGATCCGCAGGCAACGCACCCGCCGCATGATGATTGCGATCCAGCGGGGCTTTGCGTCCACCCTGTGTTGGTCGCCCCTGGGGTTTTCGATGATCATCAGCGTGTCCGTCGTGCCGGGTGCAAGCTGGAGTGCTGCTGCTCTGCCGGGGCTGGTCAGTGCGCTGATGATGCTGGTGATCGGATGGGGTCTGGACGCACTTTACAAGCCGCAAGTGAAATCGAATACACGCCCGCTGGAGACAGAGCGATGGGTGACTCAGTTGAGTCCACTGCTGGTGCTGCTGGGTCTTGTACTGGTCGGCGTCGCGTTGTTGCATATCGTCACGGGAGTCGAGGTGATCGGTGCGGTCATGTCGCTGATTCCCGTCATTGCCATTCTGTGGATCGCAATGCAACAACCCCCGGTTGGTTTGACGCGCAGCGTCAACGTCTGGCAGCGCGCTCGGCTGTTCGTCACGCGCGAGCTGCCCAGTTATCGCGGTGAGATCGTTTTGCTGTTCATGGCCGGCTTTATCGGCAGTTTGGGGGCATTCCTGTTGGTGCCGCTGGTGCAGGCACAAGGGCTTGATCTGACAACGATCCCACCCTGGATTATTGTCGCCGCGATGGTTTGGATCATCCCCGTTACCGGGCAGCTGGGCATGAACCCAATCCTTGCCGTTTCGCTGCTGGTGCCCATTCTGCCTTCGCCGGAGATTATGGGAATTCCACCTACGGCGATGGTCGTGGCGATCACAGCCGGATGGGCGCTGAGCGGGGCGACCTCACCATTCACCGCTTCCGTCATGCTGGCTGCGTCCTTGGGCGGAGTGTCACCCCTGAGGGCCGGGTTGGGCTGGAACGGGGTGTATGTTCTTGCGGCCGGCGCTGCGCTGACCCTGTGGGCGCTATTGCTTTTCTACATCCTTTGACCCGAGCGCATCACACTCTATGCTGCGACAGCGCTCGACCGCATCAAGCACGGATATAAGCCCAGCCTTCGACTTGTCGCTCGGCCAGGGTGACCACGGCCGCCTCGACCTCAACGAGCCCTCGGGTATTATCAAGCCCTTGGGCAACGAGCGAATTGCGGCACAGTTGCAGCAGCGAGTCGGTCGCGTCAGGGGTGGCCAGGGCGGTTGCGACGGCGGCGCCGTTAGCGATAATCAGCACCTCGGCATCGGGCCGAGCGTTGCGAAGGTTAGCGGCGTTACGCCGGGCGCGAGCCAGTGCCTCGGCCGTCGGCGCATGAAGTAGCACGCGAAGGGGTGTCATGATGATCTCCAGGAGTGATGTCGTGGTCAATGGTGGTCAGTGGTTGCCGATGATTGCTTCGACACGCTGCACCAGCGGCGCGAAGTCGGGGAGGTCACGACGCTCGTCGAGCGGAAGATTAACGCTGAGGGTCTCAACAACCCGAGCGGGCTGACCCTCCTCCTGGTTGCCTAGTATCATCACCCGGTCGGCGAGCAGTACCGCCTCTTCTATGTCGTGGGTGACGAAAACGATGGCGGCCTCGGTGCGTTGGCGCAGGGCGATTAGCTCCTGTTGCAATCGCCGGCGAGTGATGGCATCCAGCGATGCGAAAGGCTCGTCCATAAACAGCACTCTAGGCCGCACGGCCAGTGCCCGCGCAATGCCAACCCGCTGCTGCTGGCCACCCGACAGCGTATGTGGCCACCGATCGGCGTAGGCATCCAGGCCGACCAACGTCAGCGGCTGCATGGCCCGCTCGCGCCGCTCAGCACGCGACAGCCCTAGGCCTTCAAGTCCCAGCTCTACATTGGCGCGCACCCGTCGCCACGGGAACAGTCGCGAGGCCTGAAAGACCATTGACCAGGCGCGAGTGCCGTCTTCCTTGCCGGCAGGAATGTCTACCTCGCCGGTCTGCGGGGCGAGTAAGCCGGCAAGCGCTCGAAGCAGGGTTGACTTACCTACTCCTGAGGCGCCCACGACCGCCACGAACTCGCGCGGGTACAGCGCCAGTTCAACACCGGCCAGCACGGTGGTGTGACCAAAACCGAGGCTGAGGTCTCGAGCGTTGAGTACCGGTCCGGCGAAGCTGGCACGTGTAGTTGTCACATTGGGCGGCGTTATAGATGTTGTTACAGATGTCGTCATAGCTATCGTCACGGCTGCCACCTTAACAATCGGCGCTGAATCAGCATGAATAGGAAATCGAACAGCGCATACAGCCCAGCGATGGTCAGCATGTAAACCACCACGATATCGGTGGCCAGAAGACTAGAGGCCTCCATCATGCGCTGGCCGATGCCGGGAATACCAAATAACTCGGCGGCGACCACGGTCATCCAGCCTTGGCCGAGGCCAGCGCGCAGGCCGCCCAATATGCCGGGGGCGGCCGCCGGCAAGTTGACCTTGGTGAGGCGGGAAAGGAAGCGCCGCTGGCCGAAGGCTTGGGCCACCTCGTCAAAACTGGGATCAATCGAATGCACCGCACTGTAGCTGGCGAAGTAGTTGATCCAGAACACCCCAATACTGATGATGAACGCAGCCGCCGAAGGGTTGATGCCAAACCAGATGATCGCGAAGGGTATCCACGCCAGCGGCGGGATCGGCCGCAGCAGGCGGGCCAGCCAGGCATGCAGCGCATCAAAGCGTGGCAGCAGTGCTGCCGCAACGCCAACGGTAATGCCCAAGCTGGAGCCAAGAAGTAACCCCACGCTGTAGTGCACAAGGCTTGAACGGACTACGTCCACCCAGATACCGTCGATCAGCTCGTACCAGAAAACCTGCGGAATCGAGGATGGTAACGGTACCAGGCTGCCTGGCAGCAGACCACTACGCAGAGCCAGTTCCCACAGCAACACGAAGGCAACAAGGCCCGCGGCGCTCAATACGCTACGCCGGGAACGCGTCATGGTAGGGCTCATTGCGCGGACAGCTCCTTGCTTACCTCGTCGAAGAGTCGCGTGTCGAACAAAGCGTCAAGATCCACTTCTTTGCGCAGGGTGCCCTGGCTCAGTTGGAAGTCGTGCATGCGACGCGTGCCTTCGCGAATGGCGTGAGGGTCGCTGATGTAGTTGGATGACGGCGAACCCAGCGCGGCCTCAACGGTGGCCAGGTCGATCAGCCGGCGGCCGACGAACTCGCGCACATGAGGCGCGGCGCGCTTGGGTTCATTCAGCAGCAGGTCGGTGGCCCGTAAATGAAGTGCCACTAGCTTGCGCATCGCCTCGGGGTGTTCCGCCAGGGTAGCCTCACGGGCGGCCAACACGGCACCCGGCTGGCCCGGCAACATTTCGGCGGCACGCACGACCACGCGTGCGCTAGCATCGCGTTCCTGAACCGTGGTGAGAATAGGTTCCAGAATCGAGGCGGCATCCACCGCACCGGCCAGCAGTACTTGCTGTACGCGGTCGGCGCCCATGCCGATAACTTCCACTGCATCCAGGCCAACGCCCAGCTGTTCAATCAGCCAGTAGCGCAGTACGGTGTTCGGCACCGAACCCTGGGGGAAGGTGGCAATCTTGGGCTTGCGACCCTGCTCTTCGGTGAAGCGGGCGATGGCTTGGGCGGCATCGTTGTTTTCGAAGGCCACAGCGAAGTCGCCGCGTGCAACCAGGCCGATCTGCTCTTGAATGCTTGCAGCCAACACTTTGATAGGCACGCCGTTGGCACGCGCAACCATTGCCGGGCCAATCCCGAAATACATGACGTCCAACTCGCCGGAGGCCAACGCTTGAACCATAGCCGAACCGCTTGTGAAACGGGTCAGTTCCAGATCCAGGCCCGCCTCCTTGGTCCAGCCCTCGCCCTCCATAACGAACAGCTGCGCGACGGGCAGGATCGGCATGTATCCCACTTCAAGAGTGGTAATGTGTTCGTCGGCCTGGGTCAGGCCGGAGAAAGTCAGCAGACCGGCGAACAGGGCTGCTAAAGGAAAGCGAGGTGACATGGCAAGATGAACTCTGTTGAGAAACATTAGCGCTTAGTCTAACGTTTTTTCACATATAACTGAATCGCATTTTAGATTTAATTATTATAACTATATTATAAAAATCGAACGCAGTCGTTTCAGCAATAACTGCTATCGGCTTCATCACCCGTCATGGCAGCTTATGCGCTTTGAGAAAAGCCGCAGGTGCTCTTTGATAAGGTTTTTCATGTCACAACTCAAACGCCAGCGCAGATAGTAGAGTCACGGCAGGTTGCCACGCAGACTGATCGCCACGTTATGGATGTTCCCGCCCTTGGGCGCCGCACAGCCTGGAAATCAATCCAAACGTTACTTTTGCTGTCGCTATTTTTCGGTGATGCTTACCCGATAGCGTGCAAAAGATAAGCCTATTTAAGGACTCTCAATGGCCATTAAGAAAAACGAACTTTATCAGGAACTGCGCCGTTTCGAGGGGCAATAACGGGCCCGACAAACTGTCTCCAAGGTTAACTACGGCATCGACGCCGCGGCGTTTGATGTCTCGCACAAACGCCTTAAGTGCGGGTAAGTTTCCATGAATGTCTGAAATAACGGCAATACGCATAGAGTGAACTTTCACGATAACTATAAGAAAACATCCTAAAAGACGTAATTTTTGGCCACTTACGCCAACAGTCGCTGCCAAGCCAAGCCAAGCCAAGCCAAGCCAAGCCAAGCCTTATCCTGCCTAGCTGATGCGCACCGATGTATTGTCGTTATTGGCCAATATGCGAGATTCGTGAATGGCTGAAGTCGCCCCGAAGCAGTCAATTCGTGCAGATTAATGT
>Ga0314774_1000584_pt1 | contig 27802 bp, 24 predicted proteins | sample MetaGCBIA2018_FD_204515 | JGI IMG/M metagenome (GOLD analysis project Ga0314774, IMG submission 204515) | Cryopeg brine microbial communities from Beaufort Sea near Barrow, Alaska, United States - CBIA 2018 | ecosystem: Environmental > Aquatic > Marine > Coastal | place: USA: Alaska | collected...
CTGGACTACCGAACGAAAATTTGGTTTTAGAATTTAAATCAATCTTAAAAGATTTAACGATGCTCTTTGGAAAAATAACCGCGTCTTTATAAACATGTTCAATCCAATCTTGATCACCGTGCAAATCGGCAACAATCGTCTCTTTTTGAGAGTTAAAAGACTCCCAAATAAACCGATACTGACCGGGATGAAAACACATAACCGAGCTATTGTAACTTTGTTCATTAATGTCAGCAGAAATGCAAAACTTATCGCTATAAGTCACTAAGCTGTCTAGCGCATTTAAGATGACGATATCCAGATCTAAAAACAGAATTTTATCTTCTTTTGGAATCCCTAGAAAACCCTCCTCAAATATCACAAGCTTATACCACCAGCCTTGTAAGTCGTAGTCAGGAATAGATTCAATGACTACACGGGGTTCAATGCCATCACTATTTTCTGTTAAGCAATGAAATTCAAAAGGCTTTGATAGGTGTTTAGTGACCATTTTGAATAAACGGTTAACATATTCAGGGCCATATTTATCACCCCATTTAAGGCAAATTACATGAATCAATTTATTACGCTCTTCTTTTTGTAAAAAAGCTCACCAAAGAACTCATGGCTAGCATGTAAAAAATGGTCGTATAAGTATAGGTAAATATCGCTCCGAAAAACATCACAAAAACAATCCCTAGCATCAATCCAACACTAACTACCGAAGCAACCCCATTATCTTCTTTAAAGCTTTTTAGAAACACCCAAGCAGGGTAGCCTAAAAAGAATAATAAACTTATGAGACCCACGACTCCTGATAACATTGACGTCATTAGGTATTGATTGTGGATCTGCATCACTCCTGAAATAAACCCTTTCACTTCTGGTGAGTAATCTGTTTTATTGACTACGGATACAATATGAGTTTTATAATCACTGGGTCCAACCCCTAAGAACCAATGGTCTTTAAGCGCAATAACTCCAGTGTCCCACATTGCTATTCTGAGTCCCATAGAACTCATATATTCTCCTTTTTCCATTGCCGAAAAATCCGTAAATGTATCTTTAATTTTGTCTTTCGCTAAAAATGCAGACATAAACACTAATGATGTAATTACGATAATGGCCCATATTTTTATTTTTCTTGAAAAAGTCCTATCCCAAGCTAATAAAAAAACTAATCCTGCAAGAATGGGCATCAACACCAAGCCAAATGATGTTCTTGAGCCATTTAGACCTGATAGTAATAATCCTATCAACATTAAAATAAAATATAACCAGGAACGGTTCTGTAGCCATAAAATTGTCAATAAAATGGTTGTCAGTGGCAAGATAAAGCCTATGGCAGCAAGCCCTCTTGAACCATCTAGAATTAGGCCAAAACGGTAGCCCATGAAATGATCGGTCATCACCAGTTCTACCGCCAAAAGTATAACGGCAACTGCAATTGAGCTTAATGCGACATATTTAATAATCTGTTTTTGTAGATTTAAACGAATGCTTAGAAAGTACCAATATGAGAACAACAGAATAAAAATAGGCGCTGCGTTTCGCCATTCACCATCCTTAGAATAGGGGGTATGTAGAAAATAATTGAGTATAAAAAAACCAGCATACATAACAGCAATATATATCCATGTTTTTTCCATCTTATTAATGGGATAGATTGTGGTCTGATAGGACTTAAATGATAACGTCACTAACAGCCCCAAAAAGACCAAGCCAGCAAGCATTCGAACAGACTCGAAATACAGCGGTACAATGGCTGAAAAAGTCATTATAAAAAACAATAATGATGTCTGTTGTGGGGCCGGTGTTACTAATGTTTCTTGTGAAGCCTGCATGGTTTTAACCTTTAACTATTTGCTTTTTTTTGGTCAAGTAATCTTCTTAAGATCGCTGTTTATTCTTATAAAAACGTCATCAAAACTTTTCAGTACTGGTATTTCAAAACCACTGATGACCGATCTAAATTGTTGGGAAAATTCGTCACCTTCTGGAAGTACTGCCAAGGTGATGATATCAGGTCGTAACCACCTAGCCGTCATTAGCACCGTACTCACATCACCCAAAATAATCGCGCGGCGATTAATGAGGGGCAATACAAATTCAAAGGCTAAATTCTTGGGTAGAACAAATGTATTATAGCGTTTGGCCAAGTCTAAGGCATCGTTGCCTTGCGAACGTGGATGATATTTAATCACAACGTTTAATCCCAACTCATTGAGTGCTGTTAAAAACAGTTCTATGCGATTTTCATACCCTATCATTTTCTCTATATTATTAGGGTGTGGAATTAATAGAAATAAATCAGCCGACTGAATACGATCTTTAACTGTTTGATCTAAATCAAATTGAAGCAATACACGTTCACTAAACTCTACAACTTGTCGCTGATCAAACCATTCAGGTTTAATCAGGGCAATCTTTTTTTGTTGTAATGCGGAAATAGCATGTATTGGGCTAAACAACCAGGCCTGGTCAACCCAACTTGAAGCGCCTATCGTTGGTGGCTCTTGCCACCATAAACCATAAACAAGTTTCTTTAATACTCCATTAACATTATCTTTAATCCGTTTATAAGGACGTCCGGCATAAGAGTACAAACCATCATCCATATACCAACCTGACACTTGACCTATTTTATGACGGCAATACTGCATTAAAAACTGGAATTCAACTCGGCGATCACTGCCAACCGCAATCACGTTGGGCTTAAAAGATTGGGCTATATTCACCAATTTTGAAAAATTAACTTTACGTTCAGCGAGTTTATGAAGCCCCTTAGCCTTTCCTGGCAAGATATCAACCTGCTCAAAAGGGCCCTCGCCCCACTCTTTTAAGGCACTAAAGTATGGATTTTTGTTTAATGACTTCTGATCAATAAGGACTAATTGAGCATCTTGTTCATTATTATAGGCGGTTGCATGGGCGACTGAAACCAGTAGATTTAAAGGGGTCGAAGGTAAGTAAAGCACGCGAGTCTTCTTTGCATCAGACATTGATTAAAATCCTATTGTCATGGCATTCAAAACAGTATCAACATCCAACCCTTCCAAAGACATGTTTTGTTGTTGGATACTTTTAAACTTCTTCAAGTAAAGCGGTGCGCAAGGTGACTGCAAACGTTTAACCATCAAGCCATCTGCACCAACCAACTTAGGGTCCGTTACTCGATACAATACGACCATTGGCACTTCTAAAGCCGCCGCGACATGTGATAAGCCAGTATCCACAGAAACCACCGCTTTGGCATTTTTGAGTACTTTAGCAACCGTATTTAAACTTAACATTTCATCTGGCACCCAGGTCTGGCTGTTTTCTGTGGCGCTGGCAATACGTAAAGCACGTTCATGCTCTTCTTGATTCCCCCAAGGCAAAATAACTTTAACGCCTGAAGCATTAGCTTTTTGTAACAACTCAATCCAGTTGGCTTCTGGCCAATACTTGGTTTCCCAAGTTGTGCCATGCAAGAATACCCAGTAATCATCATGCCCAATATTTTCGAGAAGGATTTCTGGCTTTGACCAGGCCTGGGTATTTAATCCATAAATGATTAGCGCATTTTCAGTGAGCGGATAATCTAATGCTTGAGCGAAGAGTTGGCGTAGTCGTAAGATGGCATGTTGGTCTTTAGCAACCCGATACTTATTCTTGTAAAACAGACTCGATAAGGGTTCGCGAGCACTCCCAAAATCAAAACCGCTCATCGGAGCTCTCACTCTTCTCCCTACCCAAAGACTTTTGTAAAGCCCTTGCGCATCAAGAATTAAATCATAGTTGGTTTGGTTGATTGTCTCAAAAAACACTTTAATGTCCTGTCGCGTCTGTTTTGCAAAAAGACTTTTTCGCCATTTGCGCAGCTCAATGGGATAGACTTTATCCACAGCAGGATGCCATTGTGGAATTTCTGCAAACGACTTTTCGACGACCCAGTCTACTTGTAAATCAGGCATCGCTTTTAAAGCATCCGATAACGCAGGGAAAGTATGAAACACATCCCCCATAGAGGACATTTTAATGAGTAATATACGCAAAATAATTCTCTATCGGCTCGTTAGCCAATCCAAATAAATGGCGACGCCTTGCTCAACGGTATTAAAGTCAGCCACATAACCCGCTTCACGTAATAAGCTATTATCGGCCTGAGTGTAACTCTGGTATCGGCCTTTCAGGTGCTCGGGAAAATCAATATATTCAATTTCACCCTTGCCGTGATAATCAATCACCGCTTGCGCGACATCTTTAAAAGGTTGCGCTTTGGCCGGCCCTAAATTAAAGATACCTGATTTATCAGAATGTTCAGCAAACCATAAGTTAACCGCAACTACATCATCGACATACACAAAATCTCGGGTTTGCATGCCTGGCCCGTAGCCATCATATTCACCGAATAACTTGACGTTTTCGCCCGCGAGGATTTGATGATGTAACTTAAACGCCACACTGGCCATATCGCCTTTGTGCTGCTCGCGCGGACCATACACGTTAAAGTAGCGAAAGCCGACCACTTGGCTTTTCGCTCTTGGCAAGATATTACGCACATATTGGTCAAACTGAAATTTAGAATAGCCGTAAACGTTCAAAGGCTTTTCATATTGACGTTGTTCAATAAAGTCAGGGCCATCGCCATAAACGGATGCCGATGAAGCGTATAAAAATGGGATTCTATTTTCTAAACAATAATTCAAGACATCTTTTGAGTATTCATAATTATTGTCCATCATGAACTTGCCATCCCACTCCGTGGTAGACGAGCAGGCACCTTCATGGAACACGACTTCAATCTCTGGCAACCCTTGATCGGCAAAGATACGTTGCTGAAAATCTTCTTTGTCTAAATAATCCGCTATATCACAATCGGCCAGATTTACAAACTTAGTACCGTCCTTGAGGTCATCCACCACCAAAATATCGGTACGACCCTGTTCATTTAAAGCTTTGACGATATTACTACCAATAAAACCTGCTCCACCTGTGACTACGATCATTGTTATTTAACCCACTCATTCCTAAATATTAAAACCACGCGAAAATCTAACTTCGATGAACTGACAATTCAAGCCTTTACAATAAGTGCTAAAACAGACATTAAATTGAGAGCCCAATTCTATCATTTCATCACGTTAAAAGGTTAAAATAGCTCCTTAATTATGCGACATCAAAAGGAACTTCATGGCTCATCTACAAACTAATTGGGGCAGATTTAAATCGCATCTAGAAGCGTGGTTTATAGACCATGAAATTTTACGGGTATTATTCAGAAATTTTTATGCTATCTCTGGCGATGCGTATCGCAGCAACCACCCTTCTCCAGGTTTCATTAAAAAGATACACAAAAACCTGGGGATTAAAACGATTATCAGTATGCGCCGCGCTGATACTACAGGGCAATACTTACTTGAAAAGGAAGCTTGTATGCTGGCGGGAATCACCCTCATCAACCTTCCTATGTCCTCTAGAAGCCTACCTGAAGTTGACAATATTTTAAAAGCAAAAGAAACGCTTGAATCAGCTGAATACCCCATATTGATACACTGCAAATCTGGTGCGGATAGAGCGGGCCTAATGAGTGTATTTTATGCACACTTTATTCAGCATAAAACCATTGAAGATTCTTTAAAACAACTGAGCATGAAATATGGCCACTTTCGCTGGGCAGAAACCGGAAAACTAGACTACTTCTTTGACAACTTCCTCGCATTTCAAGAGCACCACCCTGACATATCATTTTTAGAATGGGTCAACAACCACTATGACAGAGCCGCACTGGATGCGCAGTTCCAAAGTGCTGGCTGGGCCAACATCGTGGTTAATAAAATCCTAAGAAGAGAGTAACTCATGCTGGATCGTGCGACTTTATCACTCTACCGCCGGTTGTTAACCTATATCACGCCTTACAAGGGCATGATTGCCATTACACTGTTTGCCATCCTTGTTATTGCAGCTATGGAACCGGCAACGGCGATGGTCTTAAAAGAACTGGTTGATGAAAGCTTGATTGCCAAAAACCCCGATTCTTTTGTATTGATACCCTTACTGTTGGCTGGCGTCTTTATCGTTAAGGGCATTGCCGAATATTTCAGTAAGGTCTTCAGCCAATGGATCGCTGAAAAGGCTATCCTTGCCATTCGTAAAGACATGTACCATAAAATGCAACACCTACCGTTTGATGTATTTCAGAGCTATAGCACTGGAAAACTTATGTCTAAAATCACCTATGACGTACCGCAAGCCAGTAATGCGCTCTCTACTGCTTGGGTAACTTTAATCCGTGATACTTTGACTGTTTTTGCTCTCCTTACGTATTTACTCTATATCTCCTGGCAACTCACACTTATATTATTTTTGATTGGACCTGTCGTGGCCTGGATTATCGACAAAGCCAGTAAGTTGATGCGCCATTCCAGTAAAGCCATGCAATCGAATATGGGACAACTTACTCAACGTCTGGAGGAGAGCCTTACAGCCCATCAAGACATAAAGGTCTATGGTGCGGAACAATATGAGCAGAATCGTTTTCAGTTCAGCGCAACAGAACTGCTTAATAACACGATGAAAGTCACTAAGGTGTCTGCACTAAATGTTCCTTTGGTCCAAATTTTAGCGGCTATCGCCTTAGCGGGGATTGTTTATATTGCGTTACAAATGTCAGCCGAAAATCAATTCACAACCGGCGAATTACTCGCCTACATTACGGCAATGGCGCTAGTGTTTGAGCCGATTCGACGCCTGACTAGCGTCAATGAAGTCATCCAAAAAGGCATGGCGGCGTCTGAAAGCATCTTTGAACTACTTGATCAACCTGACGAACCGAATAACGGCCAAAAAATCTTAACGAAATTACACGGTGAACTAGAGTTTGAAAACGTTGATTTTAATTATCCAAACAGCCAAGACCGAGCTCTGGTAAATTTGAACCTTAAAATCCCAGCAGGTCAGACGACGGCTTTAGTCGGTCAATCAGGCAGTGGAAAATCTACCCTGGTGAACCTGATTGCTCGATTTTATGATCCTACCTCAGGTCAAATCAGACTTGATGGCGAAAATATCCAAGCCCTAGATCGAGTTTTTTTGAGGCAACAGATCGCATTAGTGAGTCAAAAAGTGACCTTGTTCGATGACACGGTGGCCGCTAATATCGCTTACGGGCTAAACAATGTGAGTCATACAAAGATCATGGCCGCCGCGAAAGCCGCTTACGCTTGGGAGTTCATTGAAAAACTCCCCCAAGGCCTCGATACGAATATTGGAGAAAACGGCAACCAACTTTCGGGTGGGCAACGTCAAAGGTTAGCAATCGCGCGTGCTTTTTTGAAAAACGCCCCTATTTTAATCTTTGATGAAGCCACTTCTGCTCTGGACAACCAAAGTGAGAAAATGATTCAGAGAGCCATGGATAATCTAAGGCAAAATAGAACGGTTATTATCATTGCACACCGCCTAAGTACCATTGAAAATGCGGATCAGATTGCCGTATTAGATCAAGGAAAGTTGATCGAACTCGGCTCTCACCAGACACTCATTGAGAGTCGAGGTTTCTATGCTAAATTGTACCAATTAGGACATGATATCGATGCCTAAAACTGTGACAAAATCGAGCTTTAGACACCCTAAATACTGGGGAATATGGCTGGGAATAGGCCTACTTAAGCTACTCGGTCACCTGCCTTATCAGTGGAAATTCCCTGTCGGCAAATTTCTCGGCCGTCTTTTATATAAACTTTCATCAAAACGTCGTCGTTTGGCGTTGGCCAATATTCGCTTGTGTTTTCCTGAAAAGACACCCCTCGAGCAGCAAACTATCCTTGAGTCACACTTTGAATCACTGGGTATCAGCCTAATGGAAATGACAATCGTTTGGTGGGGAGATCATAAGAAAAACCATGCAAACGCATGTGAAAGAGAGATGGTGAACTTTATCGGTGAGGAAAACCTTCAGCAAGCCCAGCAACAAAGCAAAGGCGTACTGATTCTTGCACCACACTTCACGACCCTAGAACTAACGGGTCTGTTTGTCTCTTTTTTGACTAATTACCACGCGGTTTATCGCCCGCATGACAACCCTTTAATGGATTTTTTGATCGCCAAAGGTCGCTCAATTGAGTTTAGCGATGGTCAAAAAGTAGAGCCCGTCTCTAATGCCAATACACGTTTGATGCTAAAAGTTTTACGCGCAGGTAAAAGTATGACGTTTTTGCCAGACCAACGCTATCGCGCCAAGGGTCATGTCGAAGTGGATTTTTTTGGACACACCACCAAAAGCAATCCCGCGACTTCAAAAATAGCTAAGCTGACTGGATGTGCCGTGGTACCAACCTTCACCCGTCGGTTGCCTAATCATCAATATGAAGTCGAGTTCTTACCCGCGTTACAAAACTTTCCATCTGGAGATGATGCCGCAGACACCTTGCGTCTACACCATTTATATGAAACGGAGATTCGTCGCAATCCAAGTCAATACTTGTGGGTGCATAACCGTTGGAACTTGAAAGACTATTAACGCTAAACTGCGCAGGACAGCCATCTTGAATGAACGTTTCAAGCATCCATAAAAAAGCCACTTTAAACGTATTTAAAGTGGCTTTTTTATTGCCTGGACTTAATTCTAAACCATCTAAAAATCAACCTGACCAGGCCTGGTCAGGTTAAAATCAGTGTCCAGATTGACTAGGATCAAAATCTTTTAAGGTATACTCCGCACCACAGTATGGGCACTTAGCTTCACCGGTTTTTTCAATCGGTAAAAACACCTTTGGATGTGAGTTCCACTGACTCATATCAGGTGTAGGACAATGCAGTGGTAAATCGGCATAAGTCACTTCATAATGCATTTTTGAATTCGTTGAGTTTTCGCTCATAACACTTTCCTTCTTTCTTCTAAACGTATTAAGCGACGGTCGTTAACCAATCCATATGTGCTGGTGAACGACCATGGACGATGTCAAAGTACATAGTTTGTAGCTTTTCAGTAATTGGACCACGTGAACCAGTGCCAATCGGACGATTGTCCAATTCACGAATCGGCATCACTTCGGCGGCTGTTCCAGTAAAGAATGCTTCGTCTGCGATATAGACTTCATCACGCGTAATACGTTTTTCAATCACTTCAAGACCAATTTCTTTGGCCATTGTCATAATGGTTTTACGGGTAATCCCATCCAAGCAGCAGGTTAGCTCAGGCGTATAAAGTACCCCATCCGTGACCATAAAAAAGTTTTCGCCCGAACCTTCAGCAACATAACCATCTACATCCAACAACAAGGCTTCATCACAACCGTGGCTTACGGCCTCTTGCAGAGCCAGCATTGAGTTCATGTAAGATCCGTTCGACTTGGCCTTAGTCATGGTGATATTCACATGATGGCGTGTATATGAAGAGGTCGCAATTTTAATGCCACGTGTTAAGTTTTCCTCTCCCATATATGCGCCCCACTCCCAAGCGGCAACCATCACGTGAGTTTTTAAGTTGTCCGCACGCAGTCCCATACCTTCTGAGCCATAAAATGCCATCGGACGGATATAAGCCGATTTTAAATTATTTTCACGAACCACCGCGCACTGTGCGGCATCCAAAGTGGCTTTGTCATAGGGCATAGCCATATTCATGATTTTAGCAGAGTTAGTCAGACGCTTGGTATGCGCATCTAAACGAAAGATGGACGGGCCTTGCTCGGCTTCATAGGCACGAACACCTTCAAACACACCCATCCCGTAATGCAATGTATGGGTTAACACGTGAACCTTTGCTTCACGCCAAGGAATCATCTCACCATCCAACCAGATTACGCCGTCTCTATCATCCATCGTTTGCATTAAAACTACTCCACAAATCTATTCATAAAACATAAAGGAGATATTTTATCCTAAACTCCTCCCTTTAATCCAAGCTTTAATCACATTAAAACTCATTTTAACCCCAATAATCGATCAATAAAGCTAAAAACAGCCCTCAATTCCATTGCGCCTTAACTCTAAATAAGGAAATTGCTTGATATTTTCTGCTGTTTCGCTAAAATCACTTCTTTGGATGTCTTGCATTCAAAAAAGCAACTGCACTGGGTGGCATTTTTAAGTCTTACTTGTTGATTTACAATTAAGATGATTTAAAAATACTCAACTCATCGGTTGCTTTTTTTGTTTATAAGCATCGTGTTATTAGTTTGCGCCACAGGCGTGATAGGAAAGAACGAGTATGTCAAACCACATTATGAATACCTATGCTAGATTACCCGTCACCTTTGAAAAAGGCGATGGCGCGACCTTGCAAGACAGTGAAGGTAAAATGTATTTAGACGCCATCAGTGGTATTGCCGTGACCAGCTTAGGGCATGCTCACCCGTTTATTTCTGAAGCGATTTGTAAACAGAGTCAGCAACTGATTCACACCTCAAACCTGTACCATATTAAGAAGCAACAGATGTTAGCGGACCAATTGATTGAACTCTCAGGTATGGAACAGGTGTTTTTCTGTAACTCTGGTGCCGAAGCCAATGAAGCTGCCATAAAAATTGCTAAAAAATTCGGCCATCAACAAGGCATAACAAACCCAACGATTGTCGTGATGGAAAACAGCTTTCATGGTCGAACCATGGCCACGCTTTCTGCCACAGGTAACCCGAAAGTACACGAAGGTTTTCAACCCTTAGTTGGCGGATTCACACGTGTACCATTTGATAACGTAGCGGCCGTGGAAGCGCTTTCGGACAACCGTGACATTGTGGCCATTTTAGTCGAACCGATTCAAGGCGAAGGTGGTGTATATGTGCCACAAAAAGGCTATTTGAAGGCTCTCAGAAAAATCTGTGATGCGAATAACTGGTTACTGATGATAGATGAGATTCAAACCGGAATGGGTCGTACTGGCCAATGGTTTGCATTTCAGCATGAAAACATCACGCCGGATGTTTTAACTCTCGCCAAAGCACTTGGCAATGGCGTGCCAATTGGCGCATGCATCGCCAACAATAAAGCAACAGATGTTTTAGCTCCAGGCAATCACGGCACCACTTTTGGCGGTAACCCTCTAGCCTGCGCGGTAGGTCTAGCGGTAATCGAAGTGCTCAAAACACACAACTATATCCCTGCGATTGCCAAAAAGGGTGCATTACTGCTTAACCAATTCAAATCGGCGTTGACACAGCAACCTGGCATTTCTTCCATTCGTGGCCAAGGCTATATGATCGGCATTCAACTTGACCGTCCCTGTGCTGAACTGGTCAAAATGGCTCTAGAAAGAGGCTTGCTGATTAACGTAACACGTGGTGATACGGTACGTTTACTACCGAGTTTTGTAATGAGCCAACAACAAACAGACGAACTCGTCACTAAGCTCTCACAACTGATTATCGACTTTCTATCGATAACGGATTGAACCCATTCATTTTAACCGTGCAACGCTCGAGACGACCAAGCGTTATACAAACCAATAAAAGACCGAACCTATGACTGTTAGACACTTTTTAACATTAAATGACTTAACACCCGCTGAACTGCAGCAAATTATGCAACGTGGTATTGAGTTAAAAAAAATGCGAAAAGCAGGCGAGATCTTTGAACCGCTTAGCAACCAGACCCTTGCGATGATTTTTGAGAAATCATCGACCCGTACTCGCATCTCTTTTGAAGCGGGCATGACACAACTGGGGGGGCATGCACTTTTCTTATCTTCTAATGATACCCAACTTGGACGTGGTGAGCCTATCGAAGACAGTGCGCGCGTTATCTCCAGCATGGTTGATGGCATTATGATTCGAACCTTTGGCCATGATATTGTTGAGACGTTTGCCAAACACGCTACAGTACCCGTTATCAACGCGCTTACCGATGATTTCCATCCTTGCCAATTACTGGCAGACATGCAGACCTTTCAAGAACACCGCGGCAGTATTCAAGGCAAAACCGTGACTTGGGTAGGAGATGGCAATAATATGTGTAACTCCTATATCAATGCCGCTGTGCAATACGATTTTAATTTACGGATTGCTTGCCCTGAAGGTTATGATCCTAATATGGATTTAGTGAACCTGCATAAAGGTCGTGTTGAAATCGTTCGTAATGCCTTTGACGCCGCTGAAAACTCTGACTTGATTGCTACTGATGTGTGGGCGAGCATGGGCCAAGAGGAAGAGCAGAAACTACGTGAGAGAGCATTCGCTGACTACCAAGTGACTGCGCAAATCATGCAAAAGGCCAACCCAGACGCCCTTTTCATGCACTGCCTACCCGCCCATCGTGGTGAAGAAGTCTCTGCTGAAGTGATCGATGCTAAAGATAGTGTCGTTTGGGATGAAGCCGAAAACAGACTGCATGCGCAGAAAGCCTTACTAGAGTTTTTGATGTCTAAAATATAGATTTCTATAGCTTGCTTGCACCCATAAAAAACCCCGCAATTGCGGGGTTTTTTATGGGTGTTTTAATAGATGTGTCAAACATGTTATCAACAATCTAAATATCCATTCCGACCAGGCCTGGTCATTTTACAAACGGAAGACAGTCACTCAAAAATCCATTAGATTCCGAGCTAAAAAAGCTTGTGACAAGGTACCACTGTCTAAATACTCCAACTCACCCCCCATTGGAATCCCTTGCGCTAGGCGTGACACCTTAATACTATGGGCACGGGCCATCTGTTGAATATAGTGTGCTGTTGCCTCTCCTTCAACCGTTGGATTGGTTGCTAAAATAACCTCTTCAATCGTTTCTATTGCCAAGCGTTTTTCCAGCAGATCCAAACCCAATTGCTCAGGACCGATTCCGTCAATTGGCGATAAATGCCCCATTAAAACAAAATACTTGCCAGTAAAAATACCGGACTGCTCGATGACAGAAATATCGGACGGGCTTTCTACAATACACAACTCTGAAGCTCTTCGACTGTTTGAAGCACAAATACTGCACGTTTCTTGTTCCGTCAGCGTCCGGCATAAAATGCAATTCCCGATCTCCTCTACGGCTCTATGCAAAACGGTTGCAAGTTGCTGACCGCCTTTTTTATTGCGTTCCAATAGGTGGTAAGCCATGCGTTGAGCCGATTTAGGTCCTACGCCAGGCAGCACTCGAAATGCAGTGATCAACTCTTCAATTAACGGACTTTTCACGAATGGTTGACCTGCATATATTTAATACTTGGAGAGAACAATTAAAAAGGCATCTTCATACCGGCAGGCAGATCCATGCCTTCGGTTAGACCACTCATTTTATCTTTTGAGAGTTCATCAACTCGACGTGCGGCGCTATTAACAGCAGCGGCAACTAAGTCTTCCAACATCTCTTTATCGTCCATCAGACTCTCATCAATCCCGACCTTGATCAGCTCATGTTTACCCGTCATGACGACTTTAACCATGCCGCCACCCGATTCACCTTCCACTTCCATATTGGCGACTTCTTCTTGCGCAGCTTGCATATTCTTTTGCATATCTTGCGCTTGCTTCATTAAATTACCAAGACCACCTTTACCACTAAACATAACTCTTTCCTTTTGTCATAAAAGACGATTAATTTTACTGTTTATGCGTTTGAATATAACGCAGGTTTTAAGCTGAGTAAAGACGAACTTAAACAGGTTGAATACTCTCTGGGATAACGTGCATATCTAACTGTTGGCTAAAAGTCTTTACCAGCACATCTTCACCAATCGACTGTACCGCTTGAGCCTGTTTATTAGCCGTCAACTGCTGCGCTTGTTTAGCGGGCGTAAAATGCTCGCTAACCGTTACAAATTCTAACACCATCGTTTCATCAAAACGCGCTTTGACAGCCCCCGAAAACTGAGCCAACGCGGCATCTTGATTTGAGTAATTTTGTGTCGGATCGATACTCACCGCCATATAGAACTCTGAAAATTCAACCAATACTGAATTACGTGCAATTTCAGCAGCCATCCCCTTTAAGGAGAGTTGCTTAATAATCTCTAACCAGTTTTCAATATTCGAATTGTAATGAATCTCTGCGAACGCTTCAGCAGGTTCATCTACTAAAACCTCTAAGGATATTGACTCGGGTTCCATTTGCGCTTCGTTCGGTCCGTTCCAAGTTTGCTGAGTATTGATTGCAGCTCCCTGGCCATTTTCAACCACAGGCAACGTTGTAACGACTGCCTCAGTCGACGAATATTGCATCGCCTGTAACTGATGCAGTGCATTCTGGGCAGGCGAACTTTCCGATAAACCACTTGATTGAGACAGGTTTTCTTTGAGAAGCGGTTGAACTAGATTGCTCCCAGTGGACATTGAGTGTTCAGCCCCCCCCTGTTCATTAAATGGGTCTCTAATTTTGTGCGTGTCAGCAACACTGTCCTGGTTAAATTCGGCCGGATCTGGTGTTACTTTATTTGACTTTCCCAGAGGCTGTTTCAACCTCTCTTTAATTTTAGCGAGATGGTCAGAGCTAGACATCTGAGAACGGCCATTGGACACATTGGAAAGCGGTTCCGATTGCATATCGGGCACCTGTGTCGCACTAGGAACAATTGGATCCGCCAACCTCTCTCCATTTTGCGAAACAACTGGCTCACCAAAAAATCCTTCAGGGTATTGTTCATCCATTTGACTGGGACCATCTTGCTCCCAGGGTCCTGGGTTTTCGATAGAACCCTGTGTAGGAGATACATCCGCTGACAGATTAAATTCCTGCGCCGGCATCACTATTCCACCCGACGGATCTTCAACACTCGGAACGATTGGAGAGGCTTCTACAGAAACTTGCTCATCCTGAGTTGTTGCCGCTAAAGGGGACTGATCCACATAATTTGTGGTTTGTTCTTCTTTAATGAAGTCTGTGCGTGGAACGACTTTTTTGCCGACTAATGAACGAGCCGTAGCCAAACCCGCTAATGCATTTTGCACATCAGAACCCTCTGACATGACTGGTGACTGTGGATTAGAATCTTCTGCTGTCGTTGCCATTTGGGGATGAGTAGCAGAGTGTTGTGCATTCACATTGCCTTCAGATGGCACTGCTGCAACGCCACTAATCGCAGGTTGAAAAGCTAACATACGAATCAAAGCCATTTCGAATCCAATGCGAATATCCGGTGCAAGCTGCATGTCCTGTTTTGCCAACAGCGCTATCTGATACAACAATTGAACTCTTTCAGGAACGATCTGTGATGCAAGTGATATAAGCATGTCATCAGGGACACTCATAGAAGATGCATTATCTCCAAACACTTGATAATAAGACAATGCATACAGAGTTTCGATGAGCTGAGACAACAACGCCTGATAATCGACTCCCATGCTCGCCAACTGTTGAACCGCTTGCTTGACCAAGACAGGGTCATTGGCCGCTAAAGCCTGCAAGATAGCCAAACTAAACTGCTGATCGACCAACCCCAACATCGTTTGCACAGGTTGAAACAGTACTTCACCTGCACCATAAGCGATCGCCTGGTCTAACAGACTCAAGGCGTCTCGAGCAGAACCATCCGCCCCCTTGGCAATTAAAGCAAGTGCATTGCTTTCAAATGGCAAGCCTTCTTGTTGCATAATGAATTCTAAATGGGTTTGGATTTGCAATTGCGTCAAACGCATTAAGTTGAACTGTAAGCAACGTGACAATACAGTGATCGGTAGTTTATGTGGATCAGTCGTCGCCAATAAAAACTTAACGTGCTCAGGTGGCTCTTCCAGTGTTTTCAACAAGGCATTAAAACTACTTTTAGACAGCATATGCACTTCATCAATCAAATAGACTTTATAGCGCCCTTGAGTGGGGGCAAATTGCACGTTATCCAGAATCTCACGCGTATCATCAACCTTAGTCTTCGAAGCCGCATCGACCTCGATGAGGTCAATAAAACGTCCCTCATCAATCGAACGGCAAGTATCACACACCCCACAAGGCGTTGAAGAGATACCCTCTTCACAATTTAGGGCTTTCGAGAAAATACGAGCAATAGTCGTTTTGCCCACCCCTCGTGTGCCGGTAAACAAATAGGCATGATGAAGTCGTTGTTGATCCAAGGCATTTGCTAAGGCCTGCATGACATGGGTTTGCCCGACCAATTCCGAAAACTTTTTGGGACGCCACTTACGGGCAAGAACGGTATAACTCATCAATAAAACCTTATTTAGGGCGCAATAGCTGCAGAACGTTTCATTGAACATTATTCAATAAAAGACGTATAAAAATTAGATTTATTTTAACTTGAAAAGCGTATGAATTGAGAACAATTTAGGCGGTTGTGCGATTCATTGAACGCAAAATCGAGTAGAGGAGAATGAAACAATAATGGACTGACAGTATGTCAAAAAATTCGCAATAAATTTGAACATAAAAAATAGAGGGTGGCAACCCTACCCGCCTTACCTCGGCGCACGCATCAGAAGGTACCGTTGCTTCCTTCCGGACCTGGCGGAGTTCCCAACTTAGCGTCGCGAGGGGACAAATAGAGTCACCATAATAGAAATCATTCTAAACCATATTGGTGGAGAGCGAGGGATTCGAACCCTCGATAGGTTACCCTATACACGCTTTCCAAGCGTGCTCTTTCGGCCACTCAGACAGCTCTCCGAAATGATGGGCGGATTATAGCGACTAATCCCGTTAAAGTCTAGCCACAAATATCAAACAGATGAATTAACCAGGGCTGGTGAATTCCTTAAATTTATGTCCAACCACCCCAAAATAACCAGCCTTTATATTGAACCTGTTGCATTTCGCAGTTCAGAGCTTCATAAGAGCGTTGCCAGTTTAAAATAGGACCCAGAAAAAAAGCGGTCATCCGTTGGAAGAAATTCATTGAAATTGAACTTCTTCGTTCGATTTCAAGGCAACTTTCATAACGTGGTGTAGAACCATCGTTGTAAGACAAACAACGAGACATAGCCACATTTGTTGTATTTGTCGAAGGGATACAGGTGCCTTGATAACCGATATAGGTGCTATCTTCTAAAACCACATCATTACTATTCGAGGCACTATCGCAACTTGAATATGTGGTAGGAAAAAGAAAAAATCCAGGTTTTTCACATCGATAATCGGACTGAGATGTGGAGAGTGATATGTCTGACTTTTCAAAGGCACTCAAACTTTGATCCTTAGCTGCAAGGTCCGCCGAACCACACCCAATGAAGCAGTAAGAGCTACTGAACGAAGCTGCAAATCCGGAGGTGTTTTTTAATGGATCGTCACCATTTAAGACACTCACAGGTTTCTGGTTTAAAATGAGATTAAATGCTTCTCCATCATAACTTGTAGAGTAAAACATAAAAAAGTTGATCGTTTCGGGCGGTCTACCAATCCAAGCATCATTAAATTTTATATAAGGATATTTAGTCGCTACTGAATTAGAGATTTTGGGCTCTGAAAACCCGTAATTACAGTAGTTCTTTCTAGCATCCGAACCCTTAATAATAACGGCATCAGCCTCCGAACTTGGCATAGAAGACAAATCCGCTACCGTTAAATTCATATCCAGACATGTCGCATACCGATTTTTACAATAACAACCCGAATCGGTAAGCGTATTGGCTTGTGGCATGCCATAGATCGCTCTTCCTTGAGGGGTGTAGGAGTAGAAACTATCGGTACTCCTTAATTGTACGGCCACCGCACTAAAATCAATGGGGGTTTTCGCGGATCTTGGATTAAACTGATCACGTGTTAAAGGTATAAAACACCCTTGTCTAATCGTTGGATCTATGGAGTCACAAATTGCCGAGCTTGCTAAATTCCCGAAAGTGATCCTTTTAGTGAGGTTTTTAGAATTGGGTTGAAGGCTATCGGTATAGGTATACATTTTGACTTGCATCAATAAATCATCTGTTACAAGACGTGTTTGATTCGCACTCATTGTCCCGTTTTTAATCCCATCCATGGTGATTGCCAACTCAGAACGCAACGCCACCGCTGCAACATCTCTTGCGTAATTGTCTAGCTCGCGATCTAGGATTTTGGCATTCGTGTACTGCAAAACCTGCTCAAATGAGAATAAAGACAAGACAATAGAGGCCGCGCCTAGCAAAGAAATTGCGCCACGTTGCATTTTGCGGCGTTGACTGGTTCGCATTTAAGACTCCGACAAGTTTTTTAAAAGCAGTAAATTATTACGTGCTTTGGTGTTTAAAGGATCTTTTTGTAACGCTTGTTCAAAATAGATTTTTGCACTTACATATTTCTTTTGTAAAAGTGCACTGAAGCCTAAATTATTCAAAGCACTGACTTGACGACTCATGTCAGTAGACGTTAACCAGCTCTGGTAGATATTCTCTGCCAAAACAAATTTATCCTGCATCAATGCCAAACGTCCCAACTCCGATTCATCTTCTACGGTTTTGGTTGCTTGCTTATTGGCTTGTTGCATCGCCACTAAGGCATAGTTGTTATTGTCTTGAGCTTCATAAACTTTAGCCAACATGCGATAAATCCGGACATCTTGAGGATTGACCTTACGGGCTTTATGTAAAATCCCCTCCGCTCTAGAATACTGTTTACGTTCAATGGCCAAACTGGCCAAATCCAGGGCAAACTCATATTCGTCTTGATCATTTAGTTGCGTTGCTAAGGGGGCATCTTGTTGCGAATATTTTGAATAATCAACGTTATTTTCGACCTTCGTCTTGGTAGAAGAACACCCCACTAATAAAACAACCAGGCCTGGTAGAATGGCCACACGTAAAAAATTATTGACTTTGTTCTGCTTTCTTTTCTTAATTCGTGTAAACATTACATACCCCGTGCTAACAGCACAAACTTTTCACTTAACAATAAAATAAGATAAGGCGCCATCAGAAACGGCATAATCACTACCGCCATTTTTGCTGAGGTTTTAGCGGCCTTCTCTTCTAACAACTCCTGCCTGGTTTGGTACATGCGGCGCGAAAAATCGTTTAACGCAGCACTGATGGAACTTCCCAACTTTTCATTTTGAATCAACACTTGTATTAAGGTTTGAATATCCTTCGTTGGGTTACGCTCTGCGAACTGATGTAACGCCTCTGAACGCGGCACGCCTAATTGAATTTGATCCAACAAATATTCAAACTCATAGCAAATTTCTGGATGTACCTCTTTTAGTTCTTGAGATACACGCTTGAGTGCAACCAAATAACTCAAACCGGCACTCATACAGATATTACACATATCTAAAAAATCGGGTAAGTTCTGGTTAATTAGACCTAATCGACGCTGACCAAGGTGAATCAGTACGCGTTCAGGCAATAGTAAAAATACAATAGGTACTGAAATAATCCACAAAGGAGAGATTCCTTGCCAGCTCCAAGCTAAGGAGGTGATGAGAATGGAGCTCACAATCAAGGCATACTTAATAAAAAAGTAAGATCCAATATGACGCTCTTGACGATAACCTGCACTGATCAGTTGGCGCCGCAACAAACTAATCTCTTTGTGACTTTCAGGCCCTATCGCGCGGCCAATCGTGCACCACCAACACTGATTATAGTTCGAGGATTGTTTTACATACTGGCTGGAAAGCCCCACTCTAGACTTGATGCGTTCTATGTTAAGCTGTTTTATCTGTACCTTCAGTACACGATTCGTCAACAACCATGCACTCATAAATATTAAGCCGGCCACCATTAATAAGAGAAAAGGAAAAGACATTTCTTTAAAACCTCATTTTCAGCATCTGTCTTAAAATCAGTGTGCCGGTCAATATCAATATCAACGAAACGACAAATAACTTGAATCCAGTTGGGTCATATAGAAAAAATTGCATAGACTCTTTATCAAAGAAATATTTATAAACAACATAAACAATGGGAGCCCCACCAATAAACCAAGCCGTAAAGCGAGACTCAGCGGTGAGTGTTTTGATTTTTGCTTGAAAGCTGACTCTTCTACGCATTAATTTAGCTAATTCACCTAAAATCAGCGAAAGTTGCCCACCTGTTTCACGTTGGATAATCAGGGTGATGACAAAAAATTGAGCTTCTGGTAAATCAACACGACGCTGAAATTCTCGCAAGACATCGCGCATACTTATCCCGATCGTCAACTGCTTATTCACCTCTTTCATTTCTTGCGCCAAAGCCCCCTGCATATCTTCACCGACAGCGGCCAAAGCACCATCTATCCCGTAACCAGACTGTAACGAACGGACAATGGAATCTAACATTTCTGGAAATTGTTGACGTAAAGCAGCCTGGCGCTGACGAATTTTAAAATAGACAAAAGCACTGGGTAAGAGGGGCAAGATAATACTGAGTAAAATCAACTTATCATTTAAAACATTAAATTTTGTCGAAAGAATAAAAGCGCTCATAAACAGTAAGATTGCTTGAGCAGTAACCACCTTGATAATGGCATGTTTATTATTTAAGCCTGCTTTTTTGAATTTACTGATAAACCAGACAAACCAACTCTTCTCTTTTTGCTGCATCAAATGATCTTGAATTGTTTTTTGTTCAAGATTATTGAGACCAATACGCAACATTAAACGGCGCACTGCTAGCTGTTGTTGCTGTTGTTTTTTTAAAGACACCACAAAGCTGAGGATGGCAAAAGGCAACATAATGGCGAATGCAACAATAAAGAATCCAAAATCCATCAGTTCACTTCCTGACTAAAGTTAAACAGTTCAGATGGCAAGCTATAACCAACAGCTTCACATTTTTTACCGCACCCTGGACGTAACCCTGTTGCTCTAAAAACGCCTTTTATGCTGCCAGAGCTTTTATCTAATTTATGTTCAAAAACATAAATTTCTTGCAGCACGATGTTTTCTTCTTCAACACCGACCACCTCGGTAATGGATTCAACTCGTCGGTGACCATCTTTACCACGGTTGACATAAATAATCAGATCAATTGCACTCGCAATCTGTTTACGAATAGAGGCAGCGGGTATGTCCACACCACTTAAATTAATCATTAATTCCAATCGTGAAATGCTATCGCGTGGACTGTTGGCATGTAAGGTGGCAAGTGAACCGTCGTGCCCGGTATTCATAGCCTGCAACATATCCAAAACTTCACCACCACGCACCTCACCCAATACAATTCTGTCTGGACGCATACGCAAGGCATTTTTTAAAAGCTCACGTTGTGTAACTTCACCAATGCCTTCTGCATTAGGTGGACGAGTTTCTAAACGTACTACATGGGCTTGTTGCATTCTGAGTTCGGCACTGTCTTCAATAGTGACCGTCCGTTCATTTTCTGGTATCAACCCCGAAAGCATATTGAGAGTAGTGGTTTTCCCTGATCCTGTACCGCCGCAGACCAGTATATTCAAGCCCGCTTTTACAGCATAATCTAAAAATTGAAACATCTGCTCTGTCATAGTCCCATAAGCAATCAAATCTTTTGCGCGTAAATGTTGTTCTGGGAAACGTCGAATAGAGACACTAATGCCATCAACGGATAAGGGAGGAATAATAATATTGATTCGTGATCCATCGGGTAAACGTGAATCCACTAAAGGTGAAGATTCATCCACTCGACGCCCAGTGGAATAAAGCATTCTATCGACTTTATTACGCAAATGTTCTTCACTGATAAAACGGACGTCCGTCAATTCAAGCTGACCAGCACGTTCCACATAAATATTGTCATAGCCATTGATGAGTATATCTGAGACAGTTGGGTCTGCGAGGAGAGGTTCAATCGGGCCTAAACCATAAATTTCATCCAGTAATTCTACCCCCAATTGACGTACTTCAATTTCTGATAAGGGATACCCCATATCGCTCGCAATTTCACGTACCAACATCTCTAAACGGGGTCTTAACTCTTGACGTGTTTCTTTGCTGTCTGCTTCATAAAAGGCCTCATCTTCGGCGGCCTTCTTTTGACAGCGACTTTTAATTTCCTGAAAAGTAATATCTTGTGCCATGCTCGATTCGTTTAGCGCCGTCCGTGCACTTGGAGCAATCACCTTCTTAACGGATTCAGATATATCTAAAGCAGTCGTGGCTTGGTGCTTTTGTTCTACTTGTCTTAATCGATCGCGAATACTCATTTAAGACACCACAGCCTTTTGGTCCATGTCAGAGACAGAAGAGGGTGAAGGCTTCACTTCAGACTTTTTAGACTTAAACAACGTATTGAAAAAATCAAACCTATTTGATTTTTGTGCTTTCACCTTCACCACCTCTAACTGCACGCTGCCGTTATGCAGCATATTGGCAATATTCAACAGCTGACTGTTTACAGTCGATTCAGGCTTGTATTCTTTGAGCAGTTGCCCTTCTCTTAAAGATTCGTTGAATCCTAAATAATCATTATCAACTCGTGCAACAGTCTCAATATTTAAAGAATCAATCACCTCTTCAAGCATTTCATCGCAGCCACTGGTGCTTCGATTTACAATGAGTTTAAGGGATTCTTTGATATAACCTAGTTTCTGACTAATCTGAATAGCGGTATTCACCGCGCGTAAAGAGGATAAGGAAGGTTCCGCCACTAATACAATACTGTCCGACTCATCTAAACAGCTTAAGGTTAAGTCTGACAAATCACTCGCGCAGTCAATCACAACATGATCATAATAACGTCGTAAAGACTGAATAATTGTTTTAATGAGTTCACCATTAAGATTGTCTAACTCGCCAACCTCTCCTGGTAAAGACAACACGTATAAACCTGACTCATGACGACTTAACGATTTGTAAATCAAATTTTCATCGAAACGATTAAGGTTATAGACAAAATCCGTTAGGGTGTATAGTTGTTTGGATTCCATATTTAAATAAAGTGCCGTGTCACCTAAAGGCATATTTAAATCCACCAATACTGTACGCCCTTCAGTCAAATCATTCAGATGGGAAGCGATATTAGTGGCTAAAGCTGTGCAACCCACTCCCCCTTTTAAGCTGAATAAAGAAGAGACATTCCCATTTTTGCCTTTTTGTCTGCGGTCTTGCATATGCAAAATAGAGAGAATGTGAAACACTTCACTAGGACACTCAATAAACCCTTGAACACCTTGATGACTTGCTTCGATAATAAAATCAGCATCTTTATCTTTTAGCAAAACATAAATCGAAACCCCTTTTGCCAAGGTCAGTACTTCGTTAATTCTTTGCAGCGTGATTTGCGCTTCACCATTATGCTCTAATAAAACCAAACTCACATTATCCGACCATACATGTGGGATCTCCTCCTGAGCTTCCATCACATATTTAGATAAAATGGAGACACGTACGGCTTCTTGTAAGTCAGCATCCGACCCAAAATAAAGCGCTTGTTTCAAGGCAATAGAGCTTGTCGATAATCCTGTACTCATTAAGGCTTCTCCAATCCGATCTGAACAGACAGTTCAGGAAGCGCGCTCTCCCCAGGAGGTAACAACTTAGCCAACTTCCCGCTAAAGAATCCCTCAGCAGCGCTTGGTCGATCTATATTTTCTCCTGGAAGCGTGATTTTTGATGTTGGTTCAATGGGATCAACAAAGGTAGGGGTAACTAAAATCGCTAACTCTGACTGATCCTTTTCATAACTGGTTGAACGGAATAAAGTACCAATGATCGGAATATCCCCTAGGAGGGGGATTTTAGAGACGGAACTACGGAAGTTATCTTGAATCAGTCCGCCGATGACAAAACTTTGCCCTGCCGCGAGAGTGACCGTGGTGGTCGCTTTACGTGAACGGAACCCGGGTACAACAATAGAACCCGTCTGAGAGCCGGAACTTTCGTCGATACTACTGATTTCTGGTGCAACCGTCATTTGAATTTCGCCTGACTCGGTAATAATAGGACTAAAACGTAAACGTACACCAAACTCTTTATAAGAAACGGTAATCGTCTGGGCATTTTGAGCAACTGGAATGGGCACTTCTCCTCCCACAAGAAATTCAGCGGTTTCACCTGATTGAACAATCAACTCAGGCTTCGCTAAAATACGTGCCAGATGATTGCCTTCTAAAATAGAGAGTACCCCAAACAAATTACTGTTTAGAGGATTTATCCCTAATTGAAAGCCATCTGCATGTGGAAAATTAATAGCAGCACCTGTTCCTGGCGCGACACTCGCAACATTCAATAAAAAGTTTGCAGTCGAACCTAAATTTCCTGGCGGAAAAATGCCATATTGATCCGTTTTATCTCGTGCTGCAAAACCACTTCTAAATGGATTACCTTTGACAACCTCTGCAACACGAACCGATAATTTGATCTGTTGAGGACCGGTCACATTAATCATATTTATGACACTTAAACCTAATGCGGAGATGACCGAGTTAATACGCTTTTTTTGCGCTTTATTCTGTACTTCACCTGATAACAACACCAGATAGTTCCCCGCCAATGGTTGCGAACTTAAGCTTCCTACTGAACTCTCACTCTGCAGCATTTGTTTATCTTGACGGGCTGATTGTTTGAGATTAGCGTCTCCATCTATCTGATTACCAATTTGATCAACTTCACGCCGAATAGCGCCTTCCGCATTGATCCAAATATTTTTAAGTTCAAACTTAACCGTGCCTTGCGGGTTTAAGCCTTTCAGTAATTGCGCTAATGTTTGTTCGATCTCTTCACGGCGCGACTGATCTGGAGCCACATTCAAGACCACCTTATGGTCAATATTTGGTGAGTTTCGATAGGTGATAATGAGCTGCGTTCTGCCGGCTTCTTTACCTGTTACTAACAGCTCATTTTTACTTAGGACTTTTACAGTTGCCAATTCGGGATTGGCAATTAAAGCTCTTTTTAAGCCTTTATCGAACTTAATAATCTGACTATCTGTTTCTGTCAAGTTATAGGTTTTAGCGAGTTCTGCCTGAGCACCTAAAGACACTCCGATCAATGTCAAACCTAATATCAATGCTTTCTTATTCATAAGAGTCGCCTGCGGTACCTTATCTACTATTGTATTTTGAAAAAAATTCATCTAGTTCTCACTTCTTGAACGCGGCCACCTTGCATTATCTGTATGACATCGCGATCTTTTTTGGCTTTATAGATAGGTGGGCGCTGTTTACTGCGCTCCATCACTTTGACATTCACACCATCGGTTTCAATCAACTCCACATCTGCTGGCCCACGTAGAATAAGGTGGAAAGCACCTATATTCAGCGCCAAGGCTAACTTTTCGGCTTGTCGCATATTGACATTAAGAGCCACCATAGAGGTTTTAACAAAAGCTTCACCTTGTTGATTTTTTTGAGAGTCTTGCACGACTTCCTGACTCATTTGCCCCATGCGGTTAGTCTGGCCAATAGAGAGTACCTCAATATTTTGTAGAATCGTGCGACTGATCATGCGTTTACCGTCTGTGCTTTCAAACACACTGATCACATCAACATGATCGTTCGGATTTAGCATGCCTAACAAACCGGTTTCAGCTGAAACGGAAATACGCATTGCGCGCATGCCTTTTTCAAGTAATGCCTCAACACCGCTTACTTTGACGTCCTGAAACCCAATTTTTTGATCCATCAACCACTCGCCAGCATACATATCCTGTTTGGCGACATGTCCAATTGCGGCTTTAGGTTGTGTTAGAACCCCTGTTGCTAGTACTCCTTCAACGGGCACCATTAAAACTTTAACGTCATCCACTTCGATTTTTTCACCGCGGTAAATATCACGACTTGCCACCATGACCGAACGTAAATCTGGCTTTTCAATGACAGTTACGGTTTTAACTTCAGTTTTACTCTCTGCCTCCGCGACTCGATTCTCGACATACCCATAAACTAATCCAATTGCGAGTATGGCTGATAGAAAAGCGACGCCATACAGCACGACATCACTGCGTTGAATTTTCATAAAACACTCATTTTATTTGGAGGAAATAACTTCGAAAAAAGCTATTATTTGAAAGAAATACTAAATAAAAGGGGTCGACATACGGTCATACACAACTGTCTTTTATGCTGACAATGGTATTGACATTAATGGGCAACAGCACTTCAAAAAACTCTGGTAATACCAAAGAGTTCGCGACACCTGTAAAATTAATGATATACACATTAAATCCTGAAACTACACTCTTTGTAATTGTTGCAGTGGCGGGTTTACTGTTTAAAAAAGTAATATTTTTAGTCGCTAAACTGCTCTTTACTATCTGAGCAATCGCAGCATTATTACCCTCGGGCAAAACGACTTGATTCGCGACGCAAGATGCATAAAGCGGTGTAAATCCCAACACGCCCCCGGCATCTAAACTACTCACGGCTGAAACTTCACTCAATATGCTGGTATGCATATCCGTTAGCACGTCATTTACGGCAAAGCTATTTAATGCATAAGCCACTAGCTCAACTATAAATAACATTACGCCTAATACTAAGGGGAGTACATAGGCTGTTTCAATCATCACAGCCCCATGTTGAGACTTTAATTTAAGTCTACTCTCCTGCATCAATTAAGTGCCAATTGCTGCAGTGACTTTTGCTGAAATTGCTGAACCAACTGTTCCACCTGTTGCTCCCCCAAATAACACAAATCCGATCGCTACAACTCCAGCAACCACTAAAGCGTACTCAATCATGGATGCACCTTGCTGTTTCTTAACCTGTTTAGCTTTAATCAGTTTTTGTACTTTCGCTTCATTTAACATGGGAAAATCCTCATTTAGGTTTATTGATGTGCCATTTGGCTTGAATGTATTTAATGCGATAAAGAACTTAACTACAATAGAATTTATGAGGTTTCATAAACAAATCTTTTGATTAGGGGATCAGTAAAACTTCTAACCTTTTAAAGCATGATAAATACACATTTAACATATTGATATTAAAGGATATTGTTTTATAATTCCATACATATATTTAATTTATATAAGAAAATACTAATATTTATTTTATTTAAAAATTTGTGTATAAATGACACACATTCGCCAGAACACTTCCTTAGACCGCCCCCTAAAAAAACTCTTCTATTAACACAAAGACTCGTTTTTTGGAGTGTCATATATAAATAATGAGCCTTGAACTTCTAAGATATTCCCTTCAACGTTTCAATTCATTTTATAGTGTATAAAACACTCAACACTCATGTATCATCCATCTTAAATTAACTACGACTAGCCAATTTCAATATGAAAATTAGTACTGCTAACCTTTTTTATTTACCCTTTATTGTTATTCTGCTGATATGGTCACTTAGCCCCAATATTCATTTTTTAGATGAATTTAACCGCTATGATGAAAAACGTCTTTTTCAGATATTCATCATTGTGTTAGTAGGCATTTGCACTCTACTGCTCAGTGATGTTCGCAATGCCCTATATACGACACTTAAAACCATTCCCACTGCTTCTAGGTGGGCTATATCTATTTTTTTTCTTATCGGCATTCTGTCGGCCATATTTTCTGAGTCACCAAGACATTCCTTTCTGGACATTAGCCTGCTACTGCTGCTTTTTTTATCCTCGCTCTACATTGCGTCTGTTGTCATTAAGAGCCCCATAACAGCAAGTGAATGGTTAATGGCGGCTTTTGTTTTTGCCATTTCACTGCACTTTGGGGTCTTTATCAGTCAATTTATTATGATGCTGCAAGGCGCTTTGGAGCCAAGTTTTGCGGGATTGTTCACGGGGTTTATTAACCCTCGATTTGGGAATCAATGGCAAGGAATGGTTCTGCCAATTATTATTGGAACGGCTATTTATTACCAAAAATACTCCGTTAAAATTTTCTACATCACCCTATTTCTTGCTGCATTTATGTGGATGAATATACTTTTTTCTTCTGGCCGCGGGGTGGTACTCGCTACAATTTTGGGGGTTCTCCTAACAGGAATTTTATTTAAATCCCATCGTAAAGCATGGTGGAAACTAAACCTATCGGTACTGGCCAGTGGCATCATGCTTTATGCCCTTGTTATATTTATGATTTACCTTTCCACTGATACCTTCATACTTGCCAACCAACATTTAATTGACAGCTCTTCCTCGGGTCGATTCAGTCT
>Ga0314774_1000585_pt1 | contig 27765 bp, 31 predicted proteins | sample MetaGCBIA2018_FD_204515 | JGI IMG/M metagenome (GOLD analysis project Ga0314774, IMG submission 204515) | Cryopeg brine microbial communities from Beaufort Sea near Barrow, Alaska, United States - CBIA 2018 | ecosystem: Environmental > Aquatic > Marine > Coastal | place: USA: Alaska | collected...
GCTCCATGGCCGCGTTATACAGAATGCCAAAAGCCTCACCCATACTTTCCATGCCATTCGAAATCAAGGTTTCCATAACACGCGTAATCGTTGTATCGTCTTCGTAGTGGGTCATTGCTTTTTTCCTCCCAGTTAGTGAATTGGACTTCACCAACAAGGAGAACTGAAATGGCCCACTTTTTCAACACCCAATTTCCGGCAGCGCTGGGTATTGAAATGAATTTACAGAAACCATGATGCACTACCCACAGACAGCTTTTTTGGATGTGACATTGAAGAAAGATGCCTGGCTTAAATCTAGACCATTAAATATAGTTTCCATGAACCCAATCGCTCTTTTCTCGTAGCTAAATGGTGAGACGGCCTGATAGACCGTCTCACGTAACTATAAGCAATCAGTCCTTTCGATTAACAGTAAACTTTATTGTCAGCAAAGCCGTCTTCCCAGACAACTCCATCGTTGTTTGATCAAATGGGAAAGTATCAACATATTCGGTGTTCTCTGGTGGATCGTGCTTGTAAATCATTGCGGCCTCACACCGCACTCGATTTGCTGATGAAACGGCACCGAAACTGTAACAAAGAATCTCTCCCTTTTTAATATGCTTCTTCCAGCCGCTCAGTTTTTCGTGGTTTGCGATACGACCATTCACGTCACCTGACTCACCAATATATATGAGCTTTTTTATCGAAACTGTTTTTTTAGCCGCGTTGTGAACACAACTGTAAACACAGTAAACTCCAGACTTCGCAAGGATGCTCGACTTCTTCTCTTCCCTCCAATATCCACCAAACTCGACTTTGTATGTTTGTGCAGCCATAATTTATACCTTTCTATTAACTAGCTAAGCTGAGGCAGCTTACACCGCCCCGGCCCAACCATCAGTCTAGGTTGTTGTTTTCGGAATCGTCTGGATTAGATACGGGAGTTTTAAGCCCGTTGACATCTCGGACATGGTATAATTCCCATGCTTAATTTCACGAACAAACTGGGTCCTGGTCATATCATTCCCATTGTAGTTATCATGAAATCGTTCGTTACGTCCTGTATTGGACTCTTCGGTTACAGTTATACGTTTATGTGCCATTTTGATACTCCTATGGAGTAGATGCACTTCACCTGTCGTTTGAAATTAGGAACAATAACAAACCGAGCTCACACGAAAACAGGTTCAGTGCGATTACGTTGTGCGAGCGTAACTATTTACAGTAGGGTTTATTTTGTATTTCTGGGTGGCAGGTCTCCTCGGATGTCATGCTAGTAAAGTGTTTGACATTTCCGAGGAGTTTTTGATATGTTGTTCATGTCTAGTAAACAACATTTGTTATTGATCTCTCGGGGTCAGGAACCGCTCTCAGTGCATGAAACTGACGGTGGTTTTCTTATACCATAAAACAACATAATGAGTCAAGGTTAACTAGCGATAATTGCACAAGATAGCGCTGCATTGAAAAGTTTACCCACAACATATGGTGTTTTCTCAACGCATCTGTGAGCAATTAATATCTATTTATTAACAACATAGACTGATTACTCCCCCAACCCACTTCCCAATATCCAGCCCTGCATTTTACCACCCTACATCAAGCAAATTCTCACCACAGTCGATTTAATCACCTAACCACGCCACATTGTATGGAACTTGAAGATTGAAGTGCCACAGGGTATTCTGTTTGAGCTGTACAGACATTATCTGAAACCGAGCACGATATCGTCCCGCAATTATTCATGTGATCCAGCAGAGATATAAGCAACTAACCGTGACCATTATTCGTGTGAATAACCAGCAGTCAAGCCAGTAAGGATAAAGTATTGGAATCTTTAGTTGGGGTTGTAGTTGGATTTCTTCTCAGTCAGTTAGCTGGCCTCATGAGAGAAACTGCCACTAAGAAAAAAGTGCGCAGATCTATACGAACTCTTCTTGCGTTAGAGTTAGACCAAAACTTAAACCTGCTAAAAGATTACTGGCATGATGTATCATTGCCCGCTGATGAGGATGAGCCTGACGAAAATCCTACAGATCGACTTGTCCGAAGATCTAGAGAAGTTCCATACCCCCCTTTGCAAGCCATTGCATGGCAAGCTCATATTGACAGGACATCTGAGGTTTTAAATGAAAATGAGCTGAAACAAGTTTGGCAGCAATATGAAATAATACAATTTCTACCCACCCTCCACAGTCGTTTATCTGAGTCTAGGCCAGATGAGACGGCCAAAGGATACGGTTATTTGAGAGCATCAAGAGCACTGAGAACGCAAGGCATAACCGCGGCAACTTTTACTAGTGAGCCCGCTGCTCTGATGATGGAGTATAAAACACTAATAAGTGAAACCATCAAAACTGGCAACCCTTTAGACTCGGGCAAATAATAAGCACACTGAATTTAGACTGTAGTACCATCTCCAACTTTTCCCAACACCAGTTCAATCCATTGCCAAATGTATTGCCATTCAGACAACTTCCATCCATATTTCACTCACCCCAAACAAAAAAGAACCACCTTCCGTTAAGAAGATGGCATTTTCAACTTGGTGTCCCCAGGGGGATTTGAACCCCCGTCGCCGCCGTGAAAGGGCGGTGTCCTGGGCCAGGCTAGACGATAGGGACCAGAAAACTTAACGTCCTGACAGAATTGCTCCTGAAAGGACGTTATTTTGAAAATGGTGTGCCGCGCTGGGGTCGAACCAGCGACCATCTGATTAAAAGTCAGAGGGTATTAAACTTCCCATAAGTCAGGGTTTGTGGTCAATAGAAATTTCGCACCGCAACGACCGTTCAAATTCAATGACACAACTTGTTAGACGGCCCAGACCTTTGAAATGAAATCCGGTCCAACTTCGCCAGCGGTGTCTTGTTTTATGGGATTTGCTTTAACAGCATTACCCCTCACTCAGACTTGTAAGTCTGGTATGTCCTTACGAGAGCTTCACCATCGTTTGACCTTCAACCGCCCATGGCCTGATACAATGCGACGCTATCGATAAGACGCCGCGCCTGAGCCTCAATCAGGTCGATTTGGGTTTGCTGCGCCTGCTGTTGAGCGATGAGCAGTTGGACATAACTGGCCGCACCGAGCCCGTACTTGCGCTGCATCGATTCCAAAGAACCCTGCGCCGCTGCATCGGCGGCAGAGAGTGCCGCCAGCCTCTGGGCGTCGTTCTCCAAGGCTCGCAGCACGTCGGCCACGTTTCGCAACGATTCGAGAACGACGCCTTGGTAATGCGCCGCCGCTGCATCGAAGGCGGCCAGGGCCGCCCGTTTCTCTGCTGGCAGGCCGGGGTTGAACAAGGGTTGGGTCAGCTGCCCGACCAGACTCCAGATCGCCGAACTGCTACCGAATAAGGCACCGGTCGTCAAGGCCTGAGAACCGAGATTGGCGCTGAGGTTGAGTTGCGGATAGAGATTGGCGACCGCCACGCCGTATTCCGCATTTGCGGCATGCAGCAGAGCCTCGGCGGCCTGAATGTCCGGACGCGAGCGTACCAGTTCGGATGGAACGCTCAGCGGTAGAGCGGCCGGCAGAGTGAACTCCTGCAGGGCAAAGGATGGTAAGCCGCTTGCGCCTGGCGCCCTGCCCGCGAGCACGGCCAGCAGGTGCTCGCTCTGTTGGAATTGATTGCGCAGCAACGGAATGCCGGCGCGGGTCTGCTCCACCTGGGTTTTCAGGGAAAGCTCCTCGTTAGGAGCAGCCTGGCCGAGTCGCACCCGATCTCCGGTCAGCTTTAGCTGCTCTTCCTGGGCGTGAAGAATGCCTTCGGTGGCCTGCATTTGCGCGGAAAACCTGGCCTGGGTGACGGCGGTGGTGACGATATTGCCCACCAACGTCAGGCGTGCGCCTGCCAGTTGGTAGCGCTGATAGTCGCTGCGAGCGGCCAAGGCTTCCAGGGCGCGCCGGTTGCCTCCTGCCAGGTCGAGATTGTATTGCACGCCGATGCTGGCATTGTAAAGATCGAATTCCCGAGCGTCGCCCGGCAGCCCCGAGGAATTGGGGTTGAATCGCTGGCGCTGGCCGGTGAGATTGGCTTCAGCCTGTGGATACAGGGTCGAGCCAGACTGGGCTGCATAACGTTCCTGCGCCTGCCGTAAAGTTGCACTTGCCGAAGTCAGGGTCGGGTTGGCTTGCAAGGCTTCAGTGACGAGGGTATCCAGCCTGGCTGAGCCAAATTCTTGCCACCATTGGGGGTTGACCATCTCCCCCTCGACCAACCGCTGTGATTCACCCAACTCCGTGGTGGCTGAGTTTGTAAGGCTCGGCACCGGCGTAGCGGTGTAGACCGTCACATCCGGTGTTGACGGGCGCTTGAAATCGGGACCAACGGCGCATCCAGCCAGCAGGCCAACAAGGATGAACATAAAGGAGATGTGACCACTGATTGTTTTAGCGTTGCTCATAGAAATGCTCCTGGAACGATTTACGAAAACTCTGATGGCAGGTGACGCAACTCTCTTGCAACGTTGCAAACGCAGAAATTACCTCCGTCCTGTCCTCTTGCATAGCCGCTCGTCTCAGTTCCTGTCCAGCCTGGTGGGTTTTCTCATTATAGTCTCTAAACTTGCCGGCATCAGAGCCGACGAAAGCGAGAATGCGTATTTTCTCCGTCAGTGGCGGCTTCGGATGGTCGGCGATGCGAGGCGCTATTTCCGTGATCAGAGCCCAGTCTTCGCGTGCTATACTGTCAGAGATGTGTTGCATGTTTTTGCCTAGTTCCCGCATGATCTTGCGCAGAACAAGAGGCTCGACGGCTGTAGCAGCCGTCTCGGTAAATGCCGGATGGGGGGCTATAATCACCGTGAACCCGACTGCCAGGATGGCTAAAGTCATACGGGATATGTACATGCTTATTTTTCTCCTCAGGTAATGATGCCTTTACGCAAGATAGTCTAAACAGCTGCCAAGATTTAAACGCACAGGATTCACAGACCCAATTGAATGGCGATCCCCCAGTAGCGAACGTCAAGCGGGTAAAACTGCCCATAGGGCGATGGGCCGTCGTGAATTTCCAACATCATACTCCAGTGGCGCGCATTGTGACCGGTGTTTCCGAGCGGCGCGAACTCCAGGCCTGCCTTGGCGCTTAGCTGCGTCGCCCAGTTGTTTTGCTCCCAGCGCTTGACATCAAGCCCCGCCACCCAGCGCGCGCCACCGAGATCACCCATGCGGAATGCAACTTCCCTCCCCCGCCAGTCGAGCCCCGCATGTAACAGACTTTTGCCGAGATCCGTCGGATCGCGATGAAAGAGGTATTCACCACCTCCGTATAAGCGAAACGCGGCAAATTCATAAGCCGCGATCATCTCAATGGACTCGAAGCTCAAGTTCACACGCTGCGGTTCCTCGCGCAGCAGATATTCGTCGCCCAGATGCGAACTCTGGTGATATACACGCACGCGACCAGACCAGTCACTATAGTGCCAAGTCAGCGGCAGACCGATAATATAGTCGGCATTCACGAGATCGGCAGACGGCGCTTCGAGATCAAATTGGGCGAACACCGCGCCTGCTATACTGAGCTGCCAGTCCAAACCCGCAAGGGTTTCGTGACGTACAATGCCAAAATGCTCACCAAAACCAACCGCCCCAAGGGTGGTATCGCGGAGGTCTGAGTCGATCTGGAGCATACTGACAAAGAAGCGTGGTTCCTTGGGATCGGCACGTAGCGGTGCAAAGAGATCCGTGGCCGGCAGGGGTATTGTGCGTGACTCGTTGTCCTGGTCAACACCATTTTCTGCCAAAGCCGGCTGAAACATTGCCCCAAAAGCGAGTCCCGTGAACAAGGTCAATACGATGCTGGAAGATACGTTCATGGCCTCATGCTTTCCTCACGTCAATAAGCTGCCAGGCGATAGTTGCTATCGCTGCCCACACCAAGGTGCGCAGACTCATAGCTATCACCGTGTGCTGCATGTAGGCACCGCCGAAAGCCACGTGCATGCCAAAGGCGGAAAATGTGAGCGACGTGGCCCCGGCGATAGTAATAGCCAGCCACACCGCCCAGGGTTGCAGCATCCACAACCCGATCCCGGCGATGACATAGGCGAAACCTGCGAGAAAGTTAAACCAGAGCACGAACGGCACATAGTTTCCGGCTTCCGCTCGCACTGTTTCGCCGCCGAACAGAGTCATGCCACCTTCCTTGATGGTCAGCAGGCCGAAGCCGATCGCAACCAGAGAAATTACCCAGATCCACCATCGATGATGCTGTCCAAGTGGTGTTTTCATCATTTCCTTTCCCCCTGCAACAGCGGTTAGATATCTGCTCTACCGAAAACATGGCGATACCTGTGATTGCCGGCGTCAGCACGAACACTCCATTTTTGTCTACGTGTCTGCCAATATTTGAACATGAAAACTCCTTTATTTATCGAGTCGATCAACAAAACAATGAGTCGTAACCGACACCCTGAACTGTTTGCAAATCACGTTTCACGAGCCAACATGCTTATTGAAACGGCTCGGATACACAACTCAATCAAACCCCCGCCCCTCACCGGCTTCCTCGTAGGTCACGCCATCGCGGATGTGATAGATCCGCTTGAAGGTCGGCATGATCTTTTCGTCATGGGTGACAACGATGATCGCAGTCTCGAACTTGCGCGCCATCTCGTTCAGAATCCTGATCACCGCCAGCGCCCGTTCGGTGTCGAGGGGCGCGGTCGGTTCATCGGCGAGAATCACCGGTGGGCGATTGACCAGCCCGCGGGCAATCGCCACCCGTTGCTGTTCTCCGCCGGAAAGCTGCGGGGGCATCGCCTTGGCGCGATGCTCCACTTCGAGCGCTTTGAACAGTTCGATGGCCCGCATGCGCGCCTCGCCGTTAGGTTTCCCGGCGAGCATCGGCAGCAAAGCGACGTTGTCGGTGACATCGAGAAAGGGGATGAGATAGGGCGCCTGAAAAATAAAGCCGATGCGGTCACGCCGTAGGACCCGCAAGTCTTTCACTTTCCAGCCGCCGTCATAGATCACCTCGTCGCCGAGAATCATCCGGCCGGCATTTGGTTCGATCACCGCGCCCAGGCACTTGAGCAAGGTGCTCTTGCCGGATCCCGAAGGTCCGACCAGCCCGACAACTTCACCTGGGGCGACCTGCATGTCCACGCCTTTTAGGGCATCGACGGCGGTGTCGCCGCGGCCATAGCGTTTTTTCAAACCTTCGATACGAATCCCTTTGCCAGACATATTAGCCTCCAATGGCCTCGGCCGGATCGACCTTGAGGGCAGCGCGAATTGCGAAGATGCTTGCGAGAATGCAGATCACCATAACGGCGAAAAACCCGATAACGGAATCGACCGGTTCCAACAGCACGTATTTGGGAAAGATTGGCGCCATCAGCAAGGTGGCCGAAATCTTGCCGACCACAAATCCGATCACCCCCAGGGCGATCGACTGCTGCATGATCAGGGCGGCAATGGTGCGATTGCGGGTGCCGATCAGTTTAAGCACCGCGATCTCCCGGATCTTGCCGAGGGTCAGGGTGTAGATGATGAAGGCGACAATGGCCGCGCTGACAATCGAAAGGATAACCAGAAACATGAAGATCTGTTTCGCCGAAGTGGCGATCAGTTTACCGATGAGGATCTCCTCCATCTGGCTGCGGGTATAAACCGTCAACCGCTTCCAGCGCCGGATTGATTGCGCCACCTCGTCGGAGTCATGACCTGCTGCAACCTGCACCAAAACGGCGTTGACGTAAGCGTTGGTGCTTTGCAATCCGATGACAGCTTCGAGCAGTCCCGGGACCTGCGGCCGATTGAAGTTTGGGTTGGCGACTGTGCGGCGGCGCTGCTGCAAAATGGCGTCATTGTCTTTGAGAAACTGGGCTTCCTGAGCATCCTTGAGTGGAATAAAGACCATCGGATCGCCGCCGGAAGAGACCATCCTGCGGGTCAGGCCGACCACTCTGTAGTGGTTGCGGCGGATCTGCAGACGATCACCTAGTTTGAAGCCGGTGGCGATATCGGCAACCGCCTCGTAATGGCCGCGGGTGATCTGCCTTCCGGCGACAAGATATGGCGGCCAGCCGGGGGTGCCGGGATCGCCGGCCGTAATGCCGGTGACCATCGACCGCACGTCGCGCTCGCCCTGGCGCACCTGCATGGTGAGATAGGTGACATTGGCCGTTTGCGCTACCCCCGGCATGGCGCGGATGCCGCGCCAGGCATTATCGTAGATGCTCGATGGTTCGGCGTAGGGGCCGAGGGTGCCCTGTTGCACTACCCAGAGATCGGCACGGCTGTTGTCGAGCAACGCTTTGCCGTCATCCACCATGCCGCGGTAAATGCCCGCCATCGACAGTGTCACGCCGATAAGCAGCCCAAGGCCCACGCCGGTAAAGACGAACTTGCCCCAGGCGTGCATGATGTCACGGCCAGCCAGGCTGATCATCGCGGCACCCCTGGGATCTGCTCAACCATATCGATACTGCTGTGCGGAGTTAAGGCTTTTGCGCTGTAGACGACCACCTGATCACCGACTTCCAGCCCTTCGCTTATCTGGACATGACCCTCCAGATCGGCGGCCCCCAAGGTGACGGCTGTGAAGTGCAGATCGCCACCTGCGACCTGCCAGACACCCAACTGACCGTCGATGCGCTGAATGGCTGCGTTGGGGATGACCGGTGCAGCCGCAAGCGCCGGCAAGGCAACGGTCACCTCGGCCAGTTCTCCGACTGCTGGCAGCGTATCGGGGATCTGGTCGAACTCCACCTTGGCGAGTATTTCCTCGGTCACCGCGTCAGCCAGGGGTTCCACCCGCAGGATTCTGCCTTGGACTGCTCCCGCCTGCGTGCGTAAGACGATTTGAGCCGCGAGGTTGGCGCTCAGCCCCCGGGCATTAATCTGATCGAAGCGTACATTGACCCACAGGCTCTTCGGGTCGATCAGCTCCACCACCGACTGGCCAGCCACCAGGGTGGTCCCTGGCTCTGCATTACGTAGGGTAACCAGGCCGTCAACCGGGGCGATAAGGGAGAGGTTCTTTAGCTGGGCGATCAACGCTGAGCGTTCGGCGCGGACACGGACAGATTCCTCTCGCGCCGCGTTCAGACTTGCCTCGGCGACCTGCAGTTCATTTATTTTGCCGGCAAGGATCTCTTCACTGGTCGAGCGTGCGGCCAGCAATTCTGTATAACGCCGGGCCTGCGTTTGCGCGTAAGACTGACGCGCCCGGGCCTCTGCAAGTTGCGCCTCGGCGCGCTTCAGCGCGGCCTCTTGGGCCCGGATTCGCTGGTTGAGATCCACCGGGTCCATTTCGCCGAGGACCTGCCCGGCCTTGACCCGATCCCCCACCTGAACATCCAGGCGCTTGATCCGCCCGGCGAAGGTGGGACCGATCTTGAAGGTGTAGCGGGCCTCGACCGTCCCGATGCCGAAGATCGACGGCGCAATCGATTGGTTTTCCACCCTGGTCACTGTCACAGGCACCGGTGCGAGTGGTCCCGAACGCAAAGCGACATAGACAAAGAGCGCCAGCAGGGGCAAAAGCACCACCACTAGTGCCAGGGTGCGTTTCTGGATAGGAAATCGTTTCATTGTGTACTCCTGATGCCTCGACGATAGATGGCAAAGACCCTCGGCGCATCGTAAATTATGTGGTTCAGGTCGCCAGCCAATAGTGATTGCATCACCAGCCCCTGGATGGTGCCGATGAAGAGGATGGCCGCTGCTTCGGTATCGATCTGGGTGTCAAGTTCTCCCTGCGCCTTGCCATCATCGATCAGACGCCGCAGTCGCTCCCCATATAGGTTGATGAGTGTCTGCACTATGCGCTTGGGCTCCGTCTCCTCGGCCCGTTGCAATTCACCAAACAAGATGCGTGGAACGCCTGGATGTTCGACGACAAACGCCACATGGGCCATGAACATGGCTTCAAGCGCAGCCAGCAGAGAAGGTGCCCCTTGCACCGCCTTATCTACCCGCGCCAGCAGCCGCTCGGCGACCCATTCTATCACCGCCTGCAGGATCGCGTCTTTGTTTGGAAAGTGTCGAAACAGGGCGCCCTGGGTCAGGCCCATGCGCTTGGCAATAGCGGCCGTGGTAATAGCGTTCGGGTTCTGCTCCGCAGCCAATGCGACTACGGCTTCGACCGTCACTGCACGGCGTTCCTCCGCCGGAAGTTTTTTCCTACGAGTGTTCATCGGTCCTCCAGTAAGGTAGTAATTGATTGCTACCTTACGCTTGTGGTCGATTTTGTCAAGGATGTTATCAAAGGGAGAGCAGAAATTTTATTCGGGCAGGTCAGCGGTCAGTCGGTCATGTCTGCAACAACCAGACCAGCCACGCCTGCGACTAATACGCTCCGCGGACCTGCTCCTGAGGAAGCAACACCCAGGACCAGTCTGGCGGTGGAGACAATGCCATCATTCGCGCCAAAAACCGCAGCGCGCAGCCAGCCGGTCCGTTGGGTTTTGTGTATTTCAGCGTGTCCCATACCCGTTCCCTGTGGAAAGATGAGTTCATGCCAGCAGGTTTATTCCGTTTGCTCTAATGTTTGTGCTCACCTTTTTCATTCGTGTCGATGTTTTTCATTATCCGTTATATTTTTATACAGATGGTGAGAATATACAACAAAACCTATGAACGCATTAATGTATTCTCTTCCTGCGGCGACATCGTTTACATCGTAATTTTTCTTGGAGTAAACAAGTTCAAACCTTCTCTGAAGTTCCTTCTCGATCGTTTGGTTGATGAAATGGATAACCTCTTTTGGATCACCCGTATCTATTGCTTTTTCAGCCTTGGGAACGACAGGGCCTTCATCAAGACCCGCAGGTTTAATCCCTGTATAGGAAGCGCCTTCTCCTGCCCGATGCAGTCGAACCGCCGTTTCGAGAACCCATTCATCAGCAACCTCCTGCGCTTCTTTTCCCAGCTTTCTTGCTTTTAACGATTTTTCAAATACATTTTTCAGTTCATTTTCTTCACTTTTTGGAAGCCAGATTGAAATATAGTTCACGTTTTCGGTTTCCAGGGCTTTCGCTACGGCCTTTGCAACGGGCCCATCTTTTGTATCGCAATGAGGAGGCATCTTTTCTCATCCTTTCCGTGTTTTTTCTTTGTTTAAACGGCGGGAAAAGGATCAAGCCTTTTCCCGCCCGCGTTCATGTTATCGTTGGACACCCTATTGTTTGCGCTTATTCATGTACGCCGCCGTGGGCGGGTCCTGCCTGGATGGTATTATGCAACCCATTGACAAAAACCACATATTTGACATAGGCGTCGACCCATTCTCTTCCGGCTTCTACATTGTTGCCGTTATTGTTTTTCTTGGCGTCGAGAGCCTTCTGAAACAACTTCTGAGTTTCTTTTTGAATTTCGGTTGCGAGCAGATCATTAATTGGCTGCAAGTTGCCGGTTTCTAATGTTTTTTCTGCCTTAGCGACAACCGGAGGGAGAGGCTGTGCCGGTTTGAGTCCGGTAAACGGCATTCCCTCTGCCTGCCGATGGAGCCTGACCGTAGTTGTCATAAAGTAGCGCTCAGCAAGTGCCTTTGCTTGGCCGCCCATTTTGTAAACAGCAAGTGACTCCTCAAAGCTCTCGCGGAGTTTCTGGGTTTGTTCCTCTCCAACCCAGATGGCTACAATATTGAAATCACCCATCTCCAGGGCTTTACGTGCATCTACAGCCGTAGGGCCACTCTCTGTGTCGCAATGGGCCATGACCTGCCCGGGGAGCAGTAGTCCGATAGCCAGTAACAAGAACAGTCCCAGCGTCATCAGTGCTTTTCCTGATTTTATATTCATTTTTTCTCCTTTGGGGTGAACGGCTGGTCTCATACCAGCGGTTACAGTTGAGCCGCTTTCAAAAAAAGGATGTTGTTTTCGAGGTGGACATGTTTGTGCAAGTCATCCTCGAACTCCTTGAGTTTGCGGTAGGTGACGACGAAGGTATTGCAGACATCCTTCGGAATCGTATAATCCTCGGCAAGATGCCGAATCCTGTGGATGGCATCGCCGATTTCCTCGTGCTCGAGATGAAGTTTGTCCAGCGAGCTCTTGATTAAGGCGCGGTCCTTCTCATCTGGACTCTTTTCTGCACTGGTGGCTGCAGCGACGCGTTTTACGGCTGGGAAGAAAACCTCTTCCTCTTCCTGCAGATGAGCCACCATATCGGATGCAATCTTATTAAAAATGGTGGCAATTTCTACTACCTCGGGATGCTGCGCGCCGTGCACCTCGACGATCTTTCGTGCATAAGCGGCAATCTGCTCGTCATTCTCCTTGAGATAGGCGTGATGGGTATTGACGATGTAGTCGATAAGAAACGGCAGAGTCCAAGCCCTGTAGTTCTCACTGCGTTGGATCGGTTCGTTCCTGGCCTCCGCGATCTCCTGCAGGACCTTATCTGGGTCGAGACCTTTTTCCTGGCAGATTGCGGCGAGGCTCGCCTGGCCGCCGCAACAGAAATCGATCCCGTATTTTTCAAAGACCGTTGCGACCCGGTAATCCTCGGCGACAAAATCGCCGACGGTCTTAGCGGAATTATCCGCCTTCTGACCTGTTTTCATTGTGGTCATGACTTTTCTCCTTTGAAGGTTGTTGCCAGTTACTGATGTTCACTATACCGACCCTGACTGTAGTACACATTGACCCACATCAAATCTATGCCCTCTTCAGATCAGTTCTTCCTTTATCTATCGACCCTTGTCAGGGTGCGGGCTCTATCTGATACTGGTCTGCTCCGCCCTGTTCGCTCTGTTTTTTTTTGGTCTGCGAATGCGTTGCAAACAGGCCGCTACAAAAGTCTCAGAAACCGGAGAGCTATCTCTGGAAGAGCTTACTCAATTTGACGGTAAAGAGGGTAGAGCAGGCTACATTGCCCGCCAAGGGATCATCTACGACATAAGCAACAGTTCAAAGTGGAAAGACGGCATTCACATAGGTCGACATCTGGCTGGTGGTGACCTGACCGAAATGCCTGGGCAGTCTCCGCACGGTGAGGCTCAGGTGCTGGCGATGCCGCAAATCGGCAAGCTACGCGACGATGAGCCAATCGGCCTGCCCCTCTCTGCAAAAGCTTTTTTACACCATGGTCTATATGAACCTGGGTTTTGTGCTGTTGATCATCTGAATTCTTGCGTGTTGGAAATGGTGGTAGCGGTGAGTTTTCTGTCGTATGCTATCATATTAGGTCATTAGTTAGAGTGGATCACTCTCAATCAAGGAGGGCTATTATGACAAATCAAGTCAATGCATGTTTCACTTTTGATGCTGCTTGCGATGCGGCGATTGATATGGAAACTCAAATTTACAAATCTTTTTTAGAGGCCATCCGTATCGTAAAAGATAGGGCTGCTACTGAGATCCTCAAGGACGCTGCGACCGTGAGACTCGGTATCAAGCAGAAACTGGAGGTGGCCGCTCTCAGAGGGGGGCTTGACGAGCAGGAAGTTCAAGGCGCCGTCCCAATCATGAATCTCGCATGTTCTATCCGGTGCTGCGACCTTCATCAAATTAATGCCAATGCAGATAATCGCAAAGCGCAGGCATTTGCTATCCAGATGTCTAAGGACGCTCTGGAGTTTTATCGAGGGATGACCGATCAATGCAGCGGTGCGCCAATGTCAAAGCTTTTCAAAGCTCTTGGAGATGACCAGACTCGATATCTACAACAGCTTGAAGATACCTATGAAAAGCGTTTTTTGACAGAAGGATAACGAAAGAAGATCTCTCATATGTCGCGACATGTGAGGCGAAAAACGACTTCATTTTGATAGAGATATTTAGGAAGCACTTTAATCCAAAAAACTATGGCCGTCAGGGTTCGGTCCTTGGTGCCCCTTCCTTAACAATTTACTGTGAGCTTTTTTTGAGCTGGCTATGCAACATTGCCACAGCAATCTATCTGAAACTCAATCAAACATGAAAAGAGATAACTATGATCCGATGCTTTTTGGTGCTTCTTGTCCTACTTACCGCTGTCTGTGGTACTTATAGCCCTGCACGTATAGTAATCATGCAAAACCTTGAGTCTAAGCAGACAGTAGAATGTAAAGTTGATCCTTGGGGTCATGCGAATCGCAAACTCCAAATTGACTCGTGTGTAAATGCGTATGAGCAAGCCGGGTACAACAAGAAGATCAGTGACTCTCATGCACCGATTTGATCTGACAGATGCTTGACTGTGAAACCGAGTCAAGCCCTGCCTTCATAAATGGGTAGGGCTTTTCTTATTTGTCACGATTAGTAAGAAAAGGACGAAGTCTCAGTAAGTGCTTCTTATAAATCCTTCTGCAACTGATTTCCTGCATGTCCTAAGGATTTATAAGAAAGAATCGGTTATAACAAAGGAATCTGCCCATTGCCCATTTTCGTCCGTATTGGGGAGCTAAGTACGCCTTAAAAGAGGTAGCTTGGAATGTGTTGGGTTTGTATAATTCCCTTGACTGCGAAGAATTGTAACCTTATGTTATGACATTGTTTTTAGATCGCAGGAGGGGACCCTGATGTATCTAGCGTCGATTGACAATATTGACAAAAACTTGAACCGCCTCTAACGGTATCAGCTGTTCTAAGCGGTTTTTTGTGTTTTATGTATTTTGAAACCCCCGTATTACTGAAACGGGTCAGCCAGTAAACCTAGGGAGAAGAACATTGAGTCGTGACTGGGAAAACTCCTTTGCCTCCTGGGCCAAGCCACCTAGCGACACTGAACAAGAACGATGCGAACGGGTCATACGCGCTATCCGCGCCGCTGTCACAAGCAGTTCGAAGCTCCAGGGAAAGAAGGTCTTGGTATTCATCCAGGGGTCGTTCCGTAACCGCGTTAACGTTCGTCAGGAAAGCGACGTAGACGTGGGGGTGTTGCTCTACGACTACTTCCTCTCACAGTATCCCGAGGGAAAAACAAACGCGGATTTCAATAACTCTGATGCTAATTACCCCTTCTCGCAATTTAAGGATGAGCTCGAAGAGGCTCTAGTGGAACACTTCGGCCGCGCTAAGGTAACACGAGGGAACAAGGCATTTGATATCAAAGCGACGGCATCTCAGGTCGAAGCTGATGTTGTGCCGTTCTTCGAATTCCGTCAATACTGGGAGAATGGTACCTACCGTGCTGGAGTCGCACTCATACCTGATAATGGCTCACCGCGCATAGAAAACTACCCAGAGCGCCTAGTCGATCACTGGCCGTCGATGCCGTTGCACTACGAGAACGGGGTCACGAAAAACGATGAGACCAGCCGTCGATTCAAAGGTATGGTTCGCATTCTGAAGAAGCTACGGGTTGAGTTGGAGGGCAGGAATAGTGCCGAGGCTGAGGCCGTCCCGGGCTACTTGCTGGAGTGTCTCGTCTGGAATTCACCGAACTGGTGCTTAAACCACGATACTTGGGAAGAGCGAGTCCAGTCTGTGTTGCGATTCCTTTGGCAAAATACTAGCGAAGACACGCTCTGCGACAAGTGGTGTGAGGTTGATGCTATCAAATACCTATTCCATCCCCTCCAACCCTGGACGCGGGAACAAGCACACGCCTTCATCAATGCTGCTTGGGACTATGTTGGGGTGACGCCGTTATGAAATTTGAACGTCTACACATAGCCGTCTTTGTCACCATAGCTGCACTTACCTGGCTCATTGTTCTGCTGTGTCAAGCTACTCCTGTAAGCTGGGCTCATGGCCGTCCCTTCAGTATTGTGGTTAGCAGTCTTGTGATCCTCGGGCTCCTCTTTGAGCTAGTGCTCTGGCGCCAGCCTTGGCTTCACGATTGGTTCGTTAAGCGACCTGACCTTCGTGGAACTTGGCAGGTTGAGCTACAGTCCAGCTACGTGCGTCCCGAGACAAAAGAGCGTGTATCCATGATCGTCTGCTACATGGGAGTAAAACAGACTCTCTCGAAGCTAAATATGCACTTAATGACGTCCGAATCTGAGTCGTGGTTCATCGCTGACCACGTTCGACCGTCACCCAATGGCAGCGGTTACCAGGTGATTGGGGTATACACAAACGAACCCAATGTCCACCTACGTGATGAGCGAATCAGCGAGATGCACCAGGGAGCTATCATCATTGAAACGCATGGGCCGTCTCTTCGACCGACATCACTTACTGCGAAGTTCTGGACCGACCGTAAAACGACTGGAACGATGGATTATACTGCTCGCATCGACAGAGTGTGTACTCGATTCGCGGAAGCCCAACTGGAGTTTTCCAAAACGGTGGAATCGTGAACCTGAGATGTTTGTCATCCTAGATCATTTTGCCTGAGCAATCGCATTCAACGGCTTGTGATCTGCCCCACCGCTGAGAGTTAAAGAATAAGGGCTTCTATCCAGTGCCCATTTTCGTCCGTATTGGGGACCCATAAATATATTTCTGAGTTATTAAATCGGTTTGCCCCTAAAATCGAAGAGTCTTTACCCAAACGTTGTCCAATCGGTGTAATTAATCACTGATTATTAGTCTGTTTTTTCTCGAGAATCGGATTGTATCTATTTGTAATTGGTTATTCTTGATTAACTTTTCTTGTTTGATGACAACCAGTTGATGGCTTTTTTTATTGTTTTATCGTCTGCTTTTATTTCCCTGGCAATGGCATGAATCTTCATTCCACCTTGATATAATTCATGAGCCTTTTTAGCTATAGCTTGATATAAGGGAGTTATTTCTTCCTCCCGTAAAGCCACTTCAAATGGGATTTCGGCTTCAGTTCGAATTCTTTCCTTTCGTGTCCACCATTTCACAAAAGAAGGGCAAGCCTCATTGGTTTGCCCTTCTTTAATTTTTAATAGGGTGCGCTCACGAATAAAGTTGAGTCGAATGGTGAAGCTTTCCTCGTCAAGTTTTGTTTCAGCGCTTATTTTATATTTAATGTTTGCCTCCGTTGCTGTAGATTAATCGCATTGATAATGTACGTCGCATTGTAGATGTTATATCTTATGGTTTTAATCGAATTTCATTATCTCAGGAGTTTGAAGGATGAAAAGACAACGCGCCCTTGAATTGCTGACTCGCTGCAAACCTGAACTTCAGGCACGTTTTGGCGTCACCCGGTTGGGTCTGTTTGGTTCGACCGCCCGTGATGTTGCAGCCATTACCAGCGATGTAGATATCCTGGTCGCTTTTGATGGTCCGGCCACCTCCAAGCGCTATTTTGGGGTGCAGTTCTATCTTGAAGATGTTCTCGGCTGCCCGGTTGACCTTGTCACCGAGAAGGCTTTGCGACCAGAACTGCGTTCTTACATAGAACAGGAGCGGGTGAATGTCTGATATCAGTAAACGCGAATGGCGTTTCTACCTCGATGACATGATTGAATTTGCCGGGAAGGTACTCGTCTATACAGAGGTATTTGACCAATCCAGTTTTGTGGCGAGCGGACTCGCCTACGACGCTACTCTACGCAACCTGGAGTTGATCGGAGAAGCAGCCACTCATATCCCGGACGATGTTCGGGCAACATACCCCGAAATCCCTTGGCGCATGATTATAGCAACCAGAAATCGATTGATTCACGGCTATCTCGGTATCGACGATGATACACTTTGGAGTATCATAGTCGATGACGTGCCCGAATTGCTGCCGCAGCTGAAGACACTCAAAGCTCAGTCGTAACAATGAAGATAAGTTGCGTTTTTATTGTCTAATAACAGTGAGTTAGCTTGGAACGACCAAATTGCTCAATTGCTAGACGCCTGCTGAATACATGTTAAAGAACGCTCGAAACACTCCTTTACAACTGTCTACTTGACAGGGAAGATTACGGTAAAATTGCGCGGCTGTTCGATAGGGAAGGGACAAGGGGTGTCATAGACTAAAAAAGGTCTAAATTTACGTTTGAACTTGTACAGAAACTTTTACAGAATGGCACAATAAACAGTGCAGTCTGTTTATGTACCTTAATAATTCCATTTGTTTAATTAGAAATTGAAATTCCCGCCACCTCGGTAATCCTCATTTTGCTTTTATGGCCATCAATGTGATGTCATCGTCGCGCATTTGATCCCCTCTGAAGCTGTTCAATTCTGATATGATTTGCTCAGTTATGCTGACGGCATCGCTAGCGGCATGTCGTGCCAGAAGATCGCACACTCTTTTACTGCCGAACATCTCTCCGGTTGCATTTTGGGTTTCCCAGATTCCATCAGTCCCGATCAGGAGAATGTCACCGGGGGCAAATTTTATGAGTGGGGCAATATGGTAGGGGGTCTCTTCGACTATCCCGAGTGGAATACCGGTGCTGTAGAGTTCTTCAACCTTACCCTCTGCGCGGTATAAAAAAATCGGTGCATGACCGGCTGATATCCAGCATAACGAACGCTCCGTCGGGTTGAGAACTCCATAGAAGAGTGTCATGAAGTAGCTATCTGAGGTGCTGTGGCAGAGATGATGGTTGAGCTCATGACAGAGCGGTTCAAGCCTGGCGCCATGACGCTCTACCAGAGAGTGAAGCACTCCGCGCGCGGTCGCCATGACCAGTGCTGCACCTATCCCATGTCCGGAAACATCGCCGACTGCCAGGCCAAGGCACGGTTGAGCGGCATTTTCAAGTGCGATAAAATCAAAGTAGTCTCCGCCGGTCTCATCACAGTAAATGCTTTTCCCGGCCAGATCAAAAGCATCACATTCAGGGACCGCATCGGGCAACAACTGTTGCTGGATCTCTCGAGCGAGTGCCAGCGATTGCAGTATCTGTTCCCGTTCCTTGAGTCGAGCGCCCATACTGTTGAAAACATCACCCAGATTTTCAATTTCGTCACCGGTGTTGATGTTAACCCTGGTTTCAAATTCCCCTTCAGCCAGACGTTTTGCCGCATTCACCAGCTGCAAAATCGGTCGAGTGACCTTACGTGAACGACTGATAGCCAGGAGGATCGCTGCGACAACAACAATCACCGTCAAGGCAGCACTTATTTTAATCACCAGAGAGATCTGTTGGTTGATATAGTTCTCGGCATCGACCGCTTTGGCGAGAACCTGTTGATTCGGGACAATGACAAGTGGGAAGGGTTCCTTTGCGTTCCTGGAACCGTAGGCCCAAAGAGCTTCTTCTCCATGATAGACAATTTTTCTGACGGCAGAATTCCCATCCAGAAGATCCTGTTGTATCTCTCGTAGGGACGGGGATGTGATATCGAGATATTCATGTTCAACCGGTATCCGCCAATCTGCCGTCTGATTATCACTGCGACTGCGGAGCAAAATTTCTAATTTTTGCGATGGATCAGCTGAATCTTCATGGTAGACGAGGACCATGCTGTTGGTTTTATCTCCCCAAGCTGCAGGAGTAATCCAGTCGGTAAAGAACTGTCGGTAGTCTATATCCAGAGCCGTAACGCCAGCCAGTTTTCCATCAATACTATGAATGGGGGTTGCCAGGGTCATGATCAGGCTGCCGGTTGTCAAATCTGTCAAGATTTTCTGAGTTGGCTTCCCCTGAGTGACAGCATCCTTGTACCACTGACGCTGTCGTGGGTCGTAATCGTCCGGGTAGCCGCCTTTGCCGGGGTAACTGGAGTGAATCCCTGACTCCAATGCCGTATAATGCCAGAGAAAGAGGTCTGGTTGGATCGCATGCAACTTCTGGTAGACCTCGGGCATGCTGCTCATCCGTTTGAGCTCGTCAGCGACCTGTCCAGGTTTTTTCTCCGGCAAGAAAAATAACCTGCTCGGAATAGGAGACCGGGATCGGAATAAGTTCCCCCTCTTTTGTCGGGCGCAGACGTTTCGATGTTGTCGTCAAATCTTTGGGTTGCTTCTGCACGGATGCGTAATCGGCCGAAAAATAGATCGGTTGTGGATGCTTGGGCGGTGGAGCAGAGAGTCTTTTCTCAACGGCCTGAGCCTGAATCTGCAAAGTCAGCAAAGCCATTGCTCTGTCGCGTTTTAGAATCTGACCGTAATCATCGACTAAGGTGTGCAGGAGGTTGACCGCACTGGTGTTGAGAAGATCGTGGGTATCTCCTGCGAGTTTATTGCCGAAATGTAGAAGTGAAGTACGCTGAGTCAGGAAGCTGATGCTCAGTGGGAGGAGGGCTATTGTCAGTAACAATATCAGCAGTTTGGTTTGAAACTTCATAAAAACCTTTTGATGATTAATATTTCAATATACCAGTTTTAAAAGAGATTAAAAATAGTTCGGCGCTGATGAGGACGATTTGTGCTAATTCAATTATCGTTGGAAAGATAATGATGGGACTGATGTCGAAAGAGGGGGCGAATCCGCTATTTGTTTTTGTTGCACTGTTGAATGAATTGCTCAATGTCGGCGGCCAGTGGTGCGGTGAGTCTACAGACGGTCTGCAGGACGGGGTGGAGGAACTGCAACTGGAGACTGTGCAACGCCTGACGCTGTAGGAGCATGGGCGGGTGCGGGGTGCGGCAATGGGATAGATAGTCGCCGTCGTTCATGCTGTAGAGAGCGTCGCCGGTGATCGGGTGACCGATTGCCGCGAGATGGACGCGGAGTTGATGGGTACGACCGGTCTCGGGGTGCAGTTCCAACAGGGTGAAGTCGTTGCCAAGGGGACGAATGGTTTTGTAGTGGGTGACGGCCGCTTTCCCTTGCGCCCGGTCGATCCCGAAACGGGGGACCCGGGCATGTTTGATCGGTCCGATTGGGAGGTCGATGGTGCCGCAGGCGGGATCGGGAGAACCGGCAACTACGGCGAGGTAGCGTTTGTCAACGACTCCGTCTGCGAACTGCCGCATCAACGGACCCAGAATTGTCTTCTCTTTTGCCAAAAGCACCAGACCTGAAGTGTCGGTATCGAGTCGGTTGACCAGGTTGGCCTCCGGGTATGCGGGGTGGTGAACGTGGCGCAGGTGGTAGATCAGGTTGGCCGTGGCGAATTTCCCGTTGCTATGCACCCGCAATCCCGCCGGTTTATTGATGCCGAGCAGCCACTCGTCTTCATAGACGATGGTGTAATCGAGGTTGACGGCCGGTGGGTCGAAATCGGGGAGTTCGGTGCCGATCAGATCATTTTTAGCAACGACCATTGCTTCATCACGGACGACGCCCCCCTGACAGCTGATTTTCCCATCCTGCAGCAGCTGCTGCCAGACGGCTGCAGGCAGGTAGCTGTAGCGGGTCGTTAAATAATAAAGAAGACCTTTGCCGTGGAACGCTACCGGAACTTTTGATGAGACATGCATGCGGTTTCTCAACTTCAGGTCAAGAGGAGATGCGGCTCTGGAGCTGGTCTCTGATCAGACTGTCATCTTGCGCAGATCCTGTACCCGTTCCACGACCGGCGGATGCGAGTAGTAGAAACGCGCATAGAGCGGATGGGGGTGCAGGTTGGAGAGGTTCTCTTTGCACATCTGGATCAGGGCCGTCGAAAGATCCTCGGGATTGCCGTGCAGATTCGAGGCGAAATGGTCGGCCTCGTATTCATCCTTGCGTGACAGGAGGCTGAAGAGCGGCGTCAGCGGAAAGGTGAGGATGCCGGAGAGGAAGAAGAGAATCACCACCCGGGCGTAAAAGCTCGCCTCATCCAGACCGATGAGCAGCGGCAGACCCTCCCAGCCTATGAGAGTATGGGCGAGCCAGCAGTAAAAGAGCGCAACCCCGGCCATCAGCACCATCCGTTTCAAAATGTGCTTCTTCTTCATGTGCCCGAGTTCGTGAGCGAGTACCGCCAGAATCTCCTGTTGCGTGAGCTGTTGCAGCAGGGTGTCGAAAAGTACCACCCGCTTCTGTCTGCCGAAACCGGTGAAATAAGCGTTGGAGTGACCGCTCCGCTTCGAGGCGTCGACCTGCAGAACCTTGCTCACCGATAGCCCGGTCTTCTCCATCATTGCACGGATCCCGTCTTCCAACCCTTCAACCTGGAGCGGCTCAAATTTAAAGAAAAGTGGTTCGATAATGTAAGGGGAAATGAGCATCATCAGTAGGCCGAATGTGACCATCAAAATCCAGACCCAGAGCCACCAGCTTTGTGGAGCGGCCTGGATCAACCAGAAGGCGGCTGAACCGAGAAGGGCGAATAAGAGGGTGGCGAGGAGGAGCGATTTTACCTGATCGGCGCACCAGAGCTTGAAGCTCATGTTGTTGAAGCCGAAGCGGCTCTCCACCTTGAAATGGGTGTAGAGATCGAACGGAAGGGCGAGCACGGTTTGCGTCAGCGACAAGAGGAGGAAGAAGGCGAGCCCGGCGGTGATGAACGGCAGACCATAGCCAGCCAGCCAGCCGTCGTACCACGCCAGGAGACCCCCGAAGACGAAGAGGAGCGTCAGGGTGCTGTCGAAAAGGCTCTGCAGCAGCGAGACTTGACCTTTAGCGAGGGAGTAGTCGGACGATTTTGCCAGACCTCCGGGGTCTATAACGCCTTCAAATCCGGACGGGATCTCGTGTCCGTGCTGTTTGAGGTGACGGTTGTTGAGATAATGAAGCCCGCACGAAAAGGCAAGGACAGCGAGGTAGAGAGTAATAATTAGAATTGTCATGGGGAGGGATTATACAGGGAAAAAGGAGCGCGTCTACACTTTTCAACGCTGGAGACCTGTAGACGCACTCCTTTTGTTCTGGGACTGTTTTTTAGCTCTCTTCGGGCTCCTCATTCAGATGGTATTTCTTGCGGAGCTGCTCTATTTGCTGCTCTTCCTGATCAAGCTTCGCCTCAGCTTTGGCCGAGCGTCGGATTGCTTTGGTCAGCTCCTGGCGCGATTTGGCCAGCGCCTCGTAGTGTGTCTGCACCTCCTTCTCGTCACCCCCTTTCTGACGGGCCTCCATCAATCCTTTCAACTCTGCATCGATGGTAAGGTTCAGCTCCTGAGCCTCCTCTTCAGCCTGTTTAACCCGCTTCAGACTGGCGCTGTACCGATCTTCTGCTTCGGCAAGCAGTCCGGCGGCCCCTTCTTCCGGTTCGGCATCGAGCTCGATCTGTTGAGCGGCAACAACCAGCGCTACCAGCGGCAGTTGTGATAGCAGTTGATTGGCGGCTTCCCCGGCACAGTCGACCAACTGCCCTGCCTTTAGGACCAGCGGTAGAAAGACCAGGCTGGCATCGGCCGAATGCTGAATGATGGTGCTGCTGGTGAAATCGGCAACCACCACCGCTTCGGCCTTGATCCGGCTCTGTTCCAGGGTGAGCTTCAAGGCCTCTGCGGTCGCCGCAGGGTCTTCATCCTGAATCGCGGTCAGTACCCGCAGTCTGGCCTGATGCCAGAACGGGGAGCGCGTCATCAGGTGTGCCAGCAACAGCATCAACGCACTGCTCTTCTCCTGCTGGAACCAGATATCGATTCTCCGTGCGTCGTCCGCCTGTTCTTCGAGCTGCAACCATTCCGACTCTTTGCATCGAGCAGAACCAGATTGAAGCCGAGGCGTATCGCGGCGCGCAGATTTTTGCCGTAGCTTTTGAGTTGTTCGGCAAAATAGTGTTCGGTGCTGATACCGTGATGATTGAGCAGGATGGTATTCGCCTTGAGCGGACCGATTCCGTAAGCCTGTAGTAACAGGGCATTGCCGACCTCGAACGATGGGGCTGTGATGACCAGAGGAAAGGCCTGCACCTTGCTGGCGGCAATGTCTTCATACAGCTCTGTTTCGGCCGCTGCGCGCTCCCGATTATGATGCACGCCTCTCCCTTCGAGGATGCGTACTAAGGTGGTGAGGCCGCTCCCCCCTTCGAGCCATGAGGAGAATTTCAGCAGTCGGTCGCGCCGGTCGTGGCTGTCGGAATATGCCAGAATCTGCGGGCGCCAGTCGCGCGGGTGTTCCAGTTCGTGCGAGATCAAAAGCAGATTATCACGCACCTGTTGCAAGTGGTGGGAGCGGCGACTGTCGGCCCAGCGGCTCTGTTTGGCGGTCCGATGTAGATACTGGTAGAGGATGTACAACACCACCACGGCGAGGGCGCCCGACTTCCAGTCGATCGCCAGCATTGAGGCGAGGCAGATCAGCGCTCCGGCGAGGCTGGCGCGCTTGTGGAACCACTTGAAACGGGGGCGAAACGAGGGGCTGGCGGATCGCGCCTCGAAGTAGGTGGCGTAGTTGAGCAGTCCGTAGGAAATGAGAAAAAACATCGCCACGACGCTGGCAATCAGGTTGAGGTTGCCGAGGCCGACGGTCAGCACGGCGATCGCCGTCGCCAGCAGCACGCCGCGCCGGGGATTGTTGGCCGGGCCGACCCCCTTGGCGAATGGGTTGAGGATCGGGAATATTTTGTCTGCGGCGAGCGACTGCAGAATCCGCGGGGCGCCGAGAAAGGAGGCCATCGCCGAAGAGAGGGTCGCCGCGAAGACCCCGGCGACGATCAGCATCGGCAGCCAGGCGACCCGGTTCATCGCCTGATAATCTCTGGCGAGGGCATCCAGCGGCAGACTGCCGGCAAAAAGAATTGCGGCAGCAAAATAGACCAGAATCGAAACCCCGACGGCGAGAAATGTTCCGCGTGGCAGGCTCTTCCCCGGGTCCTGCAGGTCACCCGACATGCTGACCCCCTGGGTGAAGCCGGTCACGGCGGGGAAAAAAACGGCAAACAGCGCCCAGAAACCGAGGCTCTGTGTCGCCGGTTGCCAGTTTGCCCGGAGCAGTTCGTTATCCCAATGGAGCAGGCCGCCGGCGAAGAATGAGAGCAACGCCAGAGAGAGGGTCCCCATGACTACATACTGGAAGCGTGTCGCCAAATCTGCCCCTTGCCATGCAAGCAGAAACAGGCTGGCGATCGCCAGCAGGGCGACAATCTGCGCTGTGTAGCCATTTACGCCGATCAGTCCTGCGACCACTTCGCCGAAGCCGATACAATAAAAGCCGATCGAAATCGATTGGGCCAGAAACAGCACCAGCCCGAGTGCCCCGCCGAATTCGAGACCGAGGGTGCGGGAGATCAGGTAGTAGTCGCCGCCGCCGCGCACCGTGAGGTTGGTCGCAATCGCCGAAAGTGAGATCGTGGTCAAAACCGAGATGGTGTTGGCGACCACAATGATCAGCAACGCCTGCTGCAGTCCGGCGGAGCCGACGACAAAGCCTAAGCGCAGGAAGAGGATGATGCCGAGAATGGTCAGGATGCTCGGTGTAAAGACCCCGCCAAACGTTCCGAGTTTGTGTTTGTCGGCTGCTGCTTCAGTTTGGGTGCTCATGGTCATACTCCCACGAATCGTAGTGCTAGAAGTGAGTTTACGCGTCATTGGGACGTTTTGCATTAATAAATAGGTAGAAGACACGAAGTTAATTTTGTGTGTGTCGGTTTAACTTCTGAAGATCAAGAATGGCTTGATGGTTGCTCAAGAAAAAAAAGAAATAATCTCCCCTTCCGTCTGTTTTGGATCCCATGATAGTCACACTGTTCAAAAGATGTTAAAAATAGAGTGCAACTGCATTTATGAACCAAGAAGAGGATAACCGTTATGTCCGATATCGTGCAGGATCTGCTCAAGCATTTGACCCTTGAACGGCTCGAAGAGAATCTTTATCGCGGCGAGAGCCGGGACATCGGTTCCCCGCACGTTTACGGCGGCCAGGTCCTCGGGCAGGCGTTGTTTGCCGCCAGTCAGACCGTCAAAGATCGGGATGTGCATTCGCTGCACGCCTATTTTCTGCGTCCCGGTGACAAGAAAGCCCCGGTTGTTTATGAAGTGGACAGGATTCGTGACGGGAAAGGGTACACCACCCGCAGGGTCGTGGCGATTCAGCGTGGCAAGCCGATCTTCAACATGTCTGCCTCCTTCAAAATAAAAGAAGAGGGGATCGAACATCAGTGCACGATGCCCGAGGTGCCGGGGCCGGAAGGGTTGCCGAATATGACGGAGCTAGGGAGGGAGGCGCTGGCCGACATCCCCGAAAAGCTGAGTCGATTTCTGCAGTGGCAGCGTCCCATCGAATTGCGTCCCGTACAGCCGACCCACCCTCTTCATCCTGAACCGAGTCCGCCGTTTCGGGAGGTCTGGATGCGGGCCGATGGCGTTCTACCGGATGATCCGGCGCTGCACAAGGTGTTGCTCGCCTATGCTTCCGACTATTCTTTGCTCGGCACGGCCCTGTTGCCGCACGGTTTGACCTTTTCTCAAGGGACCATTCGGGCGGCAAGCCTGGATCACGCCATGTGGTTTCACCGCGACTTCCGGATGGACGATTGGCTGCTCTACTCAATGGAGAGCCCGAGCGCATCCCATGGTCGTGGTTTCAGCCGGGGCAATCTCTTTACCCGCGCGGGGAAACTGGTGGCATCCGTGGCACAGGAAGGGATGATCCGCAAACTTTGATGGCGTCGAAAAAATGTCACTCTACTGCGTTACTACTGGTTTTAAGGACCTCGACATACAAACGTATGCCTTCACCCCTTAAAAACATTGCGCCTTTTAGATCAAAATTTGTAACTGTTCAGCACTTCTATTACGGCATGCGGTCTACAGCTATTGCCTGCGTCCAACGTTGTCACTTAACTTCCCTCCGGCAACAGCAGTAGCCCACATGCTGTGCGGTTTGAGTAGGGTACTGAATACCAAATTTTTGCTTAGCCATGCCATGAGCCTTCTGAGGTTGCAAAATTTAAGTCTTTCAAGATTCAAGCGAGGAGATTTCTTATGAAAACGAGAATCACGGAATTGCTCGGTATTAAGTACCCAATTGTGCAGGGGGGGATGATGTGGGTCGGGACCGCAGATCTGGCGGCTGCAGTCTCAAATGCCGGCGGGCTCGGTATGGTTACCGCCTTGACGCAACCGACTCCGGACGCTCTGTCAAAGGAGATCGCCAGATGTCGTGACCTGACCAGTAATCCTTTCGGTGTCAACCTGACGATTCTCCCCTCGATTACTCCTCCTCCTTACGAAGAGTATCTGCAGGCGATTATCGAAAGTGGGGTGAAAATTGTCGAAACCGCCGGCCGCAACCCCGAACCGTTCATGCCGGCGTTTAAGGCGGCCGGGATAACCGTTATACATAAGTGCACCTCTGTTCGCCACGCGCTTAAAGCCGAAGCGATCGGGTGTGACATCGTCAGTGTGGACGGCTTTGAGTGTGCCGGCCATCCGGGAGAGGATGACTTAACAAATTTAGTCCTTCTCCCCGCCGCCGCGGCCAGACTTTCAATCCCGATCCTCGCATCCGGCGGGATCGTTAACGGTTACCAGATGGCCGCAGCCTTTGCGCTGGGGGCTGAAGGGATCAATATGGGGACGCGCTTCGTGGCGACCCGCGAAGCGCCTGTTCATGAGAATGTGAAGCGGGCGATGGTCGATGCAGACGAAAGAGAGACCGTTCTGATCTTCAGAAGCTTGAACAATACGGCCCGGGTCTTTAACAATAAGGTTGCGCAACAGGTTCTCGCCATCGAAGCCAAATGCGGTGCGACCGACTTTGCCGAACTCCAACCGTTGGTCGCCGGAACCCGTGGGCGAAAAGGGGTGCTGGAGGAGGGGGACATCGATGCGGGGGTCTGGACGGTCGGGATGGCGGTCGGCCTGATCTCTGATCTTCCGACCTGTGCCGATCTGCTGCAGCGGATCATAACCGAGGCACGCGAGGCGGTCGAGACACGTATGAAACCTCTGCTGACCTGATTCATTTCTAGATGGAGAGATTGTTCCCTTATGGTCCACCGTTTACGTAGCAAGGTACACTGAACGGCAGCGGAATGCCGAGCCTGGTGGATTTGAGCAGACCGAGGAACATCAACGCGCTCTTCCTCGGCCGGACATTGCTACAACAGTTCGAAACGAAATTTTTCCCCTGAATAAACTTATTTAGGTTATAAAAAAAGGGTGTTGAAAAGCTCTCTAGCGAAGCCAGTTTATGTTAGCCCTTGATGCATTTTAAAGCATTTTTTTGTAGATTCTCGCCATCAGTAATTGCTGCCGAGGCTTATCCTCTTGTTTTGTAAG
>Ga0314774_1000591_pt1 | contig 27568 bp, 21 predicted proteins | sample MetaGCBIA2018_FD_204515 | JGI IMG/M metagenome (GOLD analysis project Ga0314774, IMG submission 204515) | Cryopeg brine microbial communities from Beaufort Sea near Barrow, Alaska, United States - CBIA 2018 | ecosystem: Environmental > Aquatic > Marine > Coastal | place: USA: Alaska | collected...
CCCTGATACGGATTTAAGGAATAGCCCATGCCCACATCTGGACTTTCCACTTTATTGACGATGGTTTTAGGAAAGGCGTCCAGAAAGAGCGTCCGGGTATTTTCAGGATCTTCACCTTCCATATCGCAATAATTCAAAAAATCGTCGCGCACTTCATGGCTGTGCTCAGAAAACCGATTAGTAACGTGTTTTTGTGCTCCCCTCCCTTTTATATGTTCAGAATTGCTCACTTTAATTAGGAATTTATACAAATATATGGATATATTCCTAATATATACGAATAAACGCTTATATGTTCAAAATAGAAACTTTGACCAAAGCGAAATATCTGCAAGGCATTCCCTCCATAAGAAGAATTCCTTGTAGATTGAACCGAAATTACAATGAGAAGAATACATACAAAAAGGCAGGCCCTTCTTACCGTAGCAACACACTTCGACAAGCTCAGCACACCGCCTTGCAGTATGTTTCAACCTATTTTCCCGGGAAATCGGCTTTTCTTTTTTCGAGGAAGGCGCTCGTTCCTTCCTTAAAATCCTCCGTACCAAAACAGTTTCCAAAGGATTCAATTTCTATAGCAAAACCGTCAAATTTGGGATCAAAACCGGCATTTATGGCCTTAATTGCCGCTTTTATCGCCATCCCGGAATTATTACAGATTCTATTTGCAATTTTCTTGGCCATGGGCAACAGTTCTTCTACAGAAGTAACGTGATTAACAAGGCCATATTCCAGGGCTTTTTCTGCGGGAATCATCTCTGCGGTCATTATCATTTCCATGGCGAGACCCTTTCCTACGAGTTGTGGTAGGCGCTGCGTACCGCCATAACCCGGTATGAGGCCCAAGGAGGTTTCTGGAAGACCCATTTTTGCGTTGTGGCTGGCCAACCGAAAATGAGCCGCCATTGCAAGTTCAAGACCACCGCCCAGTGCAAAACCGTTGATCGCAGCAATGACAGGTTTGTGCATATTTTCAATAAAATCAAAAAGGTTGTTTTGTCCTTCTCGAGCCAGCGCGCTGCCTTCCCGCTCATTATAATCTGAAAACTCGCTGATGTCTGCCCCGGCCACAAAAGCTTTTTCACCAGAACCCGTCAAGATAACAATACGCGCATCGTCGTCGTCGTTAGCATCTTCAAAGGCTTCTTGCAGTTCTTTTATGGTAGCTCTATTGAGCGCGTTCAGTTTTTTGGGACGGTCAATGGTGATACAAATAATATTTTCTTCGTGTTTGACCTGGATGTTATCGTAACTCATAATCGTCGGTTTATAGCTTAAAACGAGTGAAATATACTGGTTTTTAGACTAAATTTAATCCGAAAAGTACAAATTTTTAGCTAAAAATCAGTGGTTCGCGTTGCGGTTTTCCTGCGGAAAGGAAACTTTAAAAACAGTGCCTTTGCCTATGTGCGAGGTAAAAGTAATGCTCCCATCATAGTTTTCTACAATATTCTTGACCATTGCTAGGCCTAGACCCATACCGCTGGATTTGGTAGTGAATTTTGGCTCAAAAACCAATGTAGCATTCTCTGCACTGATGCCGGCACCGTTGTCTATAACAAGTAAAAGCACTTTATCTGCCTCGGTTTTTATATCCACACAGATCTGTGGATTCTCAACATTTTCAGTAGCCTGAATGGCATTTTTGACTAGATTGGTAACCACGCGGATGAGTTGGGTACGGTCAAATTTTGCAATGATTTCCTCTTTTTCGGCTTTAAAATGAATGTAGGGTTCAGTAAAAATATCAAGGGCCAGTTTAGTCACAAATGCCACATTGAGGGTCTCATTCTGCTGCGCGGGCATTTTTGCATAATTTGAAAACGCCGAAGCGACACTGCTCATGGTATCAATCTGTTGAATTATGGTCTTGCTATATTCATCCAGTTTTTTCCGAATATCAGGGTCACCGGGATCAAAGCGCTGCTTAAAACTCTGCACGGTCAACCGCATGGGCGTAAGCGGATTTTTGATCTCGTGCGCCACTTGTTTTGCCATTTCGCGCCACGCTTGTTCCCGCTCGCCCTGGGCAAGTTTTGCCGCACTTGTCTCGAGCTCATCGATCATTAAGTTATAGGCGCGCACCAAGTTGCTGATTTCTTCACTGGCGTCGTCAATTTCGATTTTCTGGTTCCGCTTGTCCAACCGTGTTTGTATCATCTTGTCGCTTATGGTCTTTAAGCTACGCGTAATATAGCGCGACAGAAAATAGGAAAGCGCGATGGCGATAAGTAACATAAACAGATAGCCTTCCGCCAGGCGGCGCAGAAACTCATCAAGCTCGCGGGTGATAAAATCATCATCCTGAATGTAGGGCAGATTGAGGATGACCAGCGGCTTAAACTGGTTGTCTGTAATGTACGTATAGGAGGATTGAAACTTGACACCATCTTTTATCATAGAGGTGACCCAGCGTTTATTTGGCGTGTTGCCTATCCCGTCCAGAATTGCCGCTGCCAACTTAACATTGACAGTGTCTTCGGTAAAACCGTCCTTTGATTTTACGAGCATATTACCTTGAAGATCATAAATATTAATGGGGAGCTCGTGCACGTCAGAAATGCGGTAGATATCCTGCTTTTCTTTGAGGATAATGGGTATTTTTTCGGTAATAACCTCAAAGGAGGTTTTATTGAGCACGTAGGATATTTCTGCCCTGATCTGATCTTCTTTTCTAAGCAAGCGACTGGTATGGTAATCTTCAGCCTCCTCTTTATACTGTATAACAGAAATGGCTCCAATAAGGATAGATGCCCCAAAAATGAGCATTATCATTGATAGGAAAATGCGGGTACGCAGGGAGAGTTTGGTCATATTCATCATTTTGGTGAATAGCAAAAATCACGCCGTTACGCGTCAGGGTTTTTTTCGCGTATGCGCTTATACAGACGAATGCCCAGCATAAGCAGTACCGCAAGAGCCAATATACCAAAAAGTCCGTATAACCAGTTCACCGCACTTTTTGTTATCGCCAGAAAAATCACGGCAAAGAGAATAAGGGTTGCCCCCTCATTCCAGATACGCATAAAGCGAGAAGTATATTTGACCTGGCCACGTTGCAATTGCTTAAAAATTTGATGGTTTTTTAAATGATATGCAAAGAGCAGCACGACAAAACACAACTTGATCTGCATCCAGGGCATTTGTAGCAATACAGGATTTAAATATAACATTGTAAAAGCAAAGATACTGGTCAAAATCATGGATGGCCAGGTAATTATGTACCATAGCCTTTTTGCCATGAGCGCCAATTGCTTGCCAAGAATGGATTTTTCAGGTTCCTCTTTTTCCGAAGCTTCGATCTGATAAATGAATAATCTGGGAATGTAGAAAAGCCCAGCAAACCAGGTAACGATAAAGATAAGATGTAGGGATTTTATATATAGGTAATATTCCATGGTCCAAATGTTACACTGAATTTTATGAACTATATGGTCTAAAATTCATCTAAATAACTCCAAAATAAGGCCTAAAACCATCAAAAAACCCCGAAAATCGGGGTTTTATTTTATTGATCATTTTCTTCTGGCTTCATGACAAAACTATCCATGAATGCTGTGGTGTAATTACCGGAAATGTAATCTGGATTTTCCATTAATTGCCTATGGAAGGGAATAGTTGTTTTTACTCCCTCTATTACAAACTCATCAAGTGCGCGTTTCATCTTACTGATCGCCTCCTCACGCGTTTGCGCCGTTGTGATCAGTTTTGCGATCATAGAGTCATAGTTAGGAGGGATCATATAACCACTGTATACGTGAGTGTCAATACGCACGCCATGACCTCCCGGTGCATGCAGGTTTGTGATCCTGCCAGGGCTGGGCCTAAAATCGTGATAAGGATCTTCTGCATTGATACGGCATTCTATGGAATGGAGCTGTGGAAGGTAATTTTTCCCAGAAATGGGTACTCCTGAAGCAACTAGAATCTGCTCTCTGATCAGGTCATAATCAACAACCTGCTCTGTGATGGGATGTTCTACCTGAATACGGGTATTCATCTCCATAAAGTAAAAATTACGATGCTTATCTACCAGAAATTCTATGGTACCAGCGCCTTCATACTTTATAAATTCAGCGGCTTTTACGGCAGCAGTACCCATTTTTTCACGAAGTTCATCGGTCATAAAGGGGGATGGAGTTTCTTCGGTAAGTTTCTGATGCCTGCGTTGTATAGAGCAATCCCTTTCTGAAAGGTGGCAGGCTTTTCCGTTGCTGTCGCCCACAATCTGGATTTCGATATGGTGAGGCTCTTCAATCAACTTCTCCATATACATATCACTGTTGCCGAAGGCAGCAGCAGACTCTTGACGGGCGGAATCCCATGCTTTTCTCAGGTCTTCCTTTTTTTGGATCGCCCGCATGCCCTTACCCCCACCACCTGCGGTAGCTTTTAGCATTACAGGGTAGCCAGTTTCTGCGGCAACGCGCTCGCAGTCCTCAAAATCTTTAATAATACCTTCACTACCTGGCACGCAGGGCACTCCGGCTGCTCTCATTGTGGCCTTTGCGGTAGCTTTATCGCCCATTTTTGCGATCATTTCTGGGGAGGCGCCAATAAATTTTATATCATGCTCCTCACAGATTTTGGAGAATTTGGCATTTTCAGAAAGAAAACCGTAGCCGGGATGTATAGCATCTGCATTGGTAATTTCCGCGGCAGCGATAATATTGCTCATTTTTAGATAAGACTCGCTACTGGGCGGAGGGCCAATGCAAACGGCCTCATCTGCAAAACGTACGTGAAGACTTTCGGCATCTGCGGTAGAATATACGGCAACGGTCTTAATACCCATTTCTTTACAGGTGCGTATTACTCGCAGTGCGATTTCTCCGCGATTTGCTATAAGTATCTTTTTAAACATGGTTTTATTGACATTATTAACCCTCTTCTTTACGATGGGGTCGTTGGGATACTTCAGTTAGAACGAAATTCTCAAGAAGGATCGACCAAAAATAGCGGTTGATCAAATTCTACCGGTGAAGCATCGTCAACAAGGATTTTTACAATAGTCCCTTTTACTTCGCTCTCGATCTCGTTAAATAGTTTCATAGCCTCGATTACACAAAGCACATCCCCGTCTTTAATTTTAGATCCTATTTCTACAAATGTAGATTTATCTGGCGCAGGTTTTCGATAAAATGTACCTATAATGGGAGATTTAATCGTTATATATTTAGAATCATCCTCTGCTTTCTTTGCTTCTAGTGGCTGAACAGGCGCGCTGGCTTGTTGTGGAGCTACTTGCTGGGCAGGGGCGCCTTGCATGGGTATTTGCTGCACATAAGTGGTTTCCCCTTTTTGTTCTTCGCCGCCCGTCCTGATGGTAATCTTAAAATCATCCATCTCCAGTTTTACCTCACTGGCGCCGGATTTTGCTACGAATTTTATTAAATTCTGAATTTCTTTTAAATCCATAATAAATTATTTTAACTAGATTGGTTTTTTAACTATTGTAGGCCCATTTTAAATATATGGAACCCCAAGTAAATCCGCCTCCAAAAGCGGCAAAAATAATATTATCTCCTTTTTTGAAGTTTTTTTCATAATCACTAAGCAAAAGGGGCAGTGTTGCTGAAGTGGTATTGCCGTACCGCTGAATATTCATAAGCACCTTCTTTTCATCTAGGTTCATACGCTTAGCGGTTGCATCAATGATACGTTTGTTTGCCTGGTGCGCAAGAAGGAAATCTACATCGTCACTTTTAAGATCATTGCGCTGCATCATTAGCTCTCCCACTTCAGACATATTCGAGACCGCAAATTTAAAAACAGTCCTACCATCCTGAGTTACAAAATGCTCACGGTTTGCCACTGTCTTTTGGGTAGGTGGTTTTAGCGAACCACCTGCTTCGATCTTTAAGAAGTTACGGCCCGTGCCATCTGATCTTAAATATTCATCCTGAAGTCCATTACCCTCCTCATTGGGTTCAAAAAGTACAGCACCACCACCATCACCAAAAATGATGCATGTGGTACGATCTGTATAGTCAATCACAGATGACATTTTATCTGCCCCTATGAGTAATATCTTTTTATAACGTCCAGATTCTATATACGCTGAGGCGGTAGACATCCCATACAAAAATCCTGAACAGGCAGCCTGAATATCAAAAGAAAAGGCATTTACAGCCCCTATTTGCGTGGCGACATATGCTGAGGTGGAAGCCACTGGTAAATCTGGTGTGGCGGAAGCCACCAGTACAAGATCTATATCTGCTGGATTAAGCCCCTTTTTATCGATAAGATTTTGCGCCGCCTGTATGGCCAGATAGGAAGTACCTTTATCTGGATCTTTTAAAATCCTACGCTCTTTGATACCCGTTCTGGAAGTAATCCACTCATCATTAGTTTCAACCATGGTTTCCAGTATTTCATTGGTAAGCACATAGTCTGGCACATAAGCACCTACAGCGGTAATAGCTGCCTTGATTTTACTCATATAAATTCTATTTCTGCGAAAAAAGCGATTTTTATAAAAAAATGAATTGGAAAATTACTAAATATTAAATAAATGGGCTTAATAATTAACCTTTTTCATTTTTTTTCAAAACCTTTCTACGCTTTAACGAAAGAGTTCTTTGATACAAACCACGAGATCATTTTTTTGCAGGTTTTTTGTGCAGCGCTCGCTTCCATTGAAGAAGTTACACTCTAAAAAGTCTTATCAACAAAAAACTCCCACGGATGGGAGTTGACTCGAACGGTCTTTAATGGCTTAGGCCACTTCTTCAGTCTCTGTATTATCTATTAAAACCTGACCTCTATAGTACAATTTACCTTCATGCCAATGTGCGCGGTGGTAAAGATGTGCTTCACCTGTAGTTGAATCTACAGCGATTTTAGGCATGACCGCCTTATAATGTGTTCTTCTTTTATCTCTTCTGGTTTTCGAGATTTTTCTCTTGGGATGTGCCATCGCCTTTTATTATTTATCTGTTAAAAAATCTTTTAATTTTTCCCAGCGGGGGTCAATAGTCGAACTATCTTTTTCTTCCGCAGGCTTTTCTTTTTTTATACTTAATTCTTCCAATTTGTCGAGCATATCGGACTTTAACGTACCGTCTTCAATACCAGGATGTATCCTTTTAGCAGGCATATTAAGAACGATAAGTTCATAGATATACTGTGCTAAGTTGAACTCATATTCACCATGTGGAATAATCACGATATCTTCTAAGTCATCGTTAAACTCCTGCCCAAATTTCACAATAAGCCTATATTCAGCATCCAGTGGATGGTCATAAGGTTCATTTGTAAGATCACAGTTCACGTTGACAGGACCTTTTGCGTGAAATATAAACTCGAGCAAGGTAGGCTTTTTTAAGAGCTTAACATCAATACGGATGTCTACTGCATTAAAATCATCATACTCATACTGTTTAAAGAACGAATTATCAATGCTATAGACAAAGTCATGTTCACCCTGTTTTAAACCGACAAACGGTATTGTAAAGGCCTTCAAATTATTCATCATTCTACTGCTTTCCTTGACAATTTTGCATGTGCCATGCAATTACCTTATGCTAAGGCGGGTGCAAAGATATAATTTTTTATTTAGTGCAAAATTATGTTTTCCGTTTTTTTCTTGATTCCGTTCATTTACCACTGTAAAGTCACTAAAATAACGAGGTTGGTTATTCAAAGCGCTCCCGTCTGGAAGGACTTAACCGTTTTTTTTGCTTTTTGAGAACATCTTTTGTGAGCCTTTTATATTCTTTTCTCTTTTTAAATATGGCGACAGCCGCGTAAACCGCCTCTTTAAAAGAACCGGCATCTGCCACCCCTTTACCGGCAATCTCAAAAGCAGTACCATGATCTGGAGAAGTCCTAATTCTATCTAGGCCTGCTGTAAAGTTCACCCCTTTACCAAAGGAAAGCGTCTTGAACGGGATCAATCCCTGATCATGATATGCCGCAATAATAGCGTCAAAATTTTTATAATTTCCACTGCCAAAAAAACTATCCGCCGCGTAAGGACCGTAGGCTAGCTCTCCTTTTTCCCTGATTTTTTGCAAAGTGGGGATAAGTATTTCTTTATCTTCCTGACCTATTACCCCACCATCACCTACATGTGGATTTATACCCAGAAAGGCAATTTTTGGCTTTTCTACGCCAAAATCCTGCAAAAGTGTATTATAAACGGTCCTGTATTTTTTATTAATAAGATCTATCGTAATATTCTGGGCAACATCCTTTACAGGCACATGATCTGTGAGAAGTCCTATTTTAAGGTTTTCGGTGATCATAAACATGAGGCTGTCACCTTCCAGCTCTTGATTTAGATAATCTGTATGACCGGGGAATTTAAAATCCTCATCCTGAATATTTGATTTGCTGATAGGGGCGGTGACCAGAACGTCTATTTCTTCCGATTTTAACGCTTTTACGGCAGATTTGAGGGACTTAATGGCATATTTTCCATTTTCTTTGGTCTCGCTGCCAAAGTCAATCTGCGCATTATCATCAAAAACAGTCATCACATTTATCTTCCCATCCAGAGCTTCTTCCGGAGTTTTGATTCCCTGAAACTTAATATTTATATCAAAATGACTTAAAAGAAAACTAACCGTCTTGGCAGAGGCAAAAAGTATAGGGGTACAAAATTCAAGCATGCGCTCATCTTCAAAAGTGCGCAAAATGATCTCCCCACCTATTCCGTTGAGATCCCCTATACTTATCCCTAATTTTATGTTCTTCTTCTTTGTCTTTTTCATACAGGCTATTTTTTTGATGGTATTTTAGCACTGCCCACCACTACACGATATATAATGGTAATGACTAGCTTTGCAAAGCAAAAGTACTTAAATAAAACGCAACTATGTTTACAGGAATTATAGAAGATCTGGGACGAGTAATTCAACTAAAGCCCGAAGGTGGCAATCTACATATCACCATTGAAAGCAAACTGGCTCCTGAATTAAAAATAGACGAGAGCGTATCGCATAATGGAGTTTGCCTTACCGTGGTAGATCTTGACAAAAGTAGTTATACCGTTACCGCGATAGCGGAAACCTTAAACAAAACCAATCTCAAACACTTAGCTCAAGGCGATCTTGTAAATCTTGAGCGCGCGATGATAATGGGATCTAGGCTTGATGGTCACTTGGTGCAGGGTCATATAGACCAGACCGGCACTATAACTAGTATAGAAGAGTACGATGGCAGTTGGGTTTTTAACCTCAATTATAATGCAGCACTGGGCAATATTACTATAGAAAAAGGCTCTATAACCCTTAATGGTGTAAGTCTAACCGTAATAAACGCTGCTAAAGATGGCTTTAGCGTGGCCATTATACCCTACACTTTTGCACATACCACATTTAATACGCTGCTTAAAGGTGACCTTGTAAATCTTGAATTTGATGTTATCGGAAAATATGTAAGTCGTTTTATGGCGTTGAGAGCTTAACATTTTTCTTTTTTCAAAAAATATATGCCTAAGAAAAGACCCATAATAAGCAGTACCCAGATATGATCATCAATGGGTAATTGCAAACCGGATGCCGGTGGTATTCCAGAAGCTGGTTCCGGTGGCGATGAGGAATTCTGGGCATAGAAAGGCACAGTACTCCCGAAAATCACAAGACAAAGCAATAAAGACCTAATTCTGAATGCCATAAAATTCATTTTCTTATTTTGTCTATCTAGAAAATAATAGGATAGAACCACTACCTTTAACACTTTTGTGATTCCACTTTTATTTTTTCTTATGAAAAAGATTTATTAGCATTTTTATAAAGAGGCAAAGGACTATCTTTTGATTATCTGCGCAAAGCTAATACTATATTTATTATAATTAACAAAATATTCACAAATACAAATATAGGTAGAAAAAGCCTAGTTATAACTTTTTATCGGCTAAAATGACTACTTTAACTGATATTTTAGATCATTTTTCAATAAAACATCTGTTTTTCATTGGTGTAATTCATGGAGATATTTTCATACACATAAATTGTTAAATAATTTCATTGCATTCTAAGATAATATGCACCTTAAATTATGTGAAGTTCAAGACTGATTCACTTCGACTTTCATAACGCTACCGTAAATTGAATTGGAAAAACACATAAAAAAACTGTCAGAAATTAAAATTTCGACAGGGTTGAAAACTGCTACTACAAAGTTATAAGATAAATATTTTTAACAACAGGCTACAATACGCGCGCACAGATTATGCGTTTCCCATATATCATGGATCCGCCCTGCATCAAAATTTTTACTTTGAAGTACTGCCAACCAGTCATCAATCATTGCGACAAAACCTCTTTTATAGAGCGTGCTTTCCCAGTGGTCAAATTTAAGGCGTCGTGCACCTCCGTTTTTATAATGCCATCCCAGGTCAAGTTCTTCCAGGAGCCACTTATTTTCTGGGGTGTAATATTCAATACGCTCTTCGGTGCAACCGCTCACTCGGTTCATGTAGCCGCTCATACGTGTTTCGTTTTGTCGCCACTGTACATTTATAGTCTCCAGCAACCCATTTTTAACCCGGCTGTCGACCTGCAGATCGCTCACCTTTCCTAAGCTCAGAAAGCGCAAACCGTCTATAACATGAATAAAGTCATTAAAAATAAAATTGTGGGGTTCTGCTGGCTGGTTTACCCTGTTTTTTAACCATTCTATCTGTAATGCACCAGGCTCTTTGGTCAAATTCTGAACCAACGGAGCGAACCTTCGGTTGAAACCAACATACAACGCTACCTGTTTTTGCAGCGCGAGGTTAAGTAATTCTTCAGATTCCTTGAAGGAAAGGGAAAGTGGTTTATCAACAAAAGTGGGGATTCCCGCATTTAGTAATTGCAAAACAATTTTAAAATGACTCTCGGTCGCAGTATGCACCATTGCAGCGTCAATTTTACCCCGCAGCATATCAACTACCTTTGTATAGCACCGCTCTATTCTGTAGGTTGTAGCGAGTTGTATCAATGTTTGATCATCTCTCGTGCATAATATCGGTGAAACCTGGGGATGATTTGCCAAAATAGGCAAATACGCCTTTTGTGCTATGTCACCAAGCCCGATTATAGCGATATTCAATTTTGTTATTTCTGCCATTTCTGAAAAATAAATGATAACAAGTATTTCCTAACAATACTGACTTTTAGACTGAAAATCGCTTGGTTTAGAGCCATTTTTGCCCGATTTTAATCGAAAAATACATTCCTACAATAAATAAATTAATGACCAAATTAAGCTGAAAAAAACCCAAAATCATAGCAAAAATGAATTTTCTATCAAAAAACAAATTGTATATCGGTTTAGTTTCTTAATACTGGTCACCCTGAATTTATTTCAGGGTCACACAAGAGACTAAAGTGTTTCAAGTCCGTAATTGCTTACATCAGCATTGCAGCAAATGTGATGCTGAAACAGGTCCAGCATGACGAAACCAGCTTTAGGAACAATTCCGGACAAACAAAAGAATAACCGCAAAATCCGAAAAGATTGAAACAATTACAGGTTAATTAAGAGTCAAGACGCGCTAGCAAAAGTAAATTTGTGGCCTTAGCGAATTGCTTAACTTTTTTTATATATGAAAACGACACGAACTCAAAACGTATTTAGGATCTTACTGGGAGCCTTTATGACCCTTGCGGGTATTGGCCATTTGACCTTTCAAAGGGAAGGATTTCAAGCTCAAGTACCGCGGTGGTTACCCACAGATCCTGCTTTTATGGATTTTGTGGTGGTTTCTTCTGGAATTGTGGAAATCGCATTTGGATTATCCCTAATATTTTTGACTCAATACAAGGTAAAAATTGGTATCGTCTTAGCCGTTTTCTATGTTCTTATTTTTCCGGGAAATATCTCCCAATATACAAATGGCATTGATGGGTTAGGTCTAGACACAGATCTGAAAAGATTTATCCGGTTATTTTTTCAACCCGTTTTGATTCTTTGGGTATTATGGTCAACCGGTGCTCTACGCTATTTTTTCAATCGAAAAGCATCTCCAAATAAGCTTTCCTGAATTTCCTTTGAAATTCTGGATAGTAAGGTTTACGCTATAAACGCTACAAAAGAGACCTACTAAAGAAAAGTAACGCAATCCAAAACAAAGATCTTCATAAAGTGACGATCCATTTTTTCGTTACGTCTTAAGAATATTTATATTAACACTATTTAAATTAAATACATGACAACAAAACTTCCAAAAATACTCGTCACGGGTGCAACCGGCCAAGTAGGAGGCAAAACTATAGATTTCCTACTAAAGAATAAAGATATAGAAATAGTTGCGGCGGTTCGCTCTCCAAAAAAAGCGGTTCCATTTACCGAAAAGGGGATTGCAACCGTTATTCTTGATTTTAATGATGATAGTACGCATTTACCCGCTTTTGAAGGTATAGACCGCTTATTTATGGTCACCGGTTACACGGTTCATATGTTGCGACAGAGCAAAGTTTTATGTGACAATGCCAAAAAAGCGGGCATAAAACACGTTGTTCATTTAGGAGCTTGCGGTCCAGATGATGCAACGGTGGGACACTGGGTGTGGCACCAGCTGGTGGAAAGGTACATTGAGTGGTGTGGCTTTTCGTTTACACATTTAAGACCTCAGGATTTTATGCAAAATTTATTGAGCTACGGAAGCGAAAAATCGGCTAACGACGGCGTGATCAATGCGTATGTAGACGATGCTTGCATGAGTTGGGTAGATGTAGACGATGTCGCACAGGTAGCTGCGGTAACTTTGGGAGATCCAGAAAAACATAATGGCAAAACCTACCGACTAAGTTCTGACGCAAAAACATTTGAAGAAATTGCGGAATTAATGACCACCATCGTGGGCAAGCCTTTTCGATATGAACCTTTATCTCCCGAGATCTTCCTTCAAAAAATGAAAGATGCCGGTGCAGAAATGGCGTATATGACCTGCGTTTATGAGCATTGGATCCGTCACGCGAATGGAACCATACCTGGTGCCAGCGATACTTTTGACAATTTCTTTAAAATCACCGGTAAAAAACCGACAAAAATTGTCGATTTTATTGAAAAACATAAAGCAGAACTGGACTATTAAGGAAGTGAGATTCTTTAAATTTTAAATCCAAAAATGCCTGCAAATCTTACCATTTGCAGGCATTTTTTTTTGGAAGTAAAATTTAAAGGCTAAATCCTGATATTTAACGTACAGCACTATTTAGCAGCTTTTTGATTTATATATTGGCTGGGTGTCATTTTAAACTGTTTTTGAAAGCTTCTGCCAAAACTGCTCTGTGATTTAAAACCTACCATTTCCGCTATTTCAAAAATTTTATAGTCTCCAATAAGTAATAATTCCGCAGCGCGTTTTAAACGAGTAATGTTTACCAGTTCATTTGGAGTAAGATTAGAAAGGTCTTTTATCTTGCGGTATAATGTAGATCTACTCATATTTAAACCTTCACTGAGCACCTCAACATTTAATTCTGGATTAGCAAGGTTGAATAATATAGCCTTATCTAGCTTCTCAATTAAAAGCTCATCAATCCTAGAATGTCCTATACTTTTTATATGTGAGAGCGGTGTACTTGAATAATACTCCATAATATGCTGGCGGTTTGAAATAAGGCTTCTCACTTGCGCACGCAGGTGCCGCATGTTGAAAGGTTTTGCTATATAGGCGTCTGCCCCACTTTCCAGACCTTTTATTTTTGCATTCAGCGCTTTTTGCGCCGTGAGTAAAATCACAGGAATATGACTCGTTTCCAGTGTATCTTTAACCGATTTACATAGAGAAAATCCGTTTTTTACGGGCATTTTTACATCACTGATAATAAGTTGCACTTGATGTTCTTTCAGGATGTTTAAAGCTTCTTCACCATTGGAGGCCCTTAGGATACTATAACTTTGCTCAAGTTCTTTACTTATAAAATGCAGAAGATCCCGGTCATCCTCTACGATTAGCACCCTAATCTTTGAAGCCCCTTGATTATCTATAACTGCTGACCGTTCCGGAATCAGGGAAGTTTCCTCATTATGGGGAAGATATAGGTTAAAAGCCGCATCCTGCGCTATAGGTAAACTCAATATAAACCGATTAGAATCAGCCGAAGAGTTATCCAGTTTTATATCGCCATTGTGCATCTGCGCCAGCGATTGGGCAAGGGAGAGACCTAATCCCGTACCACGGCTAGTTTCATTATTTTCAACCCTAAAAAAGGGTTCAAAAATACGGTTGGCAAGTTCCGTTGGGATACGTTTGCCATCATTCGCTATGCTTATATGGACATGGTCTGTTGTTTCCTTTATGTCTATCCTGATTTCATTTTCAGAATATTTAACCGCGTTGTTTAGCAGGTTACTTATGATTTTCTTGATGGCCTCTTCATCTACAAAAGCATAGCAATCTATTTCTTGCTTGTCGTAGGCTAGTATAATATTTTTATCATGTATCGCAGGGGTAAAACGTTCTATGCTGCTTTCTAGAACTGCTGTAAGGTTTACCTCTACAAAAGTGAGTTTTAGACTGTTTATTTCCGTTTTTCTAAAGTCTAATAATTCGTTGACCAGTGTAAGTAGGCGCGTTGCGTTTTTATTCATGATGTGCAAGCTGTCTTTAATGTCTTCTACCCGGTTTATGGACTGGTGCAATAATTTATCCAGCGGACTTTTAATCAGTGTTAATGGTGTACGGATTTCGTGTGCCACATTGGTGAAGAATTCTATTTTGGCCTGATAAATTTCCTTTTCTTTCTCATTTTGCAGCAAAGCGATTCTTTGATTGTTTTTCCTTTTTACGGTAAGGTGGTAAAAACGCAGTGAAAAATAAATGAGCGTTATAACTAGTAGCACATAAACTGAATAAGCAGTATTACTTAAGTACAAGGGCGGTAACACGGTAATCTGCATTGCTGCTGTAGCCTTATTCCAGTCACCTATACTGTTTTTCGACCTCACCTGTAATGTGTATTCTCCGGCAGGCAATTCGGTAAAATTAACCTGATGACTGGTTCCCAAATCGACCCATTTATCCCGTGAACCAACCAATTTATAGGCATATTTGGTCATTTTTGGAGCAGTATAGCTTAAGGAGGAAAATTCAAGGCCAAATGTAGATTCATCTGGCTGAAGGACTATTTGATTTGTAAAACCGATCGCACTTTTTAGGGTTGCGTCGTTCTTATCTACATCGACCGTATTGTTATTGATTTGAATACCTGTAAACAGCAGTGGAGAATTATAAGTCGCTGTGCCAAAATCTTTTGGGTTAAAGCTTACCATTCCATAAACACTACCAAAGTAAAGGGTTCCGTCCTCATCTTTATAGGCAGAACTGTAATTAAACTGGTTGCTGGGTAATCCATTAGCTTTGGTATAGACTTGCATTTTTTGATCTTTGGGATCAAATGAAACCAATCCACCGGCAGTACTTATCCACAATTGATTCTCATTATCTTCTAGGATACTGTAGCTTACATTAGAAGGCATTCCATCTTGTCTGGTAATGCGCGTAAAATCATCTTTTTCGGGATTGTACAGGTTTAGGCCATTTTCTGTAGTGATCCACAACCGGTCGCTTCTATCTTTAAAAATCGAATTGATCACATTACTGCTTATGCTTTTGGCATTGTTGCGATCATGTTTAAAAATACCTTTTTTTCCCGTTTTGGGGTTAAAATAGAGCAGCCCATCCCAGTAGGTTCCAGCCCATAGTGTACCGTTTTTATCTTCCGCAATATAAGAATAGTGGTATTTTTCAGGAAAAGCGGACACCGGTTCAAACACATCTGTATCTGCGAAATACTCAAAGATTCCTGCTGAAGTTAGAATATAGATCCTATTAGACTTAGATTTATAAATATCAAGGATGAAATCGCTGTGCAGATCGCCTGCACGTTTACTGGCGCCGTAATGCCTCAATATTTTTTTACTCTTAATATCCACAACATCAAGCCCATGTTCAAAAGTGCCCACCCATAACTCTTCTTTTATGGGAAGTATGCCGTGAATATTATAATGCGCCAGGCCAGAAGATTGAGGTGAAATATTTATAAACTCCCCTGTATCTTTGTTCAGAACATTAAGGCCCGCATCTTCGGTACCTACCCAAATTTGTCCCAAAGTGTCTTTGTGTATTTCCCTAACCGCATTACCGCTTATCGAGTTTTCACCTAGTTTAGGAAGGTATTTCTTAAAGGGCGTTTGGGATTCCGCATAATAATTTATTCCGCCAAAATAGCTGCCCACCCATACCGCATTTTCATTATCTTCCACCAGCGCGTAAATGGCATTATCCGAAAGCGAAAACCGATCATTGTAATTCTTCTGAAGATGCTGTGTGTGTTGATTTTGTATATTATAGATGTAAATACCAGACTCTGTAGCGATCCATAATTCATCATTTCTGAGGGCAAAATCACGCACAAAAAGTGGTTCTTTATTTTCCAATAATTGTTTGCTAGTTGCTGTTGGGATGTCATACGCAAGCGCTCCATGATATTTAGTACCCAAAAGCAATGTATCTCCACGAAGCATTTTAATTTTAGTGATTAAAAATGGAAGTGAATCAGGCGAAGAAAAATGAAGTGCAAATTCCGTAAAGGATCGTGTGTTTAGATCGTAGGAATAAAGCTGTGTCTCCGTCGCGATAATCATGGTATTTGCCGGTCCTGTTGTCACCCACTGGGCAAGTGCTTTACCGGGAATCTTTACTTCTTCGGTCTTGGCATTTGATGTATGGTAAGAATACAATTTTCCTGCGGCGATAAACCAAAGATTGCCATTACGATCATGGTTAATGTCTAAAATGGGCGTATTGTCGGTTGGTTTTATTAATGTGAAGCGTTCTAATTTTTCATTATAACTAAACAGACCAGTATCGGTGCCCACCCAGATATTATTTTTAAACTCATGCAGACTTCTTATAAAATTACTGCCCAGACTATGCGCATTTTTGGGATCGTTTTGAAATACTTTAAAAGAATATCCATCAAAGCGGTTAAGGCCGTCTTTTGTGCCAAACCAAAGAAAACCGCGATGATCCTGAATAATGCTGGTAATCGTATTATGTGACAGTCCATCATCTACTTGATAATCTTTGAAATAGTAATCTTGGGCCGCAAGTGACATAATGCTTGGAAAAAGCAAAAAAAATAGTTTAAAAATGGTTTTCAATGTTATTATTTTTAAAAATTGTGATTCTACTTTATATATCATTCTTCCACAAATTGCTTCAAACCCTAAAAAACTACAAAATCAGTCTAAAAATGGGATAATTGAACCAATTATTGACATGTTATGTATAGTTTTTGAACATTAATTTTAAATACTTTGTTAAACAGTTGTTAAGCTATGTTAATATTCTTCATCTTACCAAAATTAACTATAACGATATAGAGAAATTTTACAAAAAACCCATCCATTTAAACGGAATATAAAAAATAGATCATGCAGGCTTGAAGGGTTAGATCCATATATGGTTTTCAAATTTGTTTCAGAAGGTCGGAAATTAATTCAGCTGGAAGTATTCTAATTTATAATAAGTTAATTAAAATGAATGAACGCAATTTTAATTCCGCCCTACATTCGGTTAAAGCAGTTGCTTTTTCTTGCGAGGTTCCTGTTCGCCAGCGCGTCGATAAATGCTCAGGAAATTATAGAAATATATTAATTATAATCTTCATGAAATAAATATTCTAGATATGAGAAAAATTTTACCAGTTCTGTTCTTATTATTATCCCCAACTGTATCCTTCGCTCAAAAAAATATTATCAGCGTGAGTGGAAAAATATTAGATGCCGAAAGTCAAACGCCTATACCAAGTGTAAATGTAATTCAACAAGGAACTAATAACGGTGTCGTGACCGACCTAGATGGAAATTTTATAATTGAAGTCCCATCCGATTCAAAAATAACCGTAAGCTATTTAGGATATTTATCGCAAACGTTTGAGGCAACGACTGAAAACATAGACATACAATTAAAGGTTGATGCACAGGCATTGGAAGGTGTCGTTGTAGTGGGTTATGGAACTCAAAAAAAATATTCTGTGATTAGTTCTGTTTCAACTATTGATCCTGAAGAACTACAGACCAGTTCCTCGCGTTCTATAAGTAATAATCTTGCCGGTAGATTAGCAGGGGTTATTGCTGTTCAACGTTCAGGAGAGCTGGGTTATGACAACTCTCAATTCTGGATTCGGGGAATATCTTCTTTTGCCGGTAACTCTTCACCTCTTGTTTTGGTGGATGGGATTGAAAGATCGCTTAATAATATTGATCCAGCCGAAATTGCAACTTTTTCTATACTGAAAGATGCATCTGCGAGTGCAGTATATGGTGTTAGAGGAGCGAATGGAGTAATATTAATAACTACCAAAAGAGGGAAAATTGGCAAACCTCAAATAAATATTCGATATGAACATAGTCTCACACGCCCTATGCATCTTCCAGAATTTATTGGGGCTGCAGATTATTTAGAAGTATTTAATTCCATTGCAAGAGATGAAGGGATGACAGAGCCCTATTCTCAAGAAAGAATTGAAAATATACGTGCAGGAACAGATCCCGATTTGTATCCCGACGTAAACTGGCTAGATGAAATCACAAAGAATCAAGCATCAAATGATAGGGTTAATCTTACAGTTTCTGGAGGCACAGATTTATTACGTTATGCATTTGTTGCTTCTTACTATGGTGAAAATGGTATTATAGAAAGAGATCCCCGCCAGGAATGGGATTCTTCACCAAAATTGGATAGGTACAATTTGCGCTCTAATGTAGATTTAAATGTAACGCCATCTACTTTATTTCGTGTTAGTATAGGGGGCTATCTACAAGATCTACGTCGAGCACCGCAGTCTGTGGATGATCTTTTTAATTTTGCCTTTGAAACCCCTCCTTATCAACATCCCATACAGTACTCTTCTGGTGAAATTCCCGTTCAACCTGAACGATCTAATCCTTGGGCCCTTGCCACACAAACTGGATATGAGAGACAAACCGCTAGTAAGTTAGAATCTTTGTTTTCTGTCGAACAAAATTTAGATTTTTTTCTAGAGGGATTAAAAACAACATTTAAATTTTCATTTGATAGATACAGTGCAAATGGCGTAACTAGAAGGAAAAATCCAGATTACTATAACCCGGTCACGGGGAGACAAGAGGATGGAACATTAGATTTAACTATTTATAGGTATGGTCAGGACTTCCTAGGATATGAGCAAAATTCGGAGTGGGGCAATAAAGCTGTATATATTGAAGGGAAATTTGAGTACTCCAAAAACTTTAAAACTGATCATCAAGTAGACGGGTTACTTTTATATAATCAGCGTAACTACGATAATGGAGATAGATTACCATACAGAAATCAGGGATTTGCAGGTCGATTTTCATATTCTTTTAAGAGAAAATACATTGGTGAATTCAATTTTGGCTATAATGGATCAGAAAATTTTGCCAAAGGAAATCGTTACGGCTTTTTTCCATCAATCGCAGCTGGATGGATAATTTCAGAAGAACCATTCATGAACGTTTTAAGTTCTACGATTTCCAATTTAAAAATAAGAGCATCCTATGGGCTGGTGGGCAATGACCAATTAGACGGGCGCAGGTTTCCTTATATTACCACTATAGGAGATACAGACGGCTATACATGGGGAGTTAACAATGATTATTTTAGGGCAGGTAGATGGGAAGGGGATTATGGAGTTCCAAATCTTACTTGGGAAACCGTAGCCAAAACCAATATAGGAATAGAACTAGGATTATGGGACAATATTAATATCACAGCAGATATTTTTAAGGAACAAAGACGTGATATTTTTCAGCAAAGACGTACTGTTCCGGGTTCTTCAGGCTTTGTAAATAATCCTTGGGCAAATTATGGAAAGGTTGACAACAAAGGATTTGAACTTTCTCTAGATGTCAATAAGCAGTTTTCAAATAATTTTTCAATCAAAGGATGGGGCAACTTCAGCTATGCACACAATGAGATCATTGAACAAGATGAGCCCAGAGCTATTATAGATACTGATCGTTCTTCTACTGGAAGGCCAATAGGTCAAATATTTGGGCTTATTGCTGATGGATTGTTTACACAAGAAGATTTTGCCAACCTAGAAAATGGGGAGCTAATAAATGCATTGCCCATACATACCTTTGGACCAGTACGTCCGGGAGATATAAAATATAAGGATCTAAATGGAGATGGAAGAGTAGATGCCTTAGATAACACCGCCATTGGTGGAACTTATAATCCTGAAATTGTCTATGGAGCAGGTATAAACATTCAGTACAAAAATTTTGATTTAGGTATATTCTTTCAAGGGAATGCAAAAACAGACCGAATTATTGGTGGCCAGTATTTTATTCCCGGTACAGGAGCGGGAGCATTAGGCAATATCTATTCAAATGTTAATGATCGGTGGACGGTGGGAAATCCAAATCAGGATGTTTTCTGGCCGCGATTATCTAGCCAAACTAATGCAAATAATGGTGTGTCATCTACGTGGTGGCTACGCGATATGAGTATGTTACGTTTAAAAAATTTAGAAATTGGTTATGTTATTCCTGAAAAATTTACAAAGAGCATCAATTTAAAATCTACTAGATTTTATATTCGGGGAAACAACGTACTTACTTTCTCTTCATTTGATCTTTGGGATCCAGAAATAGATACTTCAACGGGGTTTAGATACCCGCCTATTCAGTCATTTACAATAGGTTTAGATTTAAACTTCTAAAATACTAAATTTTAAAATTATGAAAATATTTAAATATATCATCATCCTTTTTGCCATTATGGCGTTTATTTCTTGTTCAGATTATCTAGATAAACAACCCGAGGATCAGCTAACAATCGAAAAAGTTTTTAATGATAAAACAAGAACTGAGGATTGGCTGGCTGGTATTTATGCAAGCGTTCCAGACCCCTATTTCGCAATGCTCAAAGATATAGGGTATGATGCCTTAGGCGACGATATGGCACCTTCTACAGGATGGGAGCAATTCGGATGGAATGTTATTGCTAAACAGACAGGTAATTGGAGCCCCTCATCCTCATGGGACAGCAATTACTGGGATGTATTACCAAAACGAATAAGATCTGCGTATATTTTTATAGAAAAGGTCAAACCTCTACCTGCACAAAAAGTAACGGAAGAAGATGTTGAAAATATGAAAAATGAAGCGAGGTTTCTTATTGCTTATTACTATTGGTTACTCGTGGATGCTTATGGTCCTGTCCCATTCAATGAAAATGTACTTACAGCAGATGAAAATTTATTGCAGGAACGAAGACCTTTTGATGAAATGATTGCGTGGATTAACAATGAATTAGTCGAGGTTTCCAAATTGCTTCCGGCCACGTATTCTGATGGTTCTAAGTTTGGGCGTGCCACATCCATTATGGCTTTATCTGTAAGAGCCCGGATGCTCTTATTTGCCGCCAGCCCATTAGTTAATGGAAATGAAGATTACACAGGTTTCGTTAACAGTAAAGGAGAACAGCTATTTAATACAACCTATGACCAGCAAAAGTGGGTATTGGCAAAAAATGCATGCAAAGAATTAATCGATGCAGCTCATGCATCTGGACATAGCCTTTATTATGAGTATAATGAAGATGGTTCTGTGGATCCATTTCTTTCTTATCAAAATATGATGTTCAAGAGATTCACTGATGGAAATACAGAAATACTTTTTGCAAGAGCCGAATCAAATCATGAAGAATACGACAAGCATGCTCAACCTAGGGGAACAGGTGGAAATGGAGGTTTAGGCATAACGCAGTCATTAGTAGATGCTTTTTTTATGGAAAACGGTCTGCCTATTAATGATCCCAACTCTGGATATATAGAAAAAGGGTTTTCGGACAATGCCGAGACAAGAAATACAAACTGGATTGAAGTGCAAGGAAATGAAGAGGGTAAAGAAGGACAGGTCACATTACCAGGCACTTATAATATGTACACACATCGAGAACCACGTTTTTACATTTCTGTTTTATATAATAGAGCGTGGTATAGGCGGGAAAACCGTACCACACGTTTCATGTCGGGAGAATGGGATGGGGGACCAACACATGATGCTCCCCAAAACGGGTATTTAGTCCGTAAGAAAGTACATCCTGATTATGATCCTAGAGCTGGGATCAACCCTTACCGCCCAGGTATATTATATAGGCTTGGAGAGGCATATTTAAACTATGCCGAAGCGCTTAATGAAACAAATCCCGAGAACCCAGAAGTACTGGAATATGTGAATTTAATAAGGGAAAGAGCTGGTGTCCCAGTCCTTGAATCAGGAAAGGATCAGGATAAAATGCGTGAAGCCATTCGTCGTGAACGACGTGTAGAATTGAATTGTGAGGATGGTATACGATATAATGACATACGCCGCTGGAAAATTGGAGAAGAAACTTTAAACCGAGATTTTTGGGGAATGAACTTTTTTGGTACAGAACTTTGCGACAATGAGGATAATCCAAATTGTTTTTTCGTAAGAAAGGTTTATCAGACACGTAAATTTTCAAAAAAGAATTATTGGATTCCAATTCCTCAAACGGAAATAGATATTAATCCTGATTTAGTTCAGAATCCATATTGGTAAATTGAAGTACTATTATATTTAACTAGACAGCGAAATAGTTTAATACATAATTTAAGCAATATGGTTAGGATGTGTTTTTTCCATACTTATTGAAAAAATTAAATATTGTATATCCGCTTTTAGTCAACTTAGCTGTTTTAGCTCGAAAGAGTCATGCCGAACTTGATTCAGCATCCCATTCTGCAAGGGGTGAGACCCTGAATCAAGTTCAGGGTGACGGTAATTTATAACCTATGACATTTAACGGATATTCAAAATTAAATATTATGTTATAAATTTTTAAATCCAAAATCAGTATTTTAATCTCTATAAGATTGGATTCTAACAAATTTAGTGCGAAATATCTTAAATTTTATAAATCTTTTCTCCAACTAAAAGCATGATGGGAATACGGGGAACAATGATACTATACATTATGACCAAGAGATTTCGGATCAGTTTGATTAAAAGAAATCTGACTCGAAAGCTTCATTAAAAAATTACAACATGTTTAAATCATTAAAATTGATTCACGCCTTGCAGTTTATGTTTGTTTTGGCGGCGTCTTCATTTACATCTGCTTGTCAAGACAACAATTATCCTGAGGTAAAACTTCTTGATCCGCCCGTAGCAACGACATTTACAAATCCGTTGATGACCGGATCAGATCCTTGGATTTTGCGGGCAAACGACACGTATTATTACCAGCAGACTATGGGCGATCGTGTGCGCTTGTGGCAAACCGATGATCCTTCTCAATTAGAATCTGCCACATCAACAGATATTTTTATTCCCGAAGAAGGTGCCGCCAATTCCCAAAATATTTGGGCACCAGAAATTTATAGTATTGACGGTAAATGGTACGTATATTTTACCGGCGGCGATGGCCAGGATGTTAATCAGCGTATTTGGGTGCTTGAAAATACCAGCGATGATCCTATGACTGGAAACTGGGTGGAAAAAGGCAAAATATCTAATGAAAATGCGGATTTCTGGGCGATTGACGGTACAGTGATGGAATATAATGGCGCATCCTACTTTATATGGTCTGGTAGGCCAGACGTAACTAATGTCGATCTTACCCAAAAAATATATCTCTCAAAAATGACCAACCCATGGACGCTAGAAGGTGACGTTACTTTGCTCTCTGAACCCGAATATGACTGGGAGCGCAATGGTTTTGGTGTTAACGAAGCGCCCGAGGTTTTACAGGGGCCCAACGGTTATTTTTTGACCTATTCGGCCAGTTTTTGTGGTACCGATGATTATGCTTTGGGCATGCTCACTTTAAAAGAGGGCGGAGATCCTATGGTGGCCACTAATTGGCAAAAATCTGAAAATCCCGTTTTCTCCAAGAAGCCCGAAAATAATGCGTATGGCCCTGGTCATAATGGTTTTTTTAAATCGCCTGATGGAACTGAAAACTGGATAATCTATCATGCCAATACAAACAGCGGCGACGGTTGTTCACCGCTTCGCAATGTGCGCATGCAGCCTTTTATTTTTGGTGATTCTGGCGTGCCGCAATTTGGTGAACCGGTTGCTACCGGTCAAGAACTGGAAAAACCTGCAGGAGATTTATAAATTAATAATTTTTAGCAGGAATAAAACCCACAAGTGGGATTTAAGTAAAAATATGATTAAATTAAGGGACAAAATATTCGTTTTAATGCTCTTAACGGCAGTTTTTCTGTTCGCTTCGTGTAAGGATAAAAAGGCTGAGCACGCTCAAGATTCGGCAGAAGCCGAAACAACTTACACCAATCCATTAGACGTAGCCTTTGGCGATCCCTATGTGCTTAATGACGGCAACGGTATGTATTATATGTACGGTACCGGCGGCGGGGCAGAAGATGGTTTTGGCACGTATTCTTCAGCAGATTTGATAAATTGGAAATATGAAGGGCAGGTGTATCGTGGAAATACAGAGGAATCTTGGGCAAAATCTGCTTTCTGGGCACCAGAAGTCTATAAAAAAGAGGATAAATACTACATGTTTTTCAGCGCAGAGTGGAAGGTAAACCCTAACGACGAACTAGAAAATTTTAAAATTGGGATCGCGATTGCAGATAGCCCCACGGGACCTTTTAAAGAATTGCAGAATAAACCCTTATTTGACCCCGGCTACCCTATTATTGACGCCAATGTTTTTCAAGATAAAGATGGCAAGTATTACCTGTATTATTCCCGAGCCTGCTATAAACACCCTGTGGATTCAGAAATTGCAGATTGGGCAAAGAAAAAAGGCTGGTTTGATGAGATCGAAGAAAGTTGGTTGTATGGTGTTGCGCTTAAGTCAGACTTTAGTGGTGTTGTGGGCGAGCCGGCACTTCTTTTACGTCCACCAAAAACCATGGATGATAAAAACGCTGAATGGGAAAGTCGATCAGTAACCTCAAAAGAGGTAAATCGCAGGTGGACGGAAGGTTCATATACTTTTGAACATAATGGGACGTATTATATGATGTACTCCGCAAATTACTTTGGCGGAAAAAATTATGCAGTGGGCTATGCAACCGCAAAATCGCCGCTGGGTCCATATACAAAAGCGGCAAACAATCCCATTTTGCAGAAAAACACAGAAAGTGGCGGGGAAGTTACTGGTACAGGGCATAATAGCCTCGTATTTTTAAAGAACCCAGACCGAATCTATTGCGTGTACCACGGCCGTACTAAAGCCAGCGGTGAGCAGCGCGTGGTTTTTATAGATAGGATGCAAATCAAAAAGGACGGAACGCTGGAAGTGGAAGGTCCTTCCACAACCGCCCAACCTAAACCCCTTTAAAGCTTTAACTTTACGATCAACTTTAAAAAGAAACAATAAATGATGAAAATAACAAGAAAATCGATCTTTTACATACTATTATCGATCATAACTTTTCAGGCGTATGCCCAAGAATCTTCAGAAAAATGGTCTGGGGAAAAAGCAAAGGCGTGGTACGCCGAGCAGGACTGGATCAGCGGGGCAAATTTTATTCCCAGCACCGCCATCAATCAGTTGGAAATGTGGCAAAAGGAAACTTTTGATCCTGAGACAATTGATAAAGAACTAGGCTACGCCGAAGGAATAGGTTTTAACGCAATGCGTGTGTATTTGCACAGTTTGGCTTATAAAGCGGACAAGGAGGGTTTTAAAAACCGGATGGATGAATACCTGAAAATTGCGGACAGTCACCATATCAAAACCATCTTTGTTATTTTTGACGATGTATGGGACGCAGAACCCAAATTAGGAAAACAGCCCGAACCCAAAACGGGAACCCACAATTCGGGCTGGGTGCAAGACCCTGGCTATCCCGCTTCAAAAAACGAAGCTGATTTTGCCGAATTGGGCATGTATGTCAAAGATATTATAAAAACATTCGGTCAAGATGAGCGCGTGCTTTTTTGGGATCTTTACAACGAGCCGGGCAACAATGGAAAGCGGAATGAATCGCTTCCATTACTGAAAGCGGTTTTTGGCTGGGCAAGGGAAGTAAATCCAAGTCAGCCTATTTCTGCCGGTTTGTGGGCCTGGGATCTGCAGGAATTGAATATCTACCAGGCACAACATTCAGATATTATAACGTACCATGATTATGAAGGTCCGGAATGGCACAAGCGCGTGCTGGAATTGTTAAAAACTCACGACCGTCCCATGGTATGTACCGAATATATGGCGCGTACACGGAATAGCCGTTTTTCAAATACACTTCCGATGCTAAAAGAGAATAATGTGGGCGCAATCAACTGGGGCTTGGTAAAAGGCAAGACCAACACAATCTATGCCTGGGACACGCCCATAGAAAACGGTGATGAACCCGTGGAATGGTTTCATGATGTCTTCCGTAAAGACGGCACCCCTTACCGTCAGGATGAGGTTGATTTGATTAAAAAATTGAATGAGGAATAGATAGTAAATGTGTTTAAATAATAGTCAAACTAACACAATGCTAGGATGCGAAAGCAGTTAAGAATACTGTTGAAATTTGATTTGGAAACTTAGTATTCAATTAAATTCCACGCCATTTTTCTATTCTCTTTTTCTTACAAATAACATTTAGAGAGCGCATAAAATAAAATCGCTCAATTCGATTTTAGTTACATCAATAAGGCTAATAAATACGCCGTTTAATATGCAATTAGTAATTCTATATGATTCTATTTCTGCAAACGTGATAGGTTAAATATCTTAAATTTCATTAAATAAAAATACGTATTAAATTTAAAATTAAGTATAATTACTTATATTTGGATTCAAATACGTAGAAAATGAAAAAAGTCATAGTAGTTGGTAATGGTATGGTGGGCTACAAATTTTGTGAGAAATTGGTAGCCCACCCCGATTTTAGTGGATACCAAGTAGTCGTTTTTGGTGAAGAGCCGAGTCCTGCGTATGACCGGGTACACCTGAGCGAGTATTTTTCAGATAAATCTGCGGATGAATTATTGATGGCGCCGGTAAACTGGTACAGCGATAATAATATAGAACTACGTACTTCCGAATTGGTTACGCATATAGACCTTGAATCTAAAAAAATAATCACCCACAAAGCAGCTGCGTTAGATTACGATTTTTTAATCCTGGCAACAGGATCGGCATCTTTTGTACCGCCAATTAACGGTTCTGAGAAAGCAGGGGTTTTTGTTTACCGTACAATTGAAGACCTTGACGCAATGAAAACTTTCGCTTCTAAAATCAAGGAACAAGGCAAACGCAGTGCCGCAGTTTTAGGTGGAGGTCTTTTAGGACTAGAGGCAGCAAATGCCGCAAAAGAACTGGGTTTAAACGCGCACGTGGTTGAATTTGCACCGCGACTTATGCCACGGCAATTAGACCAGGCCGGGAGTGATATGCTTCAGTCTAAAATTGAAGAATTAGGCATAGGTATTCATCTAAATAAAGCTACCAAGCAAATTGCGGGTGAAGATGCTATAAATCAAGACCGTTGCAAGGTAAAACTAAATAAATGAGCATCAAAAAAGAGTTTAAATTCTTGTTTTTCAGATATTTAAGTCATATTTTTAATGTATGAAACTACAGAAACAGCCCACCCTGGCAGACACA
>Ga0314774_1000592_pt1 | contig 27557 bp, 56 predicted proteins | sample MetaGCBIA2018_FD_204515 | JGI IMG/M metagenome (GOLD analysis project Ga0314774, IMG submission 204515) | Cryopeg brine microbial communities from Beaufort Sea near Barrow, Alaska, United States - CBIA 2018 | ecosystem: Environmental > Aquatic > Marine > Coastal | place: USA: Alaska | collected...
CAGTTTGTTAGTTTAGCAATCACTATCGTGGCATCTATTACTGCGTGGTGGAAAAATAACGATATAACAAAGCAAGCTATAGATAATAGTAAAAACTAAGGATACCTAACGGTGTCCTTTTTAATTTGATTAAAGGGAGAGAATCATAATGACGGTATCACTACAAACTTTGTTAGATCGATCGATTAAAAATATCGGTAATTCACATGCAGTTGTTACAGCTGCAGCATTAGAATTAATCAAGCGTACCTATAAAGAGGGGATTTATGTACAGATTTCAGAGGGATATCGTAGTAATGCAAGACAGACAGCTTTATACAATCAAGGGCGTACAACTAGTGGTAACATCGTCACAAATGCTAAGGCTGGTCAATCTATGCACAATTTTGGATTAGCTGTTGATTCCTTTATTGTTAGCAATGATGGAAATACAGCTATTTGGGATGTGAATTCTAAATGGAAACGTGTAGCTGTTATTGCTAAATCATTAGGCTTTGCTTGGGGTGGAGATTGGACAAGCTTCAGAGACTATCCTCATCTTGAAATGACTGGTGGTTTATCCTTGTCGCAATTAAGAGTAGGAAAAAGACCAAATCTTTCTTCTAAGACAAGCAAAGTTGAATCGGCTTCTAAGTCAAATTTAAGTGTTGATGGCGTGATTGGTAGCAACACGATAAAAGCCTTGCAAAAAGAATTAGGCACCACAGCAGACGGATATATAAGCGACCAAGTACACAACCAAGCTACAGATGCATTTGCTAGTGGTATTAAGTTTGGTGATGGTAAAATAGGTAGCTTAGTTATCAAGACTTTGCAGAAGAAAATTGGAGCAACACAAGATGGATTGTTGGGACCTATTACTGTTGGTAAGCTACAAAGGTATTTAGGTACGCCATATGATAAAGTTATTAGCGATCCATCTGCAATGGTTAAAGAATTACAACAAAGACTGAATAAAGGTAATCTATAAAATAAAAAGCCCCTTAATTGGGGCTTGTTTTTAAAACGTTATGACCTCATTACTTATTTCATCTGATTCCTCATCGTAATCATATGTGTATTCAAAATCAATAACTTCAGCGTGTCCCGACTTCGTTTCACTTGATTTCAATTCGTAACCACTATGTCCTTCAGACGTCTTCTCAATTAAATCTTTTAAATATTCCTCGAACACAACATTTTTCGATTTTGCGTTTTTTACAATAAAATCATAAAACCGTTTCAAATTAATTATTTTAGTACCCTCATAAGTATAAGATGATTTTTTGCTTTCCAATGCCATACCTAAGTGAATTTCAGTGACTGTATCTGTGCTTAACATAAATATCATTTTAATTTCCTTCTCTCTTATTAGTTTTTTTAACTCTGCAATATCATCTTTAGTAGCGTGGTTTTTAATAAATGATCTTGCGGTACGTCGATAACTAGCAACAGTTGCTTTTTTGCGATTATTCTGCTCCCAATTTCTTGATGCTTTAATTTGTGATTCACTAGTTTTATTCACGGTGACACATCCTTAATGTGATTAGAGTTGAGCGCTAATTAAAGCGCTCTATGTTTTTTATATGTACATCTTAGTTGATAAGTTAAGTATAACGTATACGTTATATAAAAGTCAAGCCTTTTCAATAAAAAATAATTCGTAATCAGATGTTTCTTTGTCGGTTAGTTCTCGATCATATGCGACCCAGCCAAACGTACCTTTGCTTTCATTATGGTCCACGAATCCTCTAGGTTGACAACCAAGCGATAAACCTCTGCGGATAAATTCATACCAATACATTTAATCATTCCTTTCGTTTTATAAGGGTGGGAACAATCATGCTACACAACAAGATTTTGGGACCCAAGTTGTAATATTGCCAAAATCAGCGTTGTGAACAACTAATTTATAAGCTTTTACAGTTTCTTCTTTAACTTCGATCCAGTCGTTGTTGGTGATTAAGTAAGCTTGATCTGCATCAAAGTTTTTACGAACGAACCATGATTTAATTTCAACTATTTCTTTTGTAGCTAATTCAACTCTTTCGACTTTTTCTTTCTTTTCAACTGGAACATTAATCATTTTTTGGAACGCCCATTCAGCTTTTAAACACGCTGCGAAGTATTCTGCTTTTTGACCTCCGTGAAAGTGTACTGCATTTTGTGCTGCTACCCATGCGTTTTTCATAATTTCTTGTTTGTTTAGCATCTTGTTTTCCTCCCTCATTTATCTTATGTACTTATTATATAACGTATGCGTTATAAAGTCAACTATATAATTAAAATTACTCAAATAAAAAAACACTCAACCGCATAAATGCATTCAAATAAAATTTTCTGTTGCTTGAACAATAGAGATGTGGTATAGTGATGTTAGATACAAAAACGTATAATTTTTCTGTAAAAACAATATACTATTAAATAAATAACTGTTGCAATATATGGTTATTTTATTGTACTAAGTAACAGGGAAGTTATAACAAAACACTTTTGCGGGTGGAATTGTTATTACTTCTCTTTTTCATGTATTTTTTATTTCTTTACATTATAGCAAACTAAAAGACCCCACAAATGTAGGGTCTTTTTTTGTCGGGCATGGCGTCCCTATATATCCAGTCTTACGCTATGGTTTTATTATAACATATATTGACCGCAGTAGTTGCAATAAACTGCAAACCAAATAGCAACAGGCGTTTATGATGTTCCAATGTCATAAAGAAAAGAGCCTTACCGATTTGGTAAGGCTTTTATTTTTTTGTCGAAAAATTGTAAAAAAAGCAGGATAATAGTCTTGCTTTGTTGAATGTATTAATAAACAAGTATTTTTAAGGGGACTTTAGTATGCAACTGGTGGCGGAAATGTCAATAAAAAGAATGGCTATTAATGTTATTGATCTAGAGAATTCTAAAACGCAATTTTCTGAAAAACTATTTCCTTTAGGCGAAGGTAATGAGGTTATAAATGCCTTCTTTCGAACACATTTTTCAGAAACTAGGAATGGGAAACACACAAAAAGTTGCAGGTTTTTTGATGAAGATGCAACTGTCAAGACGAAAATAGATAGATTTTCCAATGCGATTTCTGACGATGCTTTCTTGCAATTATCTAAAGAGTTAACTGAGAATTTGTTTAAAATTATGGATAATTCATCGTCAACTAGTAGTGGAACTTTTTTTGTGTTTGAAGTAAAGGTCGGGAGTAATGAAGAATGTATTTTTCTTATAAAGTTAGATCCAAAACAGGGTGTTCAAATCGATTATGATAAGCTTACTGTAAAAGTGTTAGAAAATATGTTACCTGATTCGAATGATCGTGTACATAAGTGTGCGATTATACGATATAATAGAAGTGACAATTTAACAGCAGACTTGTTTGTTATGGATAAGCAACAAAAAGCAGGAGAACCAGCCAGATTTTTTATTGATACGTTTCTTCAGGCAGAAGAAATTCTTAATGATAAGATCATGACAAGTGATGCAGTGAGAGAAGCTAAGAATTTAATAACAGAGGCCTTTCCCGACGTTGATAGTAACAAAATATATCAATCTATTGATAGAGAATTTTCAAATGGATCTCATATTGATATAAATACAGCCATAAAAAATATTATAAGTGATTACGTACCAATTGAAAAAGAAGATAGAGAATTACACATAAATAGTATGTCAAAAGAATTTGTAGAAAATTATTTAACAAAGTATCCAGACCATCAAACAGCGTTTACAATAGAAAGAAAAGACAATATTATTGTCTTCAAAAGCGAAAAAGATCAATTGTATTTTAGGTATAATAAAGGTATTATTTCTAATGTCCATATAAATAAAGATTCAGAAGGAAATACACTAATAAAAATTGATAAAACTTTGAATTTTAAAAGAGATGTAAAGTAATAGGGAGGAGTGCTTGAAATGTCTATCGCAAAAATAATAGATGCTTATGAAGAATTTCAAGTAATCCTCTCTGAGTTAAATAACGAATACAAGATTAATGAATCATTGACTGATATTAATATTGAAATAGAAGGAAATATTAGTATTCAACTTCTTAAGAAATTAAACACCCATGTCAAAAACTTTGAGATTTTTTGTAATCCATATGCTCAAGATTGCGAAGAAATAATCTTTAATCTTGAAAACGGATATACAGAGATTAACCAGATTGACAATGTGGCAATTCTTCTTGAAAAAGTTTTTTTTGTTGATGATATAGGTGAATTAGATTATTATTTCTTTGATTTCAGATCAGCTCTTAAATCCATTGAGACAATAGGTAAAAGTGAAAATGTTAATAAAATCAACATAGGAATACCTTTTAATGAATTTATTGAAACTGATACTTTAGTTTTTATTTCGTTGAATAAAGAAACTAATTTGTCAAAAATTAAGAAGATTTCTTTAGATTCGATTATTGATGAAAATATTAATTTTTACTTATCTAATAACAAAAAAACTAATCATAGTTATTATTTTAATCCTTATTCGTTTCTAATTAAAGAAGTAAGCTATGACGAAACCCCTTTTGTAAAGTCAGTAAAGATGTATTTTTACAATACAATGCTTGATTGTCTTGCTGATAAAAAAGAAGAAGGGCTATTTATATTAAGAGGAGAAAAAAGCATATCAATAATAATTGACAATGGTTTCCAAACCGACAATTATCAAGACTTTATAAAAATATTTAGTTTCTTAGTATCAGTTCAGAAATATACGGAAAAGTATATTATTATAAAAAAAGTATTCTCGTTGTATATATTGAATAAAGAGGATATAACGGCTTTAGATAAAAAATTACCTGACATAAGAAAGACTATAAATCATTATTACGATCATTATATAGAAGATAACATTAAGGATTTTTTTAGGATAAAAGACCAGCTTTTAAAAGAGGCAATGAATGTTTCAAAAGTTATATACGAGCAAACTGATAAAATAAACACCTCTATAGTTGCATCGCTACTTTCTATAATTATAATTTTTGTAACAACCCTGTATAGAACTATGGCGGATATAACTTTGACCTACTTTGCATCGATTTCAATAATTTTTGTTGTTTTTTCTTTAATGTATTATTACTTGATGAGTAATTCAGCAAAAAAAAGGTATCAACTTACAAGAAAACAATTTGAGCATTTTATAAATGAAGTAGCTTTGATACAGGGTGATGAGATAATAAAATTGAAGTCTACTTATTTAGATGCTCCTTATAAAGAATTAAGATCCACATTAAAAAAGTTGTTGTATTTTTTAATAGTAATTAATGTATTTATAGTTGTAAGTTTTATTATTTTTTTATTTAATAAAGTTGATGTGTTGTTCCTTGTTAAAATTATTTACTGGTTATTTTAAAAAACTTTTATATTCCAATCCTAACAGTAAAAGCCTTACCGATGTGGTAAGGCTTTTACTGTAAAGAAATATCAACTATATCCTCTACGTTTAAAAACTTCAAACAGGCTACAACATCTACCTCAATTCTATTCTGATCAAGTTGCTTGATAATAAGGTATATCTACTTTCAGATTGAATTCCATTGCTTCCTAAATCATGTATTTCTATTATAAATTGCAAACCAAATTGCAAACGAGAATGTAATTAAACTATGATAAACCTTGATCAACTTCATGGTCTTATACCTTGATTACACTAAAGATTAGCAAACTCTGATAAGTCTTAATATATATCATATTGGTTTCCTAAACCATGTGTCGTAGGTTCAAATCCTACTGGGGCCATACGTTAATAGTTATATCTAGCAAGGGATAGAGCGTTTTTATGCCCTTGCTATTTTTATGCTAAAAAGCCGTTTTGCAAACAAACTGCAAACCCTTGAATTCAAGACTTAATATTTAACGAATAAACGTTCTTATTTTTTATTGCTATTTTTATTACTTTCATCCGTGAATAAATCTCCAAACTTTTCGGCGGCTGCTTGTTGCATGCTTGGGATAATGTGGGAGTATTGGTCTAATGTCATTTGTATACTTGTATGTCCTAATCGCTCTTGTACTATCTTAGGGTGTGTACCTTGTGTAAGCATTAGAGTTGCGTGTGTGTGCCTTAATCCGTGAAACGTAATACGATTGACCTTTGATCGTTCTATGGCTCTCCAAAAGGATCTATTTAAGTTGCTAGGCAGTACATAGTTGCCAGTTGCTGTTGCTGTAACTAAATCATAGTTTCTATAATCTTTCCCACACTTCATTTTTTCTTTTAATTGATTGTTGCGATGTTTTTTTAATTCCGAAATAGTATTATCGTCCAAGTGTATGGTTCGATAGCTTGCTTCAGACTTTAATTGTGCTGTTAGTTCGTGTGTTCCGTTTTCGTCCTTGTCCTTCTTTTTTCGTAATTGTTGCCTAACAGATAATACTTTTTTATCAAAATCAATATCAGACCACCTTAAACCTAATGTTTCACCCTGTCTCATGCCTGTTGTAAGACCTAAATAAACCGTAATAAAATAACGTTCTTTCCTTAAATAGGGTAAAAATATACCAATATCTTTTTCAGTCCAGTATGCCATGTGCTTTCTTTTTACTCGAGGTGGACTAACATCATTCATAAGATTTTGCTTAATGCCATACTTTGATCCATATTTAAGTGCAGCTGATAATATCCTGTAAACATGATGTTGGGATCTTTCACTCAAAACGGTATCAGACAACGAATCTATAAACGATTCAACTTGTATTGGTTTTATCTCTTTTATTTTCCAACGCCCTAGACCTGGTTCAATATATTTTCTTGTATAGTTTTCATAATGATAGTATGTGCCGTAAGCAACTTCTTTTTCTTTCTTTTTGATCCATATGTCCATATACTCTTTGATTGTCATTTCAGTCGGTTCTACATACGTACCGCCTTCTATTTCTGCTAATATCTTAGGTAAATCCCTCTCAGCATCCTTTTTCTTATGATAGCCACTAAACCATTTCTGTTTACGCTTGTTTAAGTGATCCCTACCTAAATCTACTACAATAGTATATTTGTTACCTCTTTTAATTATATGGCCCCTCATACTTAAACCTCCTAATTAAATAAAATTACTTGCCAGAAGCAAAAAGCAACTTGTTATTATGCATATCTAATCGATGTCTAGCAAACTCGTAATCTACACCAAAAGTTTCTGAAACGGTATAAACACTTATATCTCTCAACTCCTTTAACATAAAAGTAGGTATACAAAAATGATAAGCAAAATTGTCAGCTTGATATTCTTGTAAATCAACAAATAAAGTGTGCATTGATAGGTGATTCCCTACATGTCTAAGATAGTGACCTATCTCGTGACCAAATTCCTGCCATTCTTGTTGCTTTGTTGAACGTTTGATCACAATATTATTACCGAACAACAAACTCATACTTCCATAATAAACTTGTAAATCTAACTTTTTGGCTAAGAACGCTACATCTAATTGTCTTGGATTATTGATTGCTAATGTTTTGTACAAATTGTTGATATAGTCCTCTAGGTGAGAATAAAACAAGTAATCACTCCTTTTTTGAGAATGTTTGTTCGTATTTTAATTATAAAAGTGGGTGCACCATCGAAAGTGCACCACATTTTTATTTTTCTAAAGTTACTTCAAAGTCTACATCTTCACCAACAGTTTCAAAGTCGTCGTTGTCAGGACCACTGTATATCAATCTTACAGACTCAACATCTTCTGCTTTTGAGTTCTCTAATATATAAAAAGACGTACCTGATTTATTAACTTGTCCAATATACTCACCATCGATATGGTCGCTAAGCATCGTGTCTGGTTCTAACTGTTCACCAGTGCTTGTAGCCATTGTTGCTTGAGATGCGTAAAAAGAAACATTTTCTTCGGATGTATTTTCAGAGGCCATTTCTTCTGGTTCTTCTTCTGTCTCTTCGGTTTCATTTGTATCGGTTGAAGTGGTATTTGTTTCGCTTTCTTCGCCACCACAAGCCACCAATAGGAAAATCAATAATATTGCCATCATACTTAAAAGTTTTTTCATTACTATAGAACCCCTTTTATTTATCTATTTATAATCATATAAGCCGATTAAAGCTTATATTTCTTACTCATTTCTTCTAAAGAATCTTTTGAAGTATCTTCTCTCCAACGAACTTCAACATCGATTGGAAGCCGTTTTTTTCTAAGTCGACCAATAGGTGTATCTGTTTCTTTTGTTAAAAACGATTCTCGGTTTTTAATCCCTGATTTTTTTAACAGTTTTTCTAATCTACCTTCAAAAGCTTGTAATTTATAATTAATAGCTTTTTCGCAAATTTGTATAGCTTCTTCTATCTTCCCTTGCTTTTCATAAATGATTGCTAATCGTTTAAAAGAAGGAACGTTCGGGATCTTCCACTCATATTCATTAATCTCTTTTTCATCTTCTAAATACCTTTCCTTGTCACCTCTCCATTTTGAAATTTCTTGAACCTCCTCCAACATAGCTATGTCCTTTTCGATAGAAGCTTCTTTGAATTTCGGGAACATTTCTATATCTTTGATACAGCATTCAATGCAATTGTCCAATGCATGTTTCCAATTATCTCTTTGTCTATAGTAGACCTTTATCAATTCGTTATATGCGAAATGTAAGTCCACGGTATTTCCTTCTACTAAATACCTATTTTCGCAGTCCCTCAGAAATATAACCTTCTCAGCAGGATCATCTATATATTGAGCCTCAGATAAATCATTAGCAGAACGTGTGAATTCTAAATCAACAGGCTTGTCCATTATGTCTATCTCTTGTTTCTTCTTAAATAAGTCGAAGAAGCCCAATCAATCACTCCCCTTTATTTTTGAACTGAATGTATTTAATCATTTCAATAGCTTCTTCTCTTTCTTTTTCAGACATACCCTTCCAGTTTTTAAACATTAGTTGGGTGTTTGGATCATTGAGTAATTCTTCTAATTCAGATTCTTCTGCCAAAATGTTAGGGTTATCAGAAACCCCAAGTAGATAGTCTGTATTAACATTGTGATAATTTGCTATTTTTCGAATTAAATCCATGTCTGGTTCCACGTGGTTATTTTCATAATGAGAGTATCGCGGCCTGGATATTCCTATCGCTTTGGATACATCTTCTTGACTTTTTCCTTTTTTATTTCGTAGCGCTTTTAGTCTTATGCCGAATATCTCGCTTTTATTATCCATTACTAACACCTCTAATCACCTCCATTATAAGTTATATGCGATAAAAAAGTTATCAATGATAAAAAGTTTATCAAAAAAGTCTTGACGATAAAAAACTTATCGTGTATATTGAACATATTGATAAAAAACTTATCACAAAGGCGGTGAATAAATGGAACGTGCATTACTTAAACAACTCAGAGAAAAACAAAATTTAACACAACAGGATTTAGCAAATAAACTAGATATTTCAACGGTATATGTTCGGAAGCTTGAAAAAGGTGTGGTTGATCCTGGTATCAATACAATGATTAGGTACGAAAAACACTTTAGAAAAGATATGAAAAAACTGTTTCCAGATATTTTTTTTAAATATAATGATAAAAAACTTATCAAAAACAATCAAAAGGAGTGTATTTCATGAACATACCCACAAATTACGGCAGTGATTTAGATTCTGCAAAAGTTATCGTCAAATTCGCTGAGTATTTAAAAATGGCTGAAGAACAAGGTTGGAGCGAAGAGGAGCTCTACTATTTTGCAAAGCTCACTCTAGCACTCTTTGAAGACACTCTAAAGCCCTAATCCTTTTAAGGCATTGTATGTTTCGCTGTTATCTTTCTTCTGGGGTTTAACAGACTCATTGTAATCTTCTGCAACTGTAATTGCGGAAAAATACAAATTTAGAGCGTTTTTAGAAATTTCTTCTGGTGTATCACCCGTTGCAGGGTTACCAGAAACAACAGACAAAGCAAAATCTTTAATATTAATGATTTTATCCAAATTTACACCACCTTCCTTATATACCATTCGACAGGAAGGAACTAAATACCTACTAGGAGGAAATAAAATGAATCAACTACAAACATTTGAAAATGAATTATTTAAAGTATCAGCAAGATTAGAAGATGGGCAGGCACTATTTGATGTTGAAAAAGTCGCTAGGTCATTAGGATTTACGACCGTTGCCAAAAGTGGCAACGAAACAGTGAGATGGAATCGAGTTAATTCTTATCTTCCTGCAAATTCGCCACAAGTGGCGAAAGGTGATTTCATCCCAGAACCATTGGTTTACAAACTAGCTTTTAAAGCATCTAACAAGTTAGCTGAAAAATTTCAAGATTGGTTAGCGATAGAAGTCATCCCTTCCATTAGAAAGACAGGATCATATGAAATGAAACAGCCACAATCACAATTAGAAATATTGCAAGGAACGATTAACCAACTAGTCCAACAAGATAAACGTGTAGCTAAACTTGAAGGAGAAGTAAGTAACATCGCAAGTATTATCTCTCTCAGTAGTAACGAGTGGCGCGAAAAGTGCATATCAATTTTAAGAAAAATAGCGCAAAGATGGACGGGCGTTGAACCTTACAGAAGCGTTACTAATCTATCATATGAGCGTTTAGAAAAACGAGCGAACTGCAGTTTGAATATACGTTTAAATAATCGTAAGAAAAACGCTATATCAAACGGAATGGGTAAAACACAAGTTAAAAACATTAAGAAAATTGACCTTATCGCAGAAGATAAGCGATTAACCGAAATTTATTTACAAGTCATCAAAGAAATGGCTATTCAGTTCAAAATTGATATAAACGACTTTAAGCACGACTTGGAGGTCATGTAAGTGATCTACCACAAAGTGTACCTAGAAAAGTTAAACAAGACGATAAACATTGACGTTTATGGCGATGACTTATTTACCAAATGTCCAGATTGTGGCATTGAGCAACAACTAGACGACGACATGTTAAGAAGTGTTGAAGACTTTGGTGGAACTAGTTTTTATTGCACTGATTGCACGAAAAAATATTTAAACAGGGAGTGAATGTCTAATGCAAACCGAAAAAGAAGAACTACGACAAATCATCCGTGAAGAACTTGAATCATTTTTAAAACAAAAAGAGCAACCACCACGATTCGTAACAGTTGCCGAAGCATCAAAGATACTAGGTCTAGGGCTTACAAGTGTTTACGAGTTATGTCGCCAATCGGACTATAACGGATTTCCGTGTGTAAGGAACGGAGAAAAGGGCAAACTCCTCATTCCTTATCACGGATTAATCAACTGGACTGACAGTCAAAGCAAAAACATAAGGGCTATTTAAAAGGAACCAACTAGGGGGTTGGCTATAACAATATTATACAACCCTCTTGAAATAAATGGTATTCAACACTTGAATATATTCAGCATTTGAATAAAGGAGGACAGGCAATTGAAAGTAGATATATCGAACATACCACACACGCTTAAGTTCACGAGGAAAAGAAAGAAGCTAACGCAAGAAAGTATGGCAGAAATAATGCATATACCACAGTCAACAATTTCTAAAATTGAAAGCGGCTTGATGGAATTAGGATCTAAAGACTTTTTTAAATGGATGCGACTAACGGACTCGCAAGACTTACTTATAGCCATATCATTGAGAATCGATCCAACAGTTGCAGCAGACATATTGAGCAACCTAACTAGCAGCGGCATCTTGGGCTTTATTAATCTATTAGGAGTGATTCTATGAATCTAGAAAACTACTCAACTATCAATCAAAAACAAGCGCAGCTAGAGATAAATAGCCTTACTTTATCGACGTTTGAAATAGCACGAAAAGTCAGTACAGGAGATTTGGATCTAGCGGAATTTCATCTAGAAAATCTTAAAAGATCGTTTAGAGAATTGAAAAGGCTCCAAGAGTTTAAAAGACAAAATGATCAACTTGATTTTTATAAAGGTCAAATCAAAGGTCATCAACAAATGCATCAAATTTGGGAGCATATGACGAATGAAAGCCGTTGATTGGTTTTATCCGTTGGCATTCGTAGCAGTGTTGGTTTTTATGTACATCGGACTTAAATACAGCTTAGGAGGAATTTAATTGTTCAAACAACCAAAGGTAAGGATTGACGGAAAGATTTCTGGTGTATCAAACATTGACTATCACAACGATAGCGACAACCTAGCTTCCTTTACTGTAGTTACTGGATTAGCAAATGTTGAAGTTTATTTTTATAACCACTACACAGGTAAATGGTCTGACAGTAAGACAAAGCCACATTCGGTGGAAATAATTTAATAGGAGGGATTTAATAATGGAAAATCTAAAAATCAAGATTAATGGAGTGGCTTTTAAAGTTTCAAATTTCGCACTATCAGAAGACGGAAAGTTGACACACATTACTTTCTACACATCAAAAGGAGAGACTGCAACTATTTTCAAAGATGTACAAGATGGCACTTGGAGTAGCGCAGGAAGCGAAGTTAAAAAAGAAGTTGAGTTATTTATACAAAAAAATATCTAACCCGTTGCAGAGGTTAGATACCGATGTCGATTACGTTTTTTACGATAACTCATTATAACACTTATTTTAAAAGATTAATAGACTTCCTACCTATAAAGGTGGTGATATAAATTTCAAGAAAAAACGGCATAAAAGAAAAAGGTAAGATCAGTCAATTGTTTTGCTCTCATAAAAGAAAGAGTTGGTTTACAGAAGAAACTAAGTTTCAAAGTTTACGAGGTGAAAAACAGCTTCATGTTTGCACGGATTGTGGAAAGATCATAAGCGAAAGATTACTAGATTATGAAGAAATGGGATTCAAATAATTAATAGATGGAGTGGTGCTATATGGATTTAAACACTTTCGGATTGCGTAAAGATTTTGATTTTAAGAACAGAATCGTTAAACAAGAAAATTTAAAATTAGAAGGTGAAGAGTACTGTATATCAACGATTGATCTAGGTATTGACCATAGTCGCTACGGCGGCGTACCTCTTTATTTCGAAACAATGATCTTTAAGGGTGGTATGGGTGATGTGTATTGCCAAAGGTACTCAACGAGAAAAGAAGCTATGGACGGTCATTTAGATACCTTAAAAGGAATTAACAATGGTGATATCAGATTAATAGATGATTACTTTGAAAATGTTTAAAAATCAACAGATAGCCTAGTGCTATCTTGATGCACATCAGCTAAATAAACCAGTACCCGCAAACACTGGTTGGTGTGCATCAAGATGATTCTAAGCCAATCATTAATAAACGAACAGCAACGCTTATTCGTAACATTGGGCGGTTTGGCTACCGTCATTTTTTTCAATAAGGAGGGATTGCATTTGTGATATTTTTTATTGCTTTATCGCTGATAGGACTTGGATTGATCATCAAAGAATCTGTCAAGCAAGACAAAGAGCACCAACAAATAATGCTAGACAGCAAGGAGGATAAATGATGCAAGCTGATCTTTTCGAAGTACAAGAAGGTGTCTACAGGATTCAAGCTAATCTCAAAAAGTTAGTGCGAGCGATACATGATCCAGAAGAAGATAACGATATTGATTGGGCGTTAATCAACAACGTTGCACAGGATCTATTCGTTGGAACAAAACATGTACAGATGGAAGCTTGGAAGGAAATGATAAAGGAGGATCAACATGCCAGAGTATGATGCTTTCGGTGATGAAATAATGCCAGGTGATGATGTATACGAAACAGTCAGTGATGTTGTGCTTGAGAAGAATTTGGACAGGTACTTGGATATCAAATTTGATTTTGAACAATAAAAAAACCGCACAAATGGCGGTTGGTCACTCATATAAAAACTCAATTTAATTATAAGTGATCAGCTTTAAAAATACAAGGAGGGCTACATTATGACAGTTAAAGAATTAATTGCAGAACTACTTGATTACGATATGGGTGCAGATATAAACATTCAAATAAACACGAAAGACGATACGGATTGGAAAGACTTCTCTCTTGATGATGATTACGCAATAAACGAAGTTCGGCTTGTTGTTGATCTGTTTGGTTCATCAATAGTTAACGCAGAAAGGTTTGAAGAACTAGAGGAAATAGAAGAAGAATCAAAGGAGGAACAATCTTGAAACAAATTAAACTATTGGATTTAACACTAACTAATTTTAAGGGAATTAAGTCTTTTGGACTACATGCAGATGGTGAAAATATAAGTCTTTATGGTGATAATGCAACAGGCAAAACAAGTATATTTGATGCATTTGTGTGGTTGCTGTTCGACAAGGATAGTCAAAATCAAAAGGAATTTGGCATTAAGACACTTATAAATGGCGAACCAATACACAACATTAACCACGAGGTTGAAGCAACGTTTTTAGTAGATGATGAAAAGTTATTACTCAAGAAAATATTTGCTGAGAAATGGACCAAGAAACGTGGATCTGTCACCAAAGAATTTACTGGTCATACAACAGATTATTTCATTGACGGCGTGCCTAGCAACAAAAAAGAATACACAGCAAAGACAGCGGAATTGGTAGATGAGGAAGTCTTTAAACTCCTAACATCACCAGGCTACTTTAATGATCAGTTGCACTGGAAAGATCGCCGTAAAACGTTATTAGAAATTGCGGGCGATGTATCAGATGAGGATGTCATTAACTCAAATGATTCATTACAGCGGTTAACCAAGATGTTAGGTAATCACAGTGTAGATGACCTTAAAAAGATCATTGCAGCTAAACGTAAAGAAATTAATCAAGAGTTAGAAAAGATACCAGTACGGATTGACGAAATTAAGCGAAATCAGCCCGATACAGACGGATTAAAAGAATCAGATATAAACGCTCAACAAGAGAAATTAAACGCTCAGATTGAAGCGAAAACGGACAAGCTGAACGAGATTAAGAACGGTAGTGAAATTAACAACTTAAAAGTGAAAATTAGCGATATTGATTTGAAGTTATCTCAAGTTAAAAATGAACACGCTAATCAAGGGCAACAAGAATTATATAAGTTGCAAACGAAACTCCAAGAAGAACGTTCTAATGCAAGTATCGTTGAATCAAAAATAAAGAATAACGAGCAACGCAAGCAATCTAACGAGGACAATATTAAAGAATTCCAAGGTTTAATGGAAACTCGTCGTCACGAATGGGATGACATAAAAAAACAAGATTTTACACATGAAGAAAGTTGTAACTGCCCTGCATGTGGCCAAGAACTTCCGCAAGAACGTTTAGAGGAAGCTAGAGATAAAGCAGAAAAGCAATTTAACGTTAACAAGTCTGAAAAGCTTGAAAACATCAAAAGTAAAGGAATTACATTCAAACAAAAAGTTACTGCATTAGAGCAAGAAAACGAATCAATTACAGTCGAAATAAACAAGCTTACTGAACAGTTGGAAGCTAAAAAAATAGCTTGTGAAAAACTCGAAACCAAGATCAAAGAAGCAAAAACAAACGTCAAGCCGATCACCGAAACCGAAGCTTACAACACTCTTATAGAAGAAAAGCAATCAATAGAACAGAAAATCGAATCACTAAAAGCATCAGTTAATGAAGAATATTCGATTGTATTGGAAGAAAGAGAAAAACTGGAATATAAAAAATGGGAATTGGAATCTGATCTATTAAAAGTCAAGCAAGCTAAACAGTCTGTTGATCGTATTGTTGAATTAGAAGAACAACAACGAGAACTTGCTGCAGAGTTTGAAAAGCAAGAAGAAGCTCTCTATCTAACAGAAGAATTTATCAGAACGAAAGTTAACCTACTGGAAGATAAGATCAACAGCAAATTCAAGTATGCGCGATTCAATTTATTTAAACAAAATATCAATGGTGGTCTCGAGGAAATATGTACTACAACGCTAGATGGCGTACCTTACGATGCAGGATTAAATAATGCTGCGCGAATCAATGTAGGTTTAGATATCATTGCAACATTATCGGAGCATTACGGCGTACAGGCTTGCATCTTTATAGATAACGCCGAATCCATAACGAAAATAATAGATATAGAAGCACAAGTTATTAGCTTAGTTGTTTCTGAAAGAGATAAGGTCTTAAGAGTCGAAAAGGCAAAAGAAATGGAGTTGGTTTAAATGAGCAGAATTAACGATTTGACTCGTTTTATTAATAATTGCAATAGAGAGTTAGAAAAAATAAATGAATTAAAGAGAAGTATTTTTAGAGATATCACTATGGCGAGGTTGAACGAGATAGAACTTTCATTAAAAAGCAACATTGCATCGTACGGAAAAGAAATAGTTGAACTAATGGAATTGGAGTTGGTTTAGATGACGGATTTTGATGTCAACAAATCAATGGAAGCTCAAAGAAAATATTGTGAAGATAACGACGTTCCACACTTTGCTTCAAAGAATGGTCATTGTTGGAGCTGCAAGAAAAATATATACATGCAACGTCACTGGAAGTTTACAGGAGGGATGAACAAAACGCTTGTTGACAAAGAAGTTGCGGATCACTCGACAGGAATAACGACTAAAGAAGCTAGTGAAACATTGGTGATAGGTTGCCCGCATTGCAACAGAAGTTATTGTGATTAATTAAAATAGGAGGAATTTTAAATGACACAGAAAAATGAAGTAGCAATAATCCAGAAAGATATTACTGATGACGTTAATAACAGTTTAGCTAGGTTGCAAGATGACGGATTAAAGATTCCGACAAGCTATAGCGCAAGCAATGCATTAAAAAGTGCATTCTTTAAACTACGAGAAACGAAAGACAAAACAGGGAAATCGGCATTAGATGTTTGCACGAGAGAATCAATAGCAAACACTCTGCTAGATATGACCGTTCAAGGTTTAAGTCCTGCTAAAACACAGTGTTATTTCATTGTTTATGGAAACCAATTACAACTTAATCGTTCTTACTTCGGTACACAAGCAGTTCTTAAAAGATTGAACAACGTCAAGGACATTTGGGCAAACGTTATTTATAAAGATGATATTTTTGATCACGAAATCGAGGGCGGAAGAGAAAAGTTAGTCAAGCACGAAACGAACTTCTTGAACAGGGATAACGCAATTTTAGGCGCTTATGCTGTTGTGAAAACATCTGAAGACGAAGAAATACTAACTATTATGACAATGAAAGAAATTAGCACATCTTGGGGCCAATCGAAAACACAACAAGCAGTACACAAAAAGTTCCCGCAAGAAATGGCCAAACGTACAGTAATCAATCGTGCAGCTAAAGCCTTCATAAATACGAGTGACGATAGTGATCTACTTGTCGAAGCAATCAATAATTCAACTGAAAACGAATACGACAATGAAAGAAAAGATGTAACTCCAGAAGATGAAGCACGACAAGAAATAAAGGAAAAAGCAAATTCAGAAGTTATTGACGTTGAATATAACGAACAGAAAGAAGTGAAAAAAGAACCGGTGGCAACAAAAAAAGAACCAGTTGTAGCAAAGAAAGAAAAGCCAGTTCCAGCCAGTGACTTAGAGCAGGTAGCGATGGAATTCGGAAATGAAAAATCTAATGATGGACCTGGTTTTTAAGTTAGGGGGAATTTCCTCCTAACTAACTAGAAAGGGGTGTCGAATAAGCCATGATGGACTTCAAATCTTTCGGTAGTGGAAGTTCTGGAAATATGTACACTCTTTCAGATGGAACAACAAAAATAATGATTGAAGCAGGATTGCCGATCAAACGAATTAAACAAGCGCTTAATTTTAGGATATCAGAAATAGAAGGACTGTTGCTAAGTCACATCCATGGTGATCATTCCAAGTCTATCAAAGATATGGTGAAGCTAGGGGTTAATTGCCATATGCCCCCAGCAACTGCCGAAGGATTAAAAATCGATAACCACAGAATAAAACCAGTCGAAAGTGATAAATCTTTCAAGATAGGAACACTTATGGTTTATCCATTTAAAGCAGAGCACGACGTTGAAGCTTATGGATATTTAATACTAAATGAAAATCAAGAACGTTTGTTATTTCTAACAGATTCATATTATTGCAGATATAAATTCAAAGGATTGACTCATATCGCTATTGAAGCAAACTACAGCCTGGACATACTCAACCAAAACATTGCTGAAGGTATTACACCGAGAGTTATGAAGAAACGGTTAATCAATGCTCATATGAGTTTAGAAACGCTACTCGATTTTTTGAAAGCTAATGATTTAAGCAAAGTAGAAGAAATATGGTTATTGCATCTTAGTGATACGAACAGCAATGAGGAGTTATTCAAGCGTGAGGTGCAGGAGATAACTGGCAGAGTGGTTTTTATCGCTTAATTAGAAAGGTTATAGGGGCGGATTAAATGAAAGGTGCATTCCAAATAAGTAGAGAAATATTTGATAATGAAGTTTGGACAGACATAGTTAAATTCAGGTTGTTCTTCTACATCTTAGGAAACGCAGTTTTTGCAAAAGACGGAATAGATCACGCAGGAATACATCTTGAAAGAGGTCAATATTTAAGATCAATGCGTAACTTACAACAGGATTTATCTTACAAAGAGGGTAGAGGAAACGCCATTAAAAGTTATCCTTTAACGACTATTCAACGCAAGATTAAATCACTCGTAAATGAAGAAAGAATCACAGTTAAATCAACAGAATATGGAACACTGTTTACAGTCTCTAACTATGCGGAGTATCAAGGTTTTGAGAGGTACAATAAAGAGCCAGTGGAACAGCTACGGAACAGCTACGGAACAGCTACGGAACAGCTACGGAACAATAATAAGAATGATAAGAATGATAAGAATGATAAAAAAGAAATACATTGTGTGTTTGACCATTACAATTCTAAAGAAATAATAAAACATAAAACATTAAACAGCCCAATGAAAACAGCAATAAATGCTAGATTAAAAGATTACACATATGAACAACTAATACAAGCTATAGACAATTACACAATAGCATTTAAAAGCAATGATTATTGGTTCAGTCAAAGATATGCTTTAGCTGACTTAATGAGAGACAAGGATATAAGGAAGTTTATTGATGAAGCTGATCCACTAACTAATTTTAAAGTGAATCATTCTAAATTTACTAAGAAAAAAGGATCAGAGGAAGGGGATTATAACCTTGAATAAAAAAGAAGCATTCGAATTATTAAGTCTAATCGAAGTAACTTACCCATCATTCACTATATCGCAAAAGAAGATTGATGTATGGGCAGAGTTATTAAAAGATCAAGACGCAGATAGAATTATGTATAATGCGAAGAATTACGCTGTAGATAATAAATTTCCACCTACTATATCAGACTTGCGAGTTAGAAAGACAGAAGCTAATAACAAAGACTTCCTGGACAAAGTAGATAAATGGAGAGCAGAAGCAACGGGGAGGAATCCACTTGAGCGTAAACTTTGAAGCTGAACAGTCAATACTGGGTTGTATTTTAAAGAGCGGTGATCTCATTAAAGAGACCACCTTACAAGATAAACATTTCTATGACCCTAATCATAAGAAACTTTTTAAAGCATTGCGAATCATTGAATCTAAAAATGATCCTATAGACATTGTAGCGGTAATCACAACGCTTGGACAGACGGCAATAACTAGTATTGGTGGCAGAAAATTCCTAGCAGAACTCGCTAACAGTGTAGCCACAACATCAAGTTTTAAAACATATGAAAAATACATCTTTGAATCATGGAAACTAAGAGAAGCAAACGAGATACAAAAAAGTGAGATAAGAAGTTTGGACGACCTATCTAAAGTTATGATCGATTTTTCTGAATTAGAACTAGAAAATAGCGATGATGATTATGACCACAAAGAAAACCTATTAAACTTATATAACAAGATTGATAACCAAACGCCAGGATTAAGCGGTTTCGACACTGGATATAAAGAGTTAAATAAAATGCTAGACGGATTTCAAAAGGAAGATTTAATCATATCCGCCGCGCGCCCAAGTGTCGGAAAGACTGCTAAAGCATTAAACCACGCATCTAAACATTGTCAAAACGGCGGTACAGTTATTATGTTCTCGCTAGAAATGGGATTAGACAGCTTAAATAAAAGGATGCTATCTATTATCGGTAACATTGACGGTCACAAGATGAGAAACCCTAAACACTTCTTTAACGACCAAGACTGGCAAAACTTTAATAGCGCATTAGGGCAGTTAAGTGATATGGATTTACACATCTACGATAAATCGGGACAAACTATCCCATACATCAGATCAAAAGTAAGTAAGTTAAGAAGACAAAAACCGGATGCAGATATATTAGTGATTATTGATTACTTACAACTAATATATCCCGCAAGAAAATACGAAAATAAGAATGTAGAAGTAGCAGATTACACAAAAAGCCTTAAAGGATTAGCAAAAGATATGAAAGTACCAGTATACCTATTAGCACAGCTATCTAGGGGCGTTGAATCAAGACAGGATAAACGGCCCATTATGTCGGACTTGCGAGACAGTGGCGGTATTGAACAGGATGCAGATGTAATCGAGTTATTGTACCGAGATGATTATTATGATCGAGAATCAGAGAGCAGTAACACGATTGAGGTAATCATAACTAAGCAAAGAAATGGAGCGGTTGGAACGGTTTCACTAGGTTTCATAAAGGAGTACAACTTATTCTTAGACTTAGAAGCGTGATAATAAGAGATTTATATAATGATGCCGTACAGAACGATGAGGAAAGTTTACTATTATTGTTAGATTTTCTAATATTTGAAAAGCAAGTGTTAGCAATGGAAGATGATTCAAGCAAATTGGATCACTATTTTAAATCAAACAATAAAGAACGAATGAATCAATTGTTATCGGACTACCGCAGGAAAGAATTTTAGGAGGGTTTGGAATGAAAAATTGGGTAGCGTTTACGTATTTGTTGAAAAGTAGATACATGGCCATTTCAAAGGGATCTCTCGTTAGTGTGAATGGCGAGCAATATGTGGTGAAACGAATAGATAGAGTTATCTTATTAGACGAAGCTTGTGAGCAACCGAATACAGTTCAACTTTTGTGTAGAGGTATCAAAACAAATTAGGAGTGAATCTCAATGAACGAACTAACCGAATGCGCAACATGTGGCAAGAAACTAATTGACAAGAAAAGCATCGAACGTGGTTATGGTCCTGTATGTTATCAAAAACATTTGAAGGCTGTAGAAGATGCAGAGATTGAGCGTAATCAGATGACGGTTTATGAAGCTATTGAGGGGGTTGGATTATGAGGGAGATTAAGTTTAGAGGTAAAACGAGAAAAAATGAGTGGGTTTACGGTAAATTGTTAGAAAGTAATTTTTCTTCGTTCATCGTCTATATGGTTAACACGTTTAATGGAAAGTTTTCTTCGCTTAAATATGAAGAAGTTTTTCCAGAAACAGTTGGTCAGTACACAGTTGAAAAAGACAAGAACGGTAAAGAAACATTCGCAGGCGATGTAATAAGTTGCAACCACATGGGTTTTTGTCGTTTCAACGCTCAAATAAAATTAGGTGAATATACACAAGACGGAAGTGGTGGCGAATATCAAGGAACTCAATGCATTGGTTTTTATGCGGAAGTAATCGACAAAGACCAGGTAGATGAATTTGGTATTAAAATCGTTACCGACTACTTAGAAACCACTTCGCTTTTGGAATTTGATGATTTTGAAATTATCGGAAATGTGTTCGACAATCCAGAACTGTTAGAGGTGACTAAGTAATGGTCAGAGTATTAGATGCTTGTTGTGGAAGCAAGATGTTCTGGTTCGATAAAGATCATGAAGATGCGCTTTTTATGGATAACAGACAAGTGAGTGACACTTTATGCGACGGTAGAAAGTTAGAAGTTAATCCAGACTTGATTGCCGATTTTAGAAACATACCGTTTGATGATGAATCGTTTTATCTTGTTGTATTTGATCCTCCACATTTATTAAAAATAGGTGAAAATTCTTGGATGGCTAAAAAGTACGGAAAGCTTAATGAAAATTGGGCAGTCGATATCAAGCAAGGTTTTGATGAATGTATGAGGGTACTTAAACCTAATGGCACATTAATTTTCAAATGGAATGAAGATCAAATTAAATTAAGCGAGGTATTAAAAGCGATAGATGTTAAACCATTGATTGGCAACAGGAGAAGCAAAACACATTGGCTTGTATTTATGAAGGATGGTGTTAAGTAATGGCTGGAACGCTACAAAAAGGAAGCAACAGCATTTATCTTTTTGAACCAGAAGGAAAGACTTGCAACCTACCAATATATGAAAAATATCCAGAGTTATGTAGGAATATTGGTTGGGAGGGTGTTAATTATGAAAAAGAACAGCAATCCGTTCGTTCCAATTCCCAAGAGACCAAAGGGTGATACGAGCGATTGGGAGTATTTAAACGATGACTTAGAACTAATGTACACAAGAAATCAGTTAAAAAGAATAGCGAATATGTTTAATAATCATGTAGATGTCTTTGAGATAGCAAATGAATACCGAACAGACCCCGATAGCATATTCATTGCATTAATTCACCTTGCAAGGTCAAAACGTCTCACAAGGTCATTTACGAGCGAATTAGGGCTATGTGTGTTTAAAGAAATGGGCGGTAGTGAGTTAATAGCAGAAAAACCTAAAGTGGGGTGAATCGTGTGAAGTGTGAACTTACAGAAGTGGCGATCTACTGTGGAGACGAATTTATCATGATAGGAACATATAAAGAATGTGCCGAAAAGCTAAAAATAACAGAACGAACAGTACGGTTTTTAGCTACACCAACAAGTCGCAAGCGTTCAGAAGGAACAGATCGAATGATTGCAGTCAGATTCGAGGATGACGACGAATGAAAGTCTACCAAACTCAATCTAATATCATGCTAAATCACGTAATAGAACAATTAGCTAAATATAACGTAACGGATATTAAGGGCAAGACATACGAACAGTTGATTTGGATATTGGCTACAAAGCGTGCTAGTGAGGTTGTTATTGAATGTAGTGCTAATGAGTTTTTCTGAGTGGATGGAAAATATAAAGGAGTGAAAATTAATGAAAGACTTAAAGAAGATCGGACAATTGTGGACAGAAGTCCAAGAAAAAGAGGATGAGCTATCCGAAATAATTAGTTATTTCGAAGGTAGACAAATTACACATAGAGGTAAACAAGGTTATATACACAAAATAGACCCTGCAAATGAAATGGCTGAAATAGTATTTGTAGAAGGCGGCACTCAATCGATGCACTTAAGTACATTTTATTAATGCGAATTCCGATAAAAAGCGACATAGAAAGGAGCAACAAAAATGATTCCAGGAATTATTGATGAACTGAACAGAAGGATGGAAGAAGCCTTGGACAATAACGATGATGAAAAAAAAGAAGTGCTACATGACTTTTATAGTTGGTTTGTTGAGAAATATGTTTATTAAATAGGTCGATTAAATAAATCACACAAACGAGGTGATCTTATCGCAAAGAACCCGTTACTGCAGCAAAAATATCATGAGGGTTATTTAAAGGGAATCGAACATCAGAAAAAATTCATGGTAAAACATTGGATTGATCGAATTAAAACGTTTGAAAGCATGCCAGGCGTAGGGGCGATAACGGTAGAGAAGTTGAGACAGGCTTTAGCAGGAGAATACAAGGAGGATAAATCATGATACGAGCAAGTGAGGAATATCAGAAGCAAGGTTTTACGCTATGCCCACACTATTTAACAAAGATACAGGGTGAATATCTAAAGGGTAGGGAAATGCCTTGTCAAGCGCCGAGTATTAAAATGATTGAGACTGTATTGTTATCGGCTGAAAAAGTTAAGGGGGATGAATGAAATGGATTGGAAAGCATTGTTTAAAGCACAAGACGAACTGGACAAGCACATATTGCAGGAAAAAGGATTAGAAGGACAGGACTTACTGGATGAAAAGATTTTGGCGTTGTTAGTTGAGTTAGGAGAACTAGCGCAAGAAGTACCTAGCATATTTAAGTTTTGGAAGAATGCAGAGGACGATAAAGAAAAAGCGTTAGAAGAACTTGTGGATTGCTTACACTTCTTTTTGAGTATTGGATTGGAATTAGAAATTGATAAAGATTATGAAATGGATAATCTGTGTACAACGATCAGTCTTACTGGCGGTTTATTAGTTAATTTTCAAAATGTTTTTAATTTGGTTAGTGGCGAATACTTTAATGAAAACGATTGGCTTGAAACGATTGAATATTTTCTTGGATTAGGAGCGTTACTTGGCTTTACAGAAGATCAAATCGAAGCAAGTTATTGGGATAAAAACTCCGAAAATCACAAGAGGCAAGAATCGAATTACTAGGGGGAAACAACATGACAACAAACAAGTTGTACAAGCTAGAAGCTGAAAACAGCTATCTCAATCATGAATTGCTTAAATGCGAAAAGAAAGTGATTATCTATAAGCAATGCTTAACTTTGATCGTTGGAATAGTTGCTATATTAGGAGTTCTGCTTGTTATGTCGGTGGTTGCAAGATGATTAAACTAATCATTTGGGGACGACCTGTTCCTGCTGTCCGAATGACACAAAAGAGCATGTACGTAAATAAATACGCCAAACGTTATTTAGCATATAAGCAGGCTGTGGGATTGATTGCAAGAAACGCATACAAAGACAAGCCAACAACTGAAAAAGTTGCTGTACGCCTTTCTATTTATCTATCAGGAGGTAATCAAGGCGATATAGATAATTATTTTAAGAGTATTACAGATTCGTTGAATAAAATCGTGTACAAGGATGATAGGCAGATCGTTAATGCTGAGATCGAGAAGATTGAGTGTGGCAAGGGTGACGAACGTGTTGAGGTTGAGATATTAGAGGTTGAGAGGGTGGTGTGAGGTATGAAGGGTTCAAAATATAAACGACTAGAAGCTGATTATAACTTTGCTACGAAAGAGTTAGAACAAAGAAGAAAGATGATTGAACAACTCAGAAAAGAAAGAGAACAAGCTTATCATGAAGGACATAAACAAGGTAGAGTCGATGAGCATATGAATGCATTTATGAAACCAGAGGTCATTGAATGATACGCAGATACACCGTATACACCGCTAAAAATCTTGATCACGAGCCATTAACAGTTATAACGATATACGAGCAAGGCATGACGAAAAAGCGCATTAAAAAGGTTAATAGATTTACTAAAAAGCACGGAAGGGTTGTGGTTTAGGTGGAAGGTTTCAAGATTGTGGAATTAGAAAAACTAGGGGGTAATATTAATGGCTACAATGAGCGATTATATGCAATATATGGGCAAAGGCATGACAGCAGATGAAATCGAGGAAGCAGTGCAAAGTAAATATAGAAAAGCGAAACCACCATTCAATCTTTTTTCAGTGAGTTTCGTGATTGGATCTAACCGAAAATATAGAGCAAAATTACCACCAAAACCAGTTGAACGCAGTCGATATGCCCAGGAACTATGGACGATTGGGGCTGGGTGGAATGAATAAAGGACAATTACAATCTATAATATATGACTATCAGTGGCAGAAAAAAGAAGTCGATCGCATCAAGAAAATATTGTGGGGGATTGATTTACCTCCTACCAATCTAGTAGCACAATACGGAATCGAAGCAACAATGCCAAGATCAAACACGAGCATCAAGAGTAAGTATGAATTAGCTGATATGGATATGCGTGAACAAAGGCTATATAAACGATATGAGCGTTACAAAAAGAATACAGATACAATTGAGCGTTTAGGGGATTATGCAAGCACAGAATGGCAGTTAATCATCTTAGATTGCATGATGGAAGGAATGTCTTACAGGTCAATAGCAGATCATCTAGGAACAAACCGTAATAAGGTCACAGAATTAAAAGATAGCATGTTAAACCATTTGTGCCAAAAATGCCACTTATTGCATGATTTGCGAAAGGATAAAGTTTCGATGTAAAATTAAGGGGAGGTCGGCCAGGTTAAGTTATTCCGACCAAGAGCCTAGAAAATCTATAATCGCCTTCGGCTTTTACAACTGATTTAAACAATAAAAGACATAACGAGTCATCCACATTAGTGGGTGTCTTTTATTATATTTGGGTACTGGTTTGTGGGATCGTGGCGCATTGGAGGGGGTTGCCACTATATTGTTTAAATAAACCCATTCTAAGCAGGAATATTATTGTATAAGCTAGAAGTATACAGTATAGAGGGAGTGGACAATGTGAGTGATACGTTTTACAGCAAATTAGGAATTTTTATTATTATAGTAGGTGCGTTAGGTTCTATCGGAATTATATCAGCATTTGATTGGGAAACATGGAATGATATTAAAGAATACCCTTCTATTTATGAGGAGGAGATTGCTATTTTGAAAATACAACTAACAAACATGTGGACTACAGCCGTTACTGCATTTTTGGGTAGCTTGGTACTTGGTGCCACATTAATGGCTCTTGGTAAGATCGTTGAACAACAAGCAGATAGCAATGAGTATTTGAAAATGATATATCGAATTGAAAAAAAAGATAATCGAGCCGAACTTGATAAGCAAACGCTTAAAAAAACAGATGCTGATCTAGAACAATATGGTTCGCAACGTATTAATTATTAAGACATCTCAATGAGGTGTCTTTTTTTATGTTTAAAATAATAAAGGAGTGAATAGATCATGGCAGACAATAAGTCGTGCGAAGGTAAGGTTACTTATAAATGTATGAACTGTTTTGCGGAGATGGCCGTAAGCGATCAAAGAGAGTTAAGGATGGAAGGCAGGAATTGTTTCTTGTGTAGAGGACCTATTCAAAAGGTGGAGAACAAAACAAGTATCGGATCTTTATCTGTTGACATCGATTGTTCCAATGCAATCAAAGGACTCAAAGATATCCAGCGTGAATCAAAGAAAGCTACCGCTGCTTTGAAAGAGTTGGAAGAACAAAAGGAAAATAAGTATCTGGTAATTGAATTGGATGAATTAGGTAACGTTCCCAGGGTTGTTTATAAAGGTAAAGAGATTACTAAAAAAGAATTTGTTAACTTTCAATGGACAAGTAAGTCAAACGTTCCTGGTAATACAGATATCATTGTTGATTACTTTGGAGACAGTTTCGAAAGAGAGTCAATTCGTGAGGGTGTCTCATCATGAACGCACTATGCACCAACTGCAACCAACTAACCAAGATATCCTACCAAGTAACCTATCATCCTAAGTCCATCCAAGAAACATACATTGAGTGTGATGAGTGTAATGATCATACTACCTGCTTTGTTACAGACAAGAAGGTGCGTAGCTTGCAGAAAGAGATACATAATACTACTAATACAGACAAACGGGTCCAGCTGCAAGAAGAAGTTAATGATCGAATGAGTAGATTAAAGAAAGAGTTAGAATCCACATGACTCTAACTAATGGACAATTCAAAGCCTTTTATAAAACAAGTGTCTGGCAAAAATGTAGGGAGCTGGTTTTAACTAGAGACCTGGGCATATGCCAGGAGTGCCTGCTATCGGGGGTACTGATGCCTGCCGATACAGTTCATCACATCATTCACCTAAGAGATGATCAGACCAAGGCGTTCGATATGGACAACTTAGTTAGTGTTTGTGCTTCGTGTCACAACAAACTTCATCCCGAGAAGAGCGCAAAGAATCGAAAGAATAAAAAGAAAAATATTTCAAAAAAAATTAAATTTATCGAAATCAAGTCGAATACTGACATTTTTTAGGATAAAATGGCATACCCCCCTCCTTTCAAAGATGAAAATACATTTGCTACTGAC